>Ga0206990_1010_pt1 | contig 69817 bp, 57 predicted proteins | sample Alteio_BWMinCont_8_FD_153283 | JGI IMG/M metagenome (GOLD analysis project Ga0206990, IMG submission 153283) | Enriched cells from forest soil in Barre Woods Harvard Forest LTER site, Petersham, Massachusetts, United States -... | ecosystem: Environmental > Terrestrial > Soil > Temperate forest >... | reverse complement strand
AAGCTGGCACTCTTATCGATAATTGGAACGAATCACCACTTAAACTTCTAGAAACCATAAAAGCATAACCACCTTTTACAACACGAAAAAATTGGATCCCTCTCATTGACGTATGAATAAGTACCAGGTCAACCCTGCAAGGCGGTTGGGGAAAGCCCAGATTATGTAATTCTAGGTTACCAAGTCCGATAGTAGCTAAAGTGGGTTCGTTTATCACCACTCTAATACTTTGGTTCTTAAGTCGTTGATTTCAAGTTGAAGCTTAAGAATAGTTTCGCGTGCCTTGCGTAATTCAGCTCCTTGGGCCAAATTAAGATTGACCACACGCTCCAATTCTTGATTCATTTCTTTTTTCTCTCCATGATATTCTTTCACGAAAAATCCTAAATAATCAATAACTCGTTCCTTTACGGCTTCACCCTTGCAATTTGATTTCACGAGGTGATTTAGCGCTATAGTTAGGGAATCTTTGGCATCCGGATCAGACATTCTTTCTTTATAATCATGATTCGCTAAATTAATTTCACATTCTGCATACGATCTTAAATTAATCTTTTTTCCTTCATCCATTTGAGCTTTCAATCCTTTCGCAAAAGAATTCATTGGCATCAATCGTCGTTGAATCATAATTACTTCGTTTGATAAATGAAATGGTGATCGGATTAGACTGTTGCGATGATGTAATCGGATGGGGTTTTGTATGCGATGAATGGATATTGTGATTTTAATTTTAGTTGGACGTCAGAGAAACCGACGGAGAGGCATTGGGCGCAGATTGCATCCTTTGAGATGGAGAAAATTTCACCTTTGATTTCGTCGCGTGTTTTTCCAAACAGTGCTTCTTCTATTGGAACACAAATGTGGTTGAGTTTGTGGACATATGGACCGGGATGTGTTGGTATGACCGGCGTGATTCCGCCGCCAGCTACTTCATATTGAAATATTAGTCTGCACCCCTTTGGCATTGCGGTACTGACATTCGTGAGAAACGAAGGGATGTCTGCAACAAACTTGAAAGTACTTACATCAAAGAGAATTAACACCGGGATTGATTCTTTCGTTAAACTCGCAAAGAGCTTCTTTAGTTCTTCTGAATTGTTGAAATCCACGCGATAATTCGCCAGGGCTCCTGGAGAGTTATCCACATGGAAGATTCTGGCATTTGCGTCAGAGTCAAAATGACATGCGTACGTTCGTGATGTGAGCCTTCGACCGAGAATAATGACTGAAGGGTGTTCTGAAGCAGTTTTGCCAGCACAAATCATATCCAGGATTAACTGATCAATGGCCCCAACGATGTTTCCATCTTTGTATTCAAACCCCGCCAACAAGCTGTGAGCAGTCACAGCCATAGCAACTCCCTATAATAACTGATGATTGTTTTAAATTGAACAGTTAGTTAGCATTTTCAAATTTTTTTTATAGCAAAAATTTGAAAAATAGACAACTTGATGGGCTCATTAATCTCTAAATGATAACACATTTGAAAAATGGCAGCGTTACCACCAATTGAAAGTAAGAACGATGCCGAGAGGATCAAACTTTCTGAACACTTAGAGAGGAACGGTCATGGTCCTCGTTTCTTTGGAAGTGGCTATGACCGTCGAAACATGCTGAAAATCTGGACGCAAGTTGAACGATTGTATGCCACGGCTTTTTTAGCAAAACAACCGATCACGATTAATCATGATCGACGCGATGAGAAAACTCTGCGATATTTGCTCCAATTTGAGGGGACGAAATTAACGATGTTGCAGATTAATGAATTTCATACTCCGCCAGAATTTTGGTTAGAAAGTGAGTACGTGTTCTACTTTTTGGAGAATAAAATGATTGCTCGTTCTCATTTGATTCACCTGGAAGTCCTTGGTGAGACAATAATATTTAGTACGGATGCTCATGCGTTACAACCTGCTCGGAGTCAGCCATTGGATCCGCCGATTACAAAAGAGTTAGCGGAGAAAGAGTATCGGGACTGTGAGGAACGAACTGAAGCTCTCATGAGTGAAAGTACTAAGGACAAAGTAAGTGAGATTAAGAAGATTATTAACGTAATACCGCCGCAGAGTCAGAAATTCATTCAGGATGTGATGAAGAAATTAAATCTAAAATTCAGTGATAATGAAGATGGGTATGAAGAAATTCTCCCTGGTGTTCCGATTAATGTACCGATATTTACTCCGGGTGGAAAGATTGTTGGTGAGTGGAATCCTGATCTATCAGAAGCGGATAATGACCTTCCTGCCGCACCTGGAGGACCATCCGCGGCTCCGGTAGTTTCTCATTCATGCGCAGTATGCTCGGTAAAAGAAAAATTACGACGCTGCGGTAAATGTAAGATTATCCGTTATTGCAGCGTCGAACATCAGACCGAACATTGGAGCATTCATATACTAACATGTAAACCACCGGTGATTTAACTTTATATTTCAACAGCTATCCTAACGTGTAAATAAAAAATATGCCTAATGCAAATGTCATATTGTAGAAAGATAGCGCGATTAGAATTATTTTTGTTATATGATATATATGGGCGTATCGCAGGTAGGATACCATATTGAGATACATGATGATGATCATTGTCGTCGAATAAAGACCGAATGGAGTTGATATGTCAAACATTCCGTCGATGAAGCAGTGTTTAGCCGACCATTGTGAAATATATGGGCTCCACAGAAAGTATTCTAGAATTATCGCCACCAAATGAAATATCTCACCAAGATCAGATTCATCCCGCGTTGGTACAATTTTTTTAGAACAAAAGATGTCAACAACCAGATATGTTGGATTGATTAATAATTTTTTTATTTCAAATTGCCGTGTAGCTATTATTGTTTGAATTACCGCCATGAAGAAATCCATGAATCTTGCGGTTGCCGCGATAGATATGATCGTTTCACCATTTATTAAATCCCAAATGAACCAAGAAGCGCAACCAACCGTTGTATATTTTACCCAGCGATCAAAGAATTTCTGCTTCATTTCAAGCGTTTGAAACATATCGTTAACCAAAAACGCCAACATAGTAAACATCATTGGATCTAGAAACAAAGAATCACATATCCCAACCGGCTGGATCAGAATTTTATTAAAAAACCAGATAGCTAATCCCGAACGCACAAATGGCAAATATTTTCTCGGTGCCATGGTAATACATACTATATACCCTTTTAATCAATATTATTTAAAAATAGAATATCAATTTTTTCGTTTCAGCATATAAAAATTGATATATATATCAGCTTGAAAAGTCTAATAGCACTTGCATTTGGATCATATGTTCTCCTAGCGTTATCTTATGGAAAAGTCACGTGGTCTCTGCAATATTGCTCCTTCGTACAAAACGAAACACGCTACATTTGAGGATTTTCTTAAGTTGCTCAAGGAGACTTCTCATTATTTGGCACCAGATGCTTCATTTTCTGAAGAACAAAAGCGATCTTACATTAAAACGACAACAATTGTTACTTCCTTGAGGGAATATTTCAAGGAAATAACTGGAAAAGTTAAATGCATATGCGTCGGCGAAGGTTTGCAACAATTGACAGCATTTTTCATCGCAACGATATTTAATTTCGATGTCATCGCTGTGGACCCATTAATGGCACTTCATTGGGTCAAAGAATCAAAGCTACCAAATTTGACCTGTGTGCGCTCAGAAATCGACTCCTTTTCAGTCCCACCAGAAGAGACGAAAACTCCCAAGTACGAAACAACAATCATTGTTTGGTTGACTTCCAATGGAGGCCTTAATAAATTAACAGAAACAATAAAAATGAGTTTATCCAAACGTATCATTGTTATGGCGTACCCCTGCAAAGATTTGTATGATCACTGGCTTCCGAGCCCTTCCCCATTCATAGAATATGATAAACTAAATATGTTGATATGGGATCTGTTTATCTAAGCGTTTTTTCACCTGATTTCATTGCAGCATAAATAAACCCGGATATTACCAACAGTACCAATCCAGATATACCAAGGCCATATCCCCATCCTTGCAAATTGGAATTCTTATTTTGATCAGATTGTGTCCAATAGATTATCAACAGTACCAAACCAACCAAAAACATCAAACAAAATATTCCAATTGCAATGGTCGAAATCGAATCGCCTATATCCCCGCCTTTCAATATGTATGACATTATATTATATATTTGGAGCACAAAATTGTTTAGTTTTTTTTAAATAATCGGCGATGTTGATTACAAAGAAACATATTTGTGCCCAAATATCCCACCAATGCACAACACAAAAGAGTCTGACCCATTAATATCACAGAGAAGACAATCCCCGAAGGAATCATTTCAGGATTCATCCGAGAAGTTAATACTTTATTAAAATATTCAAGAAATGCCAAAGGATAGATGATATTGACAATGTTCAAAAGGAAGTAGCAAGCCATAGCCACAAATTTTTGCTTTATTACTGAGAAAACCCATTTCTTTTAAGTCAGCTATGAAGTCATCTGAAGATGGATTCGTCATCTTGAGGTGTGTTATGGTTCAGATGGTATGAAGCGATTATTCAGATCAATGATCAATTTTTATGGCTAAGATTAGCAGGATGCTTGATGCATTTATTGATAAATTTGATTTGGCATATATTTTTGCTGCTATACCGTTGACGGCTATTGAATTGGACCCATTGTTAAGCCAAATGCATGGGCCCACTCGAGAGGGTATAGTCAGGCTCATAGGTGAATATGCGGGTCATTTACCTCCTGATACGGATATTATGGATAAAATTATGGCCATTCAATAAACTAACTATAATCAAAGCCATGAATCATCACGCACCCACCAACATTTAGGGTTACAATGCGTTTATCTAAAAGTTGATCTATTGCACAAATTTGTGATTTTGTTCCTTTTATTTTCTCGACATGATAAGTATTTATGATTGACGATGGCGTCCAAATCATTATACAGTCCAGAAAGCCGCCAATGATTGTTCCGTTATTTAATATTTTGAAACAATTTTCCTGTCGGTCGCAGAAAAATCCGGGAAGTTGAATCGTGGTCCATTTCTGATCTATATCGCCTGATAATTTCCCTTCTGGGTTATCCGCAGGAACAATTATACGAATATCATATGTTGTTAAAATTATAATTTGGCCCTTTGGTGAAACTCCAACTTGTTGAATATGGTTCTCCAAAAATATTTTTCCATAAGATTCCCACTTTCCTTCGGTGTTCTTTCTGAGAATGCAAACGTCGCCGGTATGCCTGTATGATCCACGGGTCATATTTTCGGTATGTTTATGAACTGTAACAATAACACCCGGCAATAATTCACAAGCAGAAGTAATGCCGAAACGCCAATTGATGGGATTTAAGAGTTCCGGCTCCCATTTGCCATTTAGAAAAGTATAAAGCGTTGGATAGTTATGTTTATCAAGACTAATTATTGTTGTGTTGGAAATAATATGAAGAAAAATATCACTAAATCGATGAATAAGTTCTTGTGTGCCCGCAGTATCTATCAAATGATGTTTTGAACCTATCTTGCTTAAGATTTGTCCATTTGGAAAAGTTGTTAATTTTTCCACTGGTGATTTCTCTTTCGAAATCTCTAATTCCGCATCAATTTGCCACCGCCGCTCACTATTTTGTTTGATTCTTAATATTGCACCATTGCTCAATCCAAGAATTATGTGCCTGTTATCGTATATCGTGAGCGATGTAAATTTATAAGCTTTCGGAGAACAGATGCGCTCCCAAAAAAGAAAACGACTATAATCATCTCGATCAATGTTAATCGAGGAGAGAAGCTTATCAGATACTGCTAGTTTGGTTTCCATTGGTGGCATTTTAGATTCAGTTATGGGAAGAGCAATGGATTCTTTTTGGATAATTCGATAGCAACGAATAACTAAATCTCGTAGGGTTTCTATAAATTTTTCTCGGGATTCTTTCCAGAATGACCAATCGTCGCGGCATTCTGATTCAGCTGTTGTGCGGATCATTTTGTGTTCCAATAATCGTTCTAAAGCAGAATGAATATTGGTAGCTAGAAACACTCGATCCTCGTAAAAAAGAAATACCGATGCCACTATGATAATCTTTGTCGCGATTGTTCGATCATCATTATTTGAGACTGCATCGAAAGCAATAATAGCAAGCTTTCGTGCTTCTTCCAATTCCTTTTTCACGCTCGCGGTAATGATTCCCTGTATTTTAATCGTTGTCAAAGCAATTTTGAAATGCTCAATAGCAGCGCGAAGATTACTGATTTGTAAAGCGGCGATGCCTTCCGCAATTTTATCAAGTTTCAGAGTGATGATTTCTTTCGTCTTCTCGTATTCATATTTATCTTGAGTATACGTTACAGCCCCTTTATGAAATAGTTTTAAAGCCCATTCAATTGCCTTTTCCATGGTAAGATAATTATCGAGAGCCTTTCTTTTGAAGATTTCAATACATAGTGATTTCAATTTTATGGCGTTGATATAAGAAGATAATAAAAAAAGTTGTGCCACAGTTAGGTTTAATTTAGAATGAGTTAGAGTTTGAATTTATCTATGGGCCATTTCGATGGTTTGATCCGTGATTTGATCCATGGGTTGATCCATGAGTTGATCCATGGGTTGATCCGTGATTTGATCCATGAGTTGATCCATGATTTGATCCGTGATTTGATCCGTGATTTGACCCATGATTTGATCCTTGATTTGATCCGTGATTTGATCCGTGATTTGATCCGTGATTTGATCCATGATTTGATCCGTGGTTTGATCCGTGGTTTGATCCGTGATTTGATCCATCATTCGATCCGTGATTTGATCCATGATTTGATCCGTGATTTGATCCATGGTTCGATCCGTGATTTGATCCATGATTTGACCCATGACTTGATCCGTGATTTGATCCGTGATTTGACCCATGATTTGATCCGTGATCTGATCCGTGATCTGATCCGTGATTTGATCCATGACTTGATCCATGATTTGACCCATGATTCGATCCATGATTCGATCCGTGATTTGACCCATGATTCGATCCATGATTCGATCCGTGATTTGATTCATGACTTGATTCATCGCTGCTGTGTGATTGAGGAACCTGGCGACATGGGAAATGACCTTCCCAATCTATTGAACATATACTCCATCCACCATCTTTGGGACGGGAGGGAGCCTTACAATCATCTTCACTGGAATCATGAACGCCATTTTGCCAATGCTCGGGATTCGTGCATTCACAGTTAGAAGGATTCGATGATCCTGATGGTAGGTTTGTTCCCCCTGATTCTGTTCCTGCGGAAAAGCCAAGGGATGAATCTATTCCACCGTTACTTGTAGCTTCCCCAGCCAGCGGCGGCGCTGCCACTACTGAACAACCAGTGGAACTCATAGTCGAAACATCTGTACATTTCTTATGGGTAAACGTATTATCACTGCTCAAAGTAATAGCCGGCACACTATATATCAATTTTGACCCACTACAAACGTTCTCAGAAATATACAACGAAGTGCTACCGGCTCCGAAATCAAGACAGATGCAACTATCGTTAAAATTGTTATTACTAATATGAATGTTTGCCGTATTTTTAAGACAAACGCCTCCCTTATTGTTGTTCGTAAATAGATTATCCGAAATGAAATTAGCATATTGCAGCCCATACTCATTCGTTTCTACCAAAATTCCGCAACCATTATCGAAATATCCGTTCGATTTTAGCGTATTCTGAAGTGCGGTGACATTATAAGAGTAGTTCGCGTATAGTCCGTGCTCGCCGTTGTTGAGCATTGTGGAGGCTTCGATGATTGCGTCATAGACTTGGTTCATTGAAATTCCATCACGAATGTTATTATCAGAGACACAATTCATGATTAGCACGTTGCTGCCCTGAATCATAGTTGGGGCGTATCCATGAATGTCCATGCCGTGCTGTTGGAATCCGGTTGTGTGCACATTCATCGCCGTGAAAAATGTAGACGCTTCGATGAATAATCCAGTTCGACCATATTCGCATCCGGCTGTACAACATTGCTTCATTCGATTCCCATCCAATGTCAAATCGCTAATAGTAATATTCGTTCCCAACCAAACTCGAATAAATCCGGCCTGTCCATCAGCGAATGGTAAAGCGTTGTCTGTTAATTTCAAAACAGTGACATCAATTCCAGAGCCTTTTAGGTGAGTTCCCGGACCAACGATGATAGTTCCGTTTACTGGATAGATTCCCGGTAAGATCAATACTGTCCCGCCGGTTGCCGCTATGGTTGTTAGGGCCAGTTGGATTTTAGTTTGAGAATCGTATGGATTTGTGATGGAATAGATCGAGTTACCCAAATTATATCCTACGATGATTTGGATATTTGAATGACTGTCGGGCATTAAGATTTGGCACGTTTGTGTTTGGACGAAAACGTCGTTATTGAAATATACGCCAGGCAGCGCGGGCAGGAGAGGTTGATTGTCATAGACTGTGGTCAAGCTCAATATCCTCAAAGTGCGAGCAGTGCAATGATCCGATTGAATATGCACGTCAGTTGTTTCCGATGTGAGATAATAACATACGCAGTTATTACTCAAAGTATTATTCGCCACATAAACTTGGGGAACATCGTTGATACAAATAGCGCCACGTTTGTTTGATACAACTGTATTGGAAAGAACATCGATATGAGAAGTGTTGAAGTCTTGATTATTTTGGATCATGATACCACAACCATCTCCGGACAAAGCTGTTGGATACAAGAATCCATTTTGTGAGATCGTGTTATTTGCTAATATTGCACGATGATCGCCCGAGACAAAATTAAATCCATGTCGGAAATTGTTACCAGCAAAGTTATTCCAAGCGAAAATATTATTTGTCATAGCGAAAGTGAACCCGTCGAGACCATTATTTATCGCTATGCAGTTTGATACAAATACGCCGCAACTCCACGTCATCGTTATGAGATTACCGTGGGGATTGAAGCCGTATTCTTGCATAGCATAAATTTTTACGTTATCGAACCATACGTTATCGCAAGCATCAATACCAATACCAAAACGTCCTGCCAATTGTGCGGGATCAGTTCCTTGAGCATTCTTATTACCGTTGATGCTGAAATGGCTTAGCTTAATGTCATGTTGATTTCCTGCTCGGAAGAAGCCCGTTTTATTGAATGGTTTGGCATTGGGAGACAGCGTAAAAGTCGTAACATCTATTCCAGAACCAAGAATGTGAACATTGCTGCCAATCTCAAAATTCGTATTGAAATTGTAGGTACCTGGAAGAACATGAATTGTTCCGCCTGTAACCATGCTAGTCAGTAGAGTTTGGAAAATAGTTCGTTGATCATCATTGAGGTGTACGGCATAAATCCCATTATAGCCCGGGATAAAAGTTGCACCATAGCCAAATAAATAATTCTTAGGACCTATTTGTATTTCGGGAGGTGGTATAACCCAACCGGAAGAATATTGCAATGCAATGATGCACACGCAAAAAAAACTTACTGCTTTCGATAGATTCATCGAAAATTGTAATGTAGGGCCTTTTTGTATAGTGCTCTTTAGGGAGTTTATTTTTCATCTTTTTCTAAGATAAATCATTCAAAATTCTTTGGAAAATTAGTTAAATCTGAGCATTGAATTAATTCCGGTGGGTAAAATAAATTTGGAAATTCGGGGCCCAATTCCGTTTCGTTGATTTTTTTATTTAATGTCGGGATATCATATTTTGAATAAGATGCGTGGGTAACTTTAAAATCAAAGTATTTTGATAGTACGTAGATGTACATTAGAGAATGAAATCCGCCAGTATAACTTAATGCATTGGTGATATAGTCTTTATCTAGAAATCGTCTTATGAAATAAGCATCAACGAGAGTTACTGCTGAGGAAAAACATACGTGACTGACTTGGTTCATTAATTTGATTATTTCATTATGAAGCAAACGAACCTCTTCATAATTTGGACCATAGGGGAGAGTAATTTGATAAAAACCTGGTAGCAAATCATCCTGTGTAACCCGCTTTTCTGGATTTAGTTGATTATACGGGATAGATGTTTTTTTCTCAAGGTCTGTAACCATTTTCAAAATAAGAGGCAATTTATCTATGGCAAGGAGTAATCCAACTTTAAAATAATCGTTGAGCATCATATTAACTATTTTTTGCACTTCTTTGTGTTTATATTTATTTTGTAATTTATTGATCAAGTCTACTATTTTCTCAATTTCTATTTTTTTGTACTCATAGGATTGAATTAATTTGGCTCCACCTTTTGTTGCCGTCGATTTATTAAACATCAGATCAATTATCCATTTAAGATCCGCCGAAACTATTGCGATTCCCTCTTTGGCGAATTTAATATTCATGGGATTAGAGAGATTTTGAATGAGAGTAACGAGTGCATCAACTTTTGTTATCAATAATTCCCAAAATAAATAATCCCTTATGTCAATGTAATGCAATCTAACTTTTGGAAATATTTTGGAAGGTAATACTTTATCACTGTTCGGCTCATAGATAAAGGCTTGTGTAAAAAATCGTCGGACATCATTTATATATTTACCCCTATAATGATCGCTTTGAAGTAGTCCAATTGGAAAAGTTTCCAGAAAAAAATCATGATACGTATCCTTTTTATTGATTTTCTTAAATTCATTAAGAAGAAATTGGGTTATTGTCGTAGAATATATATCGTTACAGCTTGATTCTACTTCGCATGGCATGTGAAAGTCGAAGAATATATATATGATTTTATTTATTCCGAATAATTTTCCTTCCAGGCGGACTACATTAACTGGACCGCTCACAAGTATTTTTTCAGACATTATAAGTTAGAATCATATTAAAAAAAATGAATAAACTTTGAGATAAAATTGATTTATAAACGTTTTCGAGTGTTCTTTACATTTTGGCGGGGGGAGTGGTTGTAATATTCAACAATGACTTCTGTTTCTGAAGCGGATATTGTTCCCGTTTCTGCTAGCACAAAAGAATTGAAATCAAATAAACGGACAGGGGGACATTCATTGATCTCGCCGCTTCCGAAAAAAATCCGTGTAAGTAAATCAGTTGAAAACTCGGATTATTATAAATCATTGATCAGCCGTTCGTGTAAAGCGGATCAAAGTGTCGAAGTAGGCGCTCTGGTCGATATAATAGTCCTGGAGGAAGATAGAATTGATATGGTCAGAGGAAGAATAAGCAGAGAAAATGATAATGGTACATTTAATATTAAAGATGCTTATGGGAAGAAACATATCGCCGAATTAAAACATATTATGATTAGAGAGAAAGTAGCAAGAATGCACCGGCCTGTTAAAAAACGAACGAAGCCCGCGAAACCCGTGAAACCCGTGGAACCCGTAGAACAAATATTTTCTGTTGGTGATTTTGTTAAGATTGTGTTGCCTAAAAGGGAGAATTTAGAATGTCAAATTGTGTCTTGTCAGCCGAAAATGTGTCATATTAGACTGAATGATGGAACGATAATCAAAAAAAAATATACCAGTCTTGAAAAAAAAGAGTAGCTAGGCAAATTATTCAGAGGAAATATAAAGAATGGGAACATTTTTTTATTGTGATGTAATATTAGATGAATGGGAATCGCTTGCCAAAAGATGTTGTTCCGATAAATTATCGATTGAATATTATCGTGGATATGGAAAAATTTACGTTTAGCGGGAGAGCTGAAATTAGATTTATGGCTGTTAAGGCGGTTGAAATAGTCAGGTTGCATAGTAAAAATTTGATGATTGAGAGGATATTTTTGAATGAGAGAGAGTGTGAGGGGGTTGTGATGGATGTGGAGAATGAGATAGTTAGTGTGCGTGTGCCGTTATATTTTGGGGAGGGGGTATTGAGGTTTGTGTATAGGGGCGTGGTGAATGGGAATTTGGAGGGATTTTATAGATCGGGTTATTGGGTTAATGGGGTTAAGAAGTATTTGGGTGTTACACAATTTCAGCCGTTAGGGGCGAGGCAGGTATTTCCGTGTTTTGATGAGCCGGATTTTAAGGCGACTTTTGATGTGGGGATTGTTGCGGGTGAGAATTCGGTGTTGTCGAATATGCCTGTTGCGTCGGGGTTGAATAATGGAGTTATTTTTGGTACTTCGCCGGTGATGTCGACATATTTGTTAGCGTTTGTTGTGGGAGAGTTGGAATACCTGGAGAGGAGAATGGATTGGGTTGTGGTTAAGGCATATTGTACGGAAGGTAAGAAGGGGAAGTTAAGTTTTGCGATTGATGTTGCTGTGAAGGTGCTTAGGTGGTTCACCGAGTGGTTTGGTATAGATTATCCGTTGTCCAAGTTAGATTTGTGTGCTGTGCCTGATTTTAGCGCGGAAGGCATGGAGAACTGGGGTTTAATAACTTTCCGTGAGGGGTTGTTGTTTTGCGATGAGAATACGGATATTTCGGAGAAGCAAAATATAGTTTACACGATATGTCATGAGATTGCGCATCAATGGTTCGGGAATTTGGTGACGATGGAATGGTGGGGAGAGCTTTGGTTGAATGAATCCATGGCAACGTATTTTGGTTTGATGGTTAGTGATGTGTTGTTTCCTGAATATGCGGTGTGGGATATGTTTATGGACAACAAATATTTTAATGCTATGGACGTTGATAGTTTAGAAAGTTCGCATCCGTTGCAGGCCGTTGTTGACAAGTCCGCGGAGATTGAAGAGATGTTTGATGCGATTTCGTATGCGAAAGGGGCTGGGTTGATAAGATTTGTTGAGTATTATTTGGGGGTGGATTATTTTAGGGTGGGGATTCGGAAGTATTTGGGTGAGAATAAGTATGGGAATACGGTGTCGATGGATTTGTGGAAGGTTTTTGGGGAGGATATTGCGGGGTTGATGGAATGTTGGACAAAGCAGAGTGGCTATCCGGTCGTGTATGTGAAAAGGGATGTGGATAAGATTACGTTAGGGCAGAGGCGATTTTTGAAGTCTGGTAGGGCGGATGATCGGTTGTGGAAGATTGTGGTGGAATTGTTGGTTGATTCGCAGAGTATGTTCGTTATGTTGGATGAACGGATGAAGACTTTTTCGGTTAAGGGGAAAGATATCTTGGTTAATCCGAATAGGGTTGGATTTTTTAGGGTTTTGTATGTTGACGATTTTGATTTAATTTTTTTTGATAGGTTGTCGGTACAAAATAAAATCCAGTTGATAGGTGATGCATCGATATTGTGTTTGTGTGGATATCAAGAATTTAGGAAGTTGTTCGATTTGATGGGGAGAATAGATGTGTATGTGGAGCGAAATTATTGTATGTGGAATAATATCATTCGTTGTTTGAAAAATATTTATAAGTATTTGCATGGTGATGTGATAGTGAAGAAACAATTTAAGAAGACAATTAGGGGGCATTTTTATAGGGGTTTGGAGAAGTTGAGTGTTGCACTAGGATGGGAAAGCGTTGGGGGTGAGTCTGTTGGGGATAGTGAGTTGAGAACGTTAGTTTTGAGAACATTGGGTGGGGAGGGGGATTTGAATGTTGTGCGTGAGGGTTTGAACAGATTTAGAAATGATAATTGGAAGACGAATTGTAATAGGGTAGCTATTATGGAGATCGTTGGGAGATTTGGATCAGAGAAGGACTATGATAGGTTGGTTGAATTGTTGGATGATGCTGATTCACAGGTCACCGAGTATGTGTTGATGGGATTGGCGAAAGTCAGGGATTATAAGCTGGTGCAAAGAAGTTTGGAATTAGTTTTGTCGGATAAAATTAGAGATGATGATCGATGGTTGTATATTAAGTATTTGTCGTTGAATAGGAGATGTTGTAATTTAGTGTGGGATTTGGTGACGAAGAATTGGGGGAAATTTTTGATTAAATATCAAAAGGGGAGCTCAGGGTTGTTATATTTAATACAGGGTATGTCAGCGGGGTTTATGACTCGCGAGCAGTTGAATAAATTTATAGAATTCTTCAAAATTCGTCCGCCTGGTACTGAGATGGTAGTTGAACAGATAATTGAGAAAATAACTAACCATATAAAGATAAGCGATCGAATTGTTCGAGATCCGTTATTTATGTCTTTGGTTACAGGGATCTTTTATATAATACCGGACGATTTGCAATTGTTGTAGGCGACATCGGTTAAACGATTTAGGTAAGCTTGTGCGCGACCGCCATAATTTCCTTCGTTAGATACGGGTACTGTGACGCCGACTATATTACAATCGGTGAGGGTTAAACCGCGGGAATACTCAGAATAGATCCCAGCTGCCAAAGCGTCTACCTGAGAATTTTTTATGTTATAACATGAACAATTTTCAATTGTGGCTTGATCGTTCGGTCCAATTCTTGTGCCTAGAAGTGCGATTCCAGAGACTAAGGTTGTTGCTGATTCTATTGTATCGACAACGCAATTGGTTATTTTAGAACCGATAAATGGAACATCTCCATCATTTACTATTATGATTCCTCCAGACACCATAAAATCTGGTGAAGCCGTAGAAATACAAGAAGCCACATTACAATTTTTAACGGTTGCGATTGACTTTGAAAGAAATATACCGAAACTACCCTTTTTTGAATGCATCTTTGTTATTCTACAATTTTTTATCACTAAATTTAAACTGTTATTGGTACCTATTCCGAATGCCATTTCCTCGCTCAAACCATCAGGAACATTTTCTAAGATATCTATATACGAAATCGTTAAATTTCTAGAACCATTTTCTAATATTCCCAGTGAAGAGAAATTTCTTATGATGCCGTTCGTTATGGTTATGTCTGCTAATACATTGCCGTAATCAAATGGTGCTATACCGATTTGAATTGCCACTGGTGCGTTCACTCCCGTTAAACTATATCCGTTCATATCTAGTTTAACATGATTTGCAAGTATAGTTATCGCCGCTGGTGCTGTTTTGTCGCCAGCTGGAATGGAGAATATAATGTTTTCAACGAAACGATAACATGTGTTGTCTTCTTTTATGATATAACCTTTTTTGGTAAAATCTTTTTGACGAATTTTTATTACAGATTTTTTGCAAGATTTATTGCAGTCGCGGGATGAAACTACTTTGTTTATCGGCTGGGGTTCATTTATCGGAACGTATTTGATCGGTCCGTTATTAACAATAAATGTGAATAATTTTTTGGGCGCTGGATTTTCTATCATATATTTCAGTATAGATTATTATTGATGCAACGGCGGGAGATCTGAAATGAAATAATTTCTACTCTTCATCATCGTAGTCAATATCATCGTAGTCAATATCATCGTCGTCATCATCATAGATATCATCGGCAACTTTATATCTCGATGCCCCTTCTAAATGTAAATGGCTAAATTCGGCATGTTCTGATTTTAAATATTCTACGAATCCATTTGCTTCATTCTTTGATGCATAATAATTTAACTTTTTATAAGCCACATTAAGATCAGCTTCAAATTTCTTTATTTCTTCACGCCTAAATTTATACCCAATCGCTTTAATTAGAGACGACACAAACATTCTTTCTTCCTTTATCTTCCCCTGCATTGAATTCAGCAACATCAACGTCATACTTCGTTTAGCCGATCGATGCGGATTTAATATCAATAAATATCCTAATATCTGCCGTTTATCTTCTGGAGAATTTTCATTTGAAGCACCCGCCACTTCCATATAATCAACCACAGCAACAGGATCTATCAAATCATTATCAGCCAAATATTTAAAATTGGAATAATTATAAGCATATTTTGAATACTTCGGAAAAATTATTTTTTGCTCCATATTATATTTTTTGATATACTGAAATATATTCGGGTGCCTTTCTGATTCCAATAATGTTCCTAAAATTTTTATTCGGTTCTCCTTTTTTTTTATGTTATCAAGGAAATACTCGCTACTGCGATCCATCCCATCACCGCCGTAAATCATCCCGCCAAATATATTATATGCCTCCGAAATATCAGGCAAATTATCTAATCCAATCGTTTCATTCAATATACTCAACCATGTCGGTATCGGTTTTATCGGCAGACCAACCTTCTTCAATGCTTTCGCTTCTATCTTATCATTATGCCTTATCATTAGTAAAAGTCTCTTCATGTTCAAACTATTTATAACTGGAATCAATGCCGGAACATTTCGTTTACAATAGGCGATATATCCCAAAACTTCTCGGAATTTTTCTTCATTACAATTTTCTAACGTTTTTTTCCAATTAGTGTATCGAATGAAATCTATAGCTTGCGTATGATAGTCCTTGCTTATTCCTGGTGGCAATTTTGAAACCGCTTTCTTCTCCGGAACCGCAATTGCTGCCATCGGAAGAACTACTGCTGCCGCACAAACAAATCCGGCTGAGAATATTTTTGGCCCTTTCGCGAATACCTTAAATCGATTCATCCGACCACCATAATAAACTAATCGCCTCGAAACAGCTGTTTGAATTGCTCGCATTTGAACAATTTATATCCCGACCTTTGTTAATAAGGAGACTACAATATATTATCTAATTCAATATTTTTTAGTATCGATAAATCTTAAATTCGTTTTTTCGTAGTCAATAGGATATCATCATGATATATCTTAATAGAATCGCTCCAAACTTCGTATCTGATATGTGAACAATAATCTGCTATTTCTATTGTGGACCCCGTAATGTTTTTAACCAATGGAAATAAAATTGTATCATGCGATGATAAATACGCGAATTCAATCCCATGATTCAAAATTATCTCTTCCACCAATTCATAAACATCATCTATAAACATCTTTTGTACTTTAACGTCAGCATATATTTTATTAAAATAGTAATGAACGATCGATTTTAATGCGATATTCCCCGTCCATTCTTTTGGTGCTTCAATCCCTTCTTTACTATAGCACTCTAACGTGGAATAGACATCAAAATAATCATAAGGAACTTTAATATCATATCCAAAGATTACAGAAATTTTCTCATTCAATTCGCCCAGGTCAATATTTAAATCTTTTTGTATCTGTTCAAATGTCACTGATTTTTTAACTATGGACCATTCTTTCGTATCAAAAGATCTGGAACGATATAGTTTCATTTCGATGGTAGGCTCCGAACCTTCAGCGGAAAATTCTTCACCAAATGCACCTTTAGAGAAATATTTAGCGCTCTCTCTTGTTCGAATAAAATTCGTTGACAGTATTAAACTTTTCTTAAAGTCAATATTTTTATACGATTCGGTAATTCTTTTCCCGAAATCGAAACACATACGCTTTCCTGTTTCGGTCAAAGGAGGATCATTTAAATCTTTTACTTCCCATTTTGGCATTTTCGGAAGATTTTTATTGGGACCGCGAGCGCCATGTCTTGAGAATATTATTATTTTTTCAAGAGTTTTAATATCCGCTACTGCCGCCATTGAAATAACTGATATGGTATGTTTATCGGAATGACAATTGTAGTCAATTTCAATTTTTCCAGTAATAGGCGTTGCGTTCCCTTCTGTTTAAAAAATTGAAAAAAAGAATTATATTAAAAATCTTTGGTAATATAACACTTAGGTAATGTTGATGATTCTCCTTGGTATTACAATCATCAGTTCCATTATAACCTTATTTCTATGGAAAACTGTACTTAATAAAATTTTTATTTGGGCTTGCTCCAGAGGTCATCTTAATTTTGCTATTTGGCTATATAATTCTGGGAGCATCGACATTATTCAATTGAATGGCCACCCAGATAAATATTCGAATCTATTTTACTTAGTTTGCGAGCATGGGGAGTTAGACGTGGCTAGATGGCTTTGGAGTTTTGAGAATTCTAGACACGAATTGGTTGCGGATATTGGAATTATGGGATGTTGCGAAGCAGATTCTCAGCATTTAGTTCTGCTTCAATGGCTTCTAAGTTTATACCCACAAGATATACCTCAAAATGAAGCATTTATTATGTGCTGTGCTTCCAATTTCTTAATTCTCGCAAAATGCTTATATGGTTCGGGAACAATTGATATTCATACAAACGATGATGTATGTTTTCGTCATGCTGTGGGCGCTAACAAAGATATGGCCTTATGGTTATTATCTATTGATAGATTTTCGGAAGTTCTTATCAATGACCTTTCTTGGGGATGGTATCATAAGAATATTATTGCTGTTCTATATAATCAAAAATATAAGGCTACGCATGGTAGATTAGGGGCCGATTATTCTGCTCATATCCTGCGAAGAATAAAATACTATAAAGTCTTAATGCGTGTTATTGGCCGATTAAATAAAACGTATTTGAGAACATGTGAACAACGATATAAGTATGGGGGAGCAGGATATGGTGCTGCTTACACAAATTTTAAAACTTTGACTTCGCTTAGGGTTTTCTCAATGAAGAATTGAATGGGAATTGTCAATAAGAGTTTAGACAGAGTATCTTCGCTAATTTTTTGGGATCGATATTCTTCGATGTATAGGAGATATAATTTTTCTGTTAAAAGAGGTACTCCTGAAAAACAACCGGCGAGATTTATGTAATAATTATCTCGGTTACCTTTTGGGCAGTATGCTTTCGAATACCAGTCAAAAGCTTTTTGGTAATCACGATCGCACATTCTTCCAACAAAGTACATATCCCATAGTTGCGACATTGCATCGGAGTATCCAAGTTCAGCTGATTTAATGTAGCATTGGAAACCTTTCTTTTGATGCACTGGGAAAGAACGGGATGACATAAACCCCCAAAAATGCATTGTCCCAGCGTAATATAATAACCCAGGATCGTTTGAATTTTCCATTAGGGCTAAATATTTTTGCATAATTGGAATATTTTTTTCATCTTTTTCAGAGAGATATAACTGGAATAATCCTTTGGCTGCAGCTAGATTATTATTTTCCACGAGCGCTTGTTCATAGAATTGTTTGGCTTGTGTTATATCTTTTTTGACACCGGTAGCATACTGTTCACCTATCTCAAAGGCTAAATGGAGGCTCCCCTTCGTGTAAGCTTCAAGAAAGCATTTAAGGGCTTCTTTCCCGTCCTCTGGAACGCTAACACTACCGTCTAGATAGAAATTTCCGAGTAATTCCATTGCATCGGTATCACCTGATACACGCGCTTCTGTTAAATATTTGACGCCCAATATATGATCATTTGGATCTTTACTCTCCAATAAAATCTGTCCCAAATGATAAGCCGATCGCGTAAATCCTTTCTTGTATGATTCTTCATAAAATTGGAACGCACTTTTGCAATCTGTCTCGGTTCCGAAGCCATTTTGGTGGATGAAACCTAATTGGTACGTCGCCTCGGTATGACCTTTGGAGTGTGCTTCTTCGAAATATACTTTCGCTTTCTTGTAGTCTTTTTCTAATTCACCAAAGAATGTAATAATCCCTAGTAAATACGTTGCCTCCACATGGCCTTGGGCTTCCTTGAGGCATTTAACGGCTTCTAAAATATTCTTTTCTATTTGACTCGTCCCCATACGGAAAAGTACTCCCAGCTCAAATGATGCTGCCGTATATGATTTCGAACGAGCTTCTTGCAGATATTTTACCGCTTCTTTTTCATCTTTGGAAACACCTTCACCCTTTAGCAAACACATCCCAACACGAAACGTCCCTTTGATTTCACTCAGCGAATGAGCCTTCAAAAATTGTTTATATGCTTCCTCAAGATTCTTATCACAGCCTTCACCATTATAATACATCACTCCCATCATATAAATTGATTCCCCATGCGATTGCTCACCTAAAACTTTAAATTGCTTCAACGCTTCATCATACTCCTTCGCATTATACCGATCACTACACGCCTGAAACGCAGGTCCCAAATTATTGCCCATTTTCGTAAGATATTTCCCTCAACTCTTTAAAGCAAATCAATAATTTTATAATTCAATTTTTTCATAAACAGAAATGGAGTCTTAGGAATGTTAACGCTAGTTACAGATAGCGTTAACACCCGAAAATAGCGTCCCTGTCAATCTCGTGCCCCGGATCGGGAAGAAAGTTCCACTTCGGCTTTTTATCGAAAGGAAAATCTATATGATAAAATCGTTTATTAGCTGCCAGTAATTTTTTAGATGATTTAGCGTAACATACATAGTCAAAACAGGTTAATTCCATCAAATCAGAGCAATCCGGATAATTCCCAGTCATTAAATAAGATATATGGATAAGATCGTTCATATGAAGATTTGCATAACGACTCACAAAATCAACCGGACGATTGTGCCCCAACAGTATCCATTTATTCTTTTGCTGATCCCACATATGAATACCTGCAGAAGCCACAAAGTTCTCGGCAAACAGCATGTCTCCAATACTGAAAAGATACATTTTATTCTCTTTCCAAGGATAGACATATTCAACTAATGATTGATCCTCGAGCATAAGACAGAAATGCTTCCGAATAAAAGATTTCCCGCCGCATATCAGCAGAGGGATAAATATGTGCAAGCATTTTCCTATCAAAGCTATTGAATTCGGAACCCCATAATATTCTGAAAAATCATACATGGCAGTTCCAGGAATTTTGGGAATTTCTGCCCTAACTGAGAATAATCTATATGGTCCATCACGAATATAAGTTGTATTTATATAATTTAGATTTAAATCTACTGGGTGTTCAATCCATTCAGAATTTTCAAAATCCACCTTCAAAGTTGATCTGGATCTAACTAGAGCATACGACAACATTGAATTATCTAAAAATTCGTCGATAAGATAACATATTGGTTTTATAATTCCGTAGTTATTGATTGCTGCATATATGGCTTCAACGCTTTCTAGGAGGATTTGTTGAGACTTTATGACCAACTTTGATTTAGTTGAACCATTTAAATGATCTAGTTCTTTCACAATCGGAAACATGAGGATAGTTCTTTAGTTTATAAAAGTCAAAACAATACGTTATGTAATTCAATTTTTTGTAATTTCGTGTTTCATATTGCTGGGCGCGCGCAATCGAACCAGATAAATCCTACCCCTAAAATATAACAACCCGCCATTTACATAATTTTTCAATTTTTCTAAACCCTATGAATAACTTTCCGTCATTATTTTTCCATACTTTAGAATATCACTATGCACAACGCCGATAATTTTCCCCAACGTATCCATCGCTGAATACCCATAGGTACAAACAATACTCACCAATGGACCTATAACCATCGAATCCAAAGCACATTTTACCTCACTCTCAAATCTATCAGTACTTTCTTTCAACGTCACCAATAATTTTGTCACATAAACGCCCTCCGTTATACTTTTCACTTCTCCAAAACTAAGATTAAATTTACGCTTCTCGTTCGGATACCATCTATAGTTCGCGTGGGCCCAATAATCAATAATAAAATGATAAACATAAGGACTAATCTCTAAATAATCAACATCTACCAAAATACTGAGGCATTCTTCCACAATCATCGTATTGATGTTGTTAGGCCTAAATTGTAGAATTTTCTCAAAAAAAATATTAGACCCCTTGCCATTCGGATTCGGAAGAATTTTAACCGAACAACGCTCACATGATTTATATTTGGCATTTATCGTGATGTGAGGAATCAAGTTAATCCATTCAGACATCTCTCTTTTTTCTTTTTTAAGTGTCACAAATTTTTCTAAATATTTTGGACGAAACATTTCAACTTCGTATTTGTTCGGTAATTGGAATGACTTTGGCATGTATTGGAAAGAATTGCAAGCACATTTGAAAGAATAGATAGGCAATACGTAATAATCATCAGATGCGTTAATAAAATAATTCGCATTAAATATTTGAAACCCGGCGAGTTTTATTTCATCCATTTATGGTGCTTTATATGATGGGCAAAATTTAACGTGACTTTAATTCAATTTTATTTTCGAACAATCAATCCACTAATGTAATATATTATTGCAAGCGGCCAGACCATACTTAACATTATACCGTCTATTATGACATCCATATTTTGATTTATGCAACCCCAGATGAAAAAAAGGGTAAAAGAAATCACTGCGCCCATGGCGTATGCTCCCACAATTTTAATCATAATTTCGTCGATATCTAAAGACTCTCGGCGTGGCTGTGGATGTGGCTCCCGATTTGATTTTTTAACATATTTCTGAGAACGAATGATTGCTTTAGTATCAGTATTAACGTCAGCTGATCGAAGCAGTTTGGTCCATTCTTTCATGAATTCAATATATTGTTCTTTATTGAAAGAATCGTATTCCTTCCTTTCTGATTCATTTTTTAGTACTGTATATGCTTTCATGATTTCTTGAAATTTCATATCATTTCCTCCTTGGGAGTCTGGGTGATACTTTTTGCATTGTTCGATATATGCTTCTTTTATTTCTCCATCCGTTGCCATTGAGTTGACGCCAAGAATATTGTATAGAAAGTGATTCGGGGATGATGATGTAGAAAATTTTCGGAATGGAACATAAATTGGACATAAGAAGCTGGTTCTACTGATAATTCGGGCGCTGCGATCAAAAGTTCCGCTGAACAGACGATAAGATGCAGGATTGATGGTTTGACGTACTTTTGCATTTTTGTTGAATGGTATAGCAAGCGCTCGATGTTTTTGTGCAATTGTCCGTGTGAATGGTCGAGACAGCATGTTTAATCTGTGAAGCATTTCTGGCCTTGGATGTGTGTATACAAAAATGAATGGGATGACCATAATCTAAATTATTCAATTTTTTGAGGGGTTTGGGCCTGAAATATTTTAATTTAATCTTGTTCTTATTTATGGGTATAATGGCAAAGAATGAATTTAATGAGACGTTCTTGAAGCGCGCAATAGAGCTAAGTCGGGAGGGAGCTATTATTAAAAAAGCGGGCGGGGTATTTGGTGCGGTGATAGTTAAGGATGGTAAGATTATTTCGGAGGGGTTTAATCAAGTTATTGCGAGGAATGATCCTACATGGCACGCAGAGATTCAAGCTATTCGGGAAGCGGCTGCTGTTGTTGGGAGTCCTCATTTGGAGGGTTGTGTGATGTATTCGAGTGCTGCATGTTGTCCAATGTGTGTTTCCGCGGCTTATTGGGCACACCTTGATCATATTTTTTACGCGGCTACAACAGAAGATGCTCTCACATACGGAAATTTTGCCGATTGTGACATTCTATGCGAATTAAAAAAAGATCCGAAAGACAGACGGTTAAAAATGAGTGAACATATGCGCTCTGAAGCGGTTAAAGTGTGGCAAGAATATTCTAAATTGGTCGAAAAAAAACATTACTAAAAAACTGAAATCATAATGTAAAGCAAATCATGAATAGTGAATAAAATCAATAAAATATGAACAAACAAGATATTCTCAATTTGATCAATGAATTGACAACTTCCATGTCTGTCAATAATAATCTCCGATCTGAAGAGATAATAGATATAATTATTGCGCAGCCTTCTAAAGAAATATTTTCTGAAATACCGTTTTGTACGATGGCACTGAATTGTTACGAAGCAGCTTGGAAAGGCAATTTAAGATTAATTACGTTTCTTTTTAAATCTAAACTTCATAAGAACAAGCAAGTGAACTATATGATGATGGCCATGGCTGCGGAAGATTGCCATCTCGAGGTCGTACAATTCTTACTAAATATAGAAAAATACATGGAAGATGATAATTTTCTATATGGTCTCCAATCGCCGCTTCCAAAAGAGTCTATGATTTCTATAATATTGAGTGCTGCTTTTGGCCAACCATGCTTCAAAACAAATAAAAAATCAATAATGTCACCTGAAGAAAAATCTATCAGATTGGAAATCACGCAAGAAATTCTGAAGTATCACATGGAAACAGTTATGGCTCATAAATATATTCTCATTACTCTAATAACCTCTTGTGAAGTTTTAGGATTTGTGGAAATAATAAGATATCTGATTGATGAGCTTAAAATAGATCCAGCTGAGTGCCTTTATGGGCTAGGATACGAGCGTTTATATCAAAGAGCATGTTTCCATAGTCAAAAAAATGTTGCACAATATTATTTCGAAAAAATGTTATCATCGCATGGTAATTCGGAGGAAACGAATTTACGTGCAATTATTAGGCTCTTCGATACGATGACTCTTGGATCGAAAACATTAAATTTTATCGTAATGACTTATGATATAGGAAGCGAAATGCTGACAGATAAAGTATCTTTTCAGATTGCAGTTATAAAATATTTTTGGGGAAGCAATGGGACGTTTGAATATTCGGCGGCCATAATAGATTTTCTGTTGGGGGAAGCTAAACGTTTAAAAATTATTGATACCATGGGTCTGGATAAATATATTAGAGCTGCAAGTTATTTCTCGTATGTAAAACAGTTTGAAATTTCAATAGTTTATAATACACAATTGCTGAACAACGATTTGAAATTCATTGATACATATTTGTCTCCCGTTAAAAACTTTTGGCGATGCATGGTTTTGGATTTTCGGATGGGAAGAATGGATCTGTTAGAGAATTTTGATTTCGATCGATTTATCGAAGTTAGGAACCATTTTAAGATAAATCTTATAGAAACAGTGTTTGAAAATGGCAATAAAATAAACAAGCCCACCAAAACGAATACTTGTTTATATAATTTAGTGTTTGAATACTCTGCGGACTATATAAATGATATATTTGATTAAATCTTGGAAGCAATAAAAAATTGAAAAGAATTATTGATTGGTAGGTTGTCTCAAAATTTGACTATTAGTGAGTTTAGGAAATGGCTGCCAGTGTACCAGTTAGTGCTGCAGTAGAAGCGAAGGGAGCAGGAGCGTCAATAAAGCGTTTTGTTAAGAAATTAAAGGGGATTGTTTCTACTAACAGTGCTTATCGTTCAGCTTCGGCGGGTGGTATATTTGTGCCTGAATTTTATGTTTGCGATGCTGGATGTGATTTCAAAAGTATTAATGCGGATGATGTCGTTAAGCATCAACTTGAGTGTAATAAATTTGCGTGTCCTCTGAGCAAATTTGGTTGTGTGGTCGTGGGGACGTCAACTCAAATTAAAGAGCATGAGTGTAAATTTGCTAAATGCGATCAGATTCCTTGTGAATTCGTAGGGGATATTAAGACAGTGGCCAAACACAAAGTCGATTGTGAATTCAAGCCGGTGACATGCAGATACTGTGAGGAAGTTTACCCGTATCATCTATTGCTAGAACATAAGGAAAAGTGTGACCAAGAAGTCGTTAGGTGCCGTTTATGTAATGAAGATGGTATTGGCCGATATGTTTTCATTCATTATCATGTTGTCTATTGCTTCTTGGGCTATCAATCAACATTAAAGCAATGGGAAAAACTTATAGGACAACCTGCTATCGATCGTATTATCACGGAAAGCACTACGGCTTTGAGCGCCGATGGGTGGTATTCTAAGTTTCCTTACAACCGAGAAATGGTTGCAGCTACTATCGCTGTCAATACTCTCCGTTCAAATGTTCTTGATATGACAAATTTGATGAGAAAAATGACCCAAATGGAAGAAACGCTTAAGCTTTTGTCTGAGAAAATTGACATCATTAAATCTGAGTCAGAATAATCCAAAAAATTGATATTATGGATGGATTGAAAGATCGTTTTATTTGGGATGATTAGTAACGTTTTTAAGCTTGTTTATGCCTCGTCGTGGGGGAGTTGGTCGGATTGTTTCGAAGGAGGCTCAAATTGCCAAAGCCGCTGCTGCAATCGTGGAAAAGGAAGCGGAACGAAAACGGTTATCGGTTGAGAAGACGGAAAAGGAAGCAGAAGAGAAGCGGGTCGTGGTTGAGATGGCGGAAAAGCGGGTTATGAAAACTGATGGGAAAAGGATGAATGGCAGTGATCGTGTAAGGGATTGTGTTTTTTTGCGAGCATCAATTTTTGTGCGCACTCATGAAACTCCTAAGTGGAAACAACGCAGGAGCAATTGGAAAAAGTCGACGGTCTCAGATGATCTACTTACACCCCATCGGCATAAATTCGCTGATTGGCATTTAAGGATTGATCGAACACCACGGGGGACAGATCTTGAGGCAAGGCGCTGTTTTGATGAGATTGATAGCTGGGTCCACAGGATGGCTGATGATATGAATGAAGGCCGGCATCAATCAACCTCGTGGAACCATAAACAAGCAACTTGGAGCAGGAAATTTGCGATAAATGAAGGTGATCTGTTGTCGCGAATAAAACTCCATTGGGTGATCGGAAGCAATGATTCAGATGATGATTCAAACTAATTTTTTAATTTATTCCAAAGAAAAATTTGAACATCTAATTAGTTCTATGGTTCAAATCAGCTAGATTATAATTAACTGCGCACATGAATATGACGTTTCGACTTCCTGCTGATGTAACTCGATCGGTATTTGAAAATTTATCGCTTTCGGATGCCATTAACATTTCGCGTACATCAAGAAATTTTAAAACAATCTGTCGCAACATTATTATTGTGTTTAAATGTTATTCAGTTGCAAAGGCTACGAAAGCAATCGATTTTTTTCCTAAGATTCGGGTTACACTAATATTTCAAGATGATTCGGCAGCTGATAGGATTCATCTTTTGGGAAATAATATATATGAACTCCGGGTGTATAGTATTTTATATACGGATAGAACAAATATTCAATGGAGTCGTTTGCCAAGGTTAGTCAACTTAAAATGTTGTAAACACGATATTATACAAATTTTGGAGGGAACTGAAGCACCGCCACCAAATTTAACAAGTTTGGATATTTCTGGTGTTGGTATGGATTTAAGGATGTTCACAAATTTAAATCATTTGGAAGTAACCAGAAATATAGAAGATGGCGATAATTATGATTGCTGTTTACCGCCATCAACGTTAACTAGTTTACGATTTCATGATATTAGGGTGTTGAACTTAGCTGGGTCCTTGTGGCCTGTTTCTGAATCAGCATTGGGTACATTTAATATGCTTACGATGGCAAGAGTTTTTGATATTGATGATTTAATTATGTTGGTGAATCATGCTCCGAACTTAATAGATTTATGGCTAGACCATAACTCTCTGCGGTGGCCATTATTAGAAAATTTGTTTGAAAATTTTGGTGAATCAACTATTGCTAATTTACGGGGAGTTCAAAGTTTACGTTTAACAGACATTCCATTGATGCCGCCAAATTTTTTTCGTAATATGGTGAACTGCAAAAGATTCGAAATGAATGATTTTCATGTAGATCGCATCAAAGAATATTTAGTTGAGATGCCGAGTGTTACGAATCTATCTTTTCAGGAAAATCGCAATTGGCAGAATATCGTTAAATTTTTCCCGAATGTTCGCGTAATGAGACTTTGTCGTTGTGACTTTAATCTTCCATTAGAGGGTCCGCCGTTGGTCCTTGAAGAGTTAGATATTATAGGCTGTTTCCTTACTTTGTCAAAGACAACTATTCATAGTTCACGTATACGAATTGAGAAATGTCATGATTTTCGAGGTGCATTCTTAAAAATGGTCACATCAGAATATATAACATGTGATTAGCTTTATTTTATCGGTGGCCTCAATTGTGATTCCAGTAGTGTCTCATTCAATCTTTCAATTTCTTGAATCGTGCTTTTAATGTTGAATAATGAACTCCTGAATGATTATTCTGGAATATAAATAGCTAATATATAATGGATCAACATTTCTACAAAGTTATTGCCTTTCCAGAGTTCGATTTCAAGCGTATCAATAAGGAGACACCGCACGATTGGTCTGCAACATATTTTCAATTCACAGTCGCCCATGCTTTAGGGTACGCTACCGATAAAATCGCCCCGGACGACATAATCTGTCTAACCAGATTTAAATTCAAAGATGCTTCTCAAATAAAAATCCATGAATTCAACGATTCAGTGTTCGGTAGCGGCAATGTTTCAGGGGATGAAAAAGCAAAAATAATTAAAAATATGCTCAATATTAAACATGATGAGAAATTGATGAAGTCAATAAATGGAGCAGTTGTACTTTATGATAATGCGTCAGAATTGGAGCTGATAATATCGCACGATATGGTGAATGAAAACAATTTGGCGGTACAAAATATTGCGCAATTTAAAATAAAAGATCATACACTCACTCATTGGAGAACTCATGGTAGTACTGAATGGATTCAATTATCAGCCAGTCAGATGATCAATCCGCGTTCTATCGAGAAAATAATTCAGCAGATAGACAAATCAATCGGAAATAATGCTGCCCCTTGAAGAAGTCCTTTTATAATTTGTCCACTGCAATTCGGACACTTCTTTATAATTTTTACACACCCAATATGAACTACTTTAAAACATTCGATACATTTGGCAATGTTCCGATCCTTCAATTTCATACCCTTCTTACAACATTGACACGGATAAATATCACAATTTAATAGCCCCCATGTTAATCCCAAACGTTTCCATCGACCAATAGTCTCTCTCCTATTCCATGTTTTTTCTTCATCCGAATGATTATAATAACATACTCCCCCTTCAATATCTCTAACATTTTTTGTTCTATTATAATTCCAACTATCAATAACAAAAGGAAGTATCGCATGTTCAATCTCTCCGTATGTACCTTTATTAAAATAATTATATAACCACACCGCATCATGCAAAAATAATGCGGTCGGTTGAATGTCTCGAAATCCTGCAAGCGTTGCATACAACTCTCCTGCTTCCAAATCTTTCCCAACCCAATCGCTGATATTAAATTTTTTAAAATGAGGATTATATATTGCAAACAATTCAAAAATATCATCTTGGTTTAACATTAATATTTTTGCCAATACTCCGGGATTAACATCTAACAAATCGGTTTTTTTCAGATATTCTAACGTAAGATTTTCAACTCCGTGCGCTACTACGGCATTACAATGGGAGCATTTATTATTTTTCACGGGGTAATATTCTTTACATGTTTCACATAAATTCGGCTCCATAATTGCTTATGTTATGTTATTGATTTGCATGTGAACATAAATATTAAAATTTCAGTTTTTTAGGGGTTTGTTTTCGACCAGTTCATTCTTGATACTCTGGGAATTCGCCCTATGATTGAAAGCAATGCTCGGACTGATTCGCCGTAATGAATTGCATCATTTTGAACTCGGGATATGATTGATTCGAAATACCACTGACGCATTGTTGTGTAGGATCGAATAAGGTGTTGAAGAACAATTGGCAAGCGAGTTTCTTCCATTCCTTTATCAAAAAGAGCAATATCGAACCTAATGCTTGATAATATTTTTGATCCAGGGAGAGATATGGATTTAATTTCTTCTTTATGATTTAATATTGTTTTCCATACATAGGCGGCGTACATCATTATATCGGATCTTTCGTAAGCGATGGTGGGAATGTGATATTGTTGTAATCGAGTAGTCAAAAATTCGGGGTATTCACCACATTCTAGGGCGAGGATATCCCTTAGTACAATCCGTTGGAGAGAAATAAAGGGAGGAATTTTTGCTTCTAATGAATAAACCTCGCGGCGGGGAAAAAGAGATTGGAGGTTGATAGGTTTTTGGTATAATGGAGCGAAATTGATCAATCTCTGCTGGCGTCATAGTCTTTATCTCTTCGGGGATTCGACTGAGAATACTTAATGAGTCTATAGAAATCTCGAGACCGACTGGGGATGGCAATCGATTGCAATCGGAACATCCTTTCCGATATGAGGGATAGACACCATTTGCGCTAAAAACGAATGCCCCAATCAACCAGGACCGGGATGTTTTCATTTTATTATAATTGAAAATAACATAGTGTGTTCAACTGATGACATTTTCAATTTTATCATCAACAATAAACTCTCCCTCAACTTTATTGCAATGATGCACAATACATTTTTTACAATACCCTTCATATCGAAGCTCTCCCATATTCGTCCCGGTTGATATCTCCAGAGGAATCTTCGCTATAAACCCATCCGTAGCACAACGCACAACGTTCGAAATAAATGGCATCATGGTTGTACTAATTTTAGCTCTCCCATATGCTAAAATAAATGGAATCGTCCGCGCATAATTAGTTCTATATATATTCCCATTCAATTGTTTAAAATTTAATGAACTTATATCAAGCATAGATGAATTCTCGCGCAAAATACTATAGCCCAAATCGCTTCTTTGGCCCAGAACGCCCCACAACATTGTCAAAAATTGTTTCGCTCGGGGGATTTTTCTATGTTTGAGCGGAAAAATCAAATCAACATACGTCCCGAAAATATCATAACCTTTCATACAAGCATCCTCTGAATACGATAAATAATTCGGTTGCCGGTCCCTTACCATAATAACCTTAAGATTCAATTCCTTTGCCAAAAGCAGATCGACATTCGTATAAAAATTCTTGGGATTCCAGCGGAAAAGTTTCTTCGCGTATTGATTGTCAGATTGCTTCTCAACAACGCATCTATAGATACCAATTTCCGATAGCGAATGGCCCATAAATTCTTCTTGCGTTAAAACTTTAAATTTTCCTCTTTTAACTGGATAACTATTTGCCGCGTTCATTATAGATGGATACATGCTACAATAATCATATTTATATCCCTCGCCCATATATTGATCACCCCAAATTATAGCACCAGATTTCGTCGCCTCAATCCAAACACCCTCATCATATTTAATTTTATCCGTAGGGATCGCGCGCGTTAAATTTTCAAATAATTTCAGTACCGTTCTACCATTAGTTTGGCTCTCGAATAAATTAATATACCCGTTCGTTTCCTTTTTGAATACAGTAGCATCATCTATAAAATTAATATATTTCTGCTCGAATGATTCAGATTTATGTGATTTTCGTTGGCGGTGCATCTTATATTATATTAGCCTTAATTTACAAATGTTTATATCTTTATTAAATATTTTTTGAATCATTTTGTAGATCACCCTCCAATAATTTCTCTCCTATACACAATTAAATGAATTCAGCAATGGAGCTTATACGATGGATGATTACTTGTATTGTGTTACGAACATCTTGTGATTGGGAGTGTTTATACTCAACGATATTATATGTTCCCCCATTGTGTAATGAGATATTTATTGGTCACTTCGAGGTTCTAGCTAAACGAAACTATGACAATTCGGGGGTGTTAACACCCCGAAATCATTGTATGCTCCTCATTGCATGCTCCTCATTGTATAATGACATATATTGTTCAGTTTGAGCTTTCTGCTAAGTGAAAGATCAGCGCATATCATCTGTGAATCGGATGCATTTATACCCCGATCACATTATATGCGCCCCACAGTCTAATGGCATTTATTGTTAATTTTTGGCTTCTTACTCAGCAAAACATCTGCGGCAATTGGGGGTGTACACGCCTCGATGATATGACATATATCGTTCTGCTCAACCTTCTCACAGACCGAAACATCTGCCGACAACATTATATGCTTTTCATTGTATAATGACATATATTGTTAAGTCTGAACTTCTCACAAAGCGAAACATCTACCAATCGGGGGTGTTAACACCCTTCAACATTATATGCTTCTTATTGTGTAATGATATATATTGTCCAGTTCGAGCTTCTAATTCAGCGAAACATCTGCTGATGACATTATATGCGATTCATTATTTATTGATATGGATTGTTTGGTGCGAACTTCTTATTCAGTGTAACATCTGCAGCGGCAAATCGGATGCATTTAGATCCCGACGATATCATACGCTTCTCACTGTCTAATAACATATATTGTTCATTTGCGGCTTCTCATTTAGTAGTGTAACATTTGTGGATTGGATGCATTTAGACCCCGACGACATCATATACTTCTCATCGTGTAGTGACATATATTGTTCCGTTTGAGCTTCCTACCTAGCGAAACAACGCCAATTCGGGGGTGTTAACACCCCTCAACATATATTGTACGATAGGAGCTTATCATTTAGTGTAACATTTGTGAATCTGATGCATTTAGATCCCGACGATATCATATGCTTTTCACTGTCCTATGACATATATTGTTCGGTTGGAGTTTTTCATTTAGTATAACATTTGTGAATCTGGTGCGTTTAGATCCCAACGATCATATGCTTCTCACTGTCCAATGACATATATTGTTCAGTCGGAGCTTCTCATTATATGTTTCTCACTGTTCAGTGACATATATTGTTCAGTTTCAGCTTCCTACACAACGAAACAGCGCCAATTCGGGGGGTGTTAACACCCCTCAACATATATTGTTTGGTTGGAGCTTATCATTTAGTGTAACATTTGTGGATCGGATACATTTAGTTCCCGACTGTATCATATGCTTCTCATTGTCTAATTTCATACATTGTTCCGTCGGAGCTTATCATTTAGTATAACATTTGTGGATCGGATGCATTTTGACCCCGACGACATCATATACTTCTCATCGTGTAATGACATACATTGTTCAATTTGAGCTTCTAATTCAGCGAAACATCTGCCAATTTGGGTTGTATACGTTTAACCCGACGACATTATATGTTTCTCACTGTCCAATGACATATATTGTTCCGTTTGAACTTCCTACTCAGCAAAACAGCGCCAATTTGCGGGTGTTAACACCTCTCAACATATATTGTTCGGTCAGAGTTTTTCATTTAGTATAACATTGTGGATCCGATGCATTTAGATCCTGCCTGTATCATATGCTTCTCATTGTCTAATGACATATATTGTTCAGTTCGAGCATCTCATTTAGTGTAACATTTGTGGATCGGATGCATTTAGATCCCGACGATATCATATGCTTCTCACTATCCAATTACATATATTGTTCCGTTTGAGCTTCCTACTTAACAAAACAGCGCCAATTCGGGGGTGTTAACACCCCTCGACATATATTGTTCGTTTGGAGCTTATCATTTAGTGTAACATTTGTGGATCGGATACATTTATATCCCGCTTGTATCATATGCTTCTCACTGTCTAATGACATATATTGTTCAGTTGGAGCTTCTCATTATATGTTTCTCATTGTCTAATGACATATATTGTTCAGTTTGAGCTTCTCATTTAGTGTAACATGTGTGGATCGGATGCATTTAGACCCCGACGACATCATATACTTCTCATCCTGTAATGACATATATTGTTCGGTTGGAGCTTTTCATTTAGTGTAACATTTGTGAATCTGATGCATTTAGATCCCAACGATATCATATGCTTCTCACTGTCTAATGACATATATTGTTCCGTTTTAGCTTCCTACTTAGAAAAACAGCGCCAATCGGGGGTGTTAACACCCCGCGACATATATTGTTCGGTCTGAGCTTCATATTCAATGTAACATCTACAGAATCGGATACATTTATACCCCTTACGACATTAAATGCTTCTCATTGTGTAATCTAATCGTATATATTTTTCAGTTTGAGCTTCTCATTCAGTGTAACATCTAGACGATTCTGATGCATTTATACTTCCATTATATTATTTGGGTCTCATTGTCTAATGACATATATTGTTCAGTGAGCTCTCCTCACCCGGCGAAACATCTGCCAATTTGGGTTGTACATGTATATGTATGTACACGTATACACTCGGCGACATTATATGTTTCTCACTGTCTAATGACATATATTGTTCCGTTTGAGCTTCCTACTCAGCGAAACATCGCCAATTCGGGGGTGTTAACACCCCTCAACATATATTGTTTTGTTTGAGCTTCTCATTTGGTGTAACATTTGTGGATCCGATGCATTTAGACCCCGACGGCATCATATACTTCTCATCCTGTAATGACATAGATTGTTCAGTTGAAGCTTCTCATTTGTTATAACATTTGTGGATCGGATGCATTTAGATCCCGACCATATCATATGCTTCACTGTCCAATGACATATATTGTTCAGTGGAGCTCAGCATTCTGTGTAACATTTATGGATCTCATGCATTTAGATCCCGACGATATCATATACTTCTCACTATCTAATGACATATATTGTTCAGTTGGAGCTTCCTACTCAGCGAAACAGCGCCAATTCGGGGGGCGCATATACCCCCCATTATATGTGTTTCACTATCTAATGACATATATTGTTCAGTTCGACCTTCTTATTCAATGAAACATTTGTTGATCGGATGCATTTAGACCTTGATGACATCATATGCTTGTTATTGTCTAATGACATATACTGTTCACTTCTAGCTTCTCACCACATGAAACATCTGCCAAATGAGGGTGTTAATATATTTTATTGTCTCAAAATTTTCCAGAGATGTTGGAAGCATCTCTCCTTTAATTAGTAAAGCCACGGTATCAGTTTGGGGCCGGCCCGCTTGCGTTTAGAGACGTGATATAGTGGATGTATTGTCAAGAATTGACGCAATGAAGCAAAAATTGATTCGAAAAAAAATTATCAAAGGCGTCGAAAAAAATTGATAAAAAATAGAAATGAAAGTAATCTGATATAGATTCAATTATAAAATTAAGACAATGAATCGAGAAAAAAATAAAACCCACAAAGATGAGGTTGTTAAAATGATTTCTTTGACACAAGCCATAAATATGTGGAATGAAAAATTAAAAGATTATGATTGTCGTTGCATTAATATAAATTCAGCTCGTCGAAATAAGGAGAAAACTTTCCATATTTGCAGTAAAGGTTCTGGCGAAGTTGACGTATATTTTGATGTGGGATTTACAATATTAAAAAATAGATGTTATGTAGATAATAATAAATTCGCATCTGCAATAAATAAGGCCAAAGAGATCGCATGTAGTGATATATATAAAGAAGGAAAAAAAGAGTCATATAATTTGTCTTATGAATCGGCAAGGCATGGTAGCACAAATGAATTTTTCCAAAAAGATTAAAGAATGACGTGTTTCCAATGTCTCGATACAAGAGATGTTTGAAGTTATAAATTATCATATCAATAATTAAAAATTTTGAGATCATATTCTTTTTATTCATATCTATTCGATAATCATCATTTTATAGTTTTTTTAACATCATAAATTCTTCTTTATCTAGTCAATTGTTTTGACAACAATTTTTTTTGCACAAACAAACATCATTATCTCCCAATCCATCACTCACTTCCGAATATTTTTGTGTGAAATTATACCACGCCAAATCAGAATCTTCTGGTTCTTTTTCATTACATTCTTTTAAGTATCTTTCAGCTTCATCACTATATTTACATTTTCTAATTTCTTCTATATTCTTTTGACATGATGGATAACCTCCCATTTTCCACATGTTCTCTCTTTGTAATTGTATGACTGAATTTTTTTTTATTTTTTCATTATTCAATCGACTTGTTATTAGTTTTGCTAATTTATATTTTGATACAAACTCATTATCTAAAATTGTTGTTTTTAGATCATCTCTCCATTCTTGTTCTTTCATTGATTTTAATTTTTTAAGATCCCAATTCCATTCATGCTCAACATTATAGTTAAATACATTATACGTTTGTTCAAAATGATTACTTATTATTTGGGGATATTTAATGATTAATGATATTGCATCATCATATCTTTTTAATTTATCTAATAGTTCAAATAAAATAGTTAATTGATTCTCTGGGACCTGATCTAATTCTACTAGCTTAAGAAAATAATCAATAACTTTATTTTTCTCGCTTGAAGGTAAACTATCGTAAGAATTAAAAATAAAATCCGATAATTGTTCAATCGACTCTGATTTTTTATGTTTGTTTATTAATTCATTTAATGACATCCTTTTGTAATTTAATGTCTGAATGCTGTAATTATTAATTGATTTTTCTTCAATTTTTTATTGATGCATAGGCTATATCTATTCATTCCTGATGATCAATCCAAGACATCCGAAATATCTTGGGTTGGCGTATGTAGCCTTACCTTAAGATAATCTGTAATATGTAAAATCTCACCCCAAATACTCTTAAGCATAATTTACGACTCTTCTCGTCTTTCCCTTAACCAAAACCTTTTTAGAATCCTTTGTTGATTTGGTAGACTTCATTTTTTTAGGTACTGATGTCGTAGCAATATTAGTAAGCATATTGTTTTCGCCGATATTGACTCCTTTGGGGATATCGAGGCTAACTAATTGTCCGCTCGATTCATTATTTTTGTCTCCGAGTATTGCATCGGGTATTTCCACTTCCGATTTACGAACCTTGGGCTTCTTGGCTAGAATGAGCTCTGTGGAAATTTTGGCCGATTTTCCTGACTTATTCGTCTTCGATGTCCGATCTTTATCAACTTCCGCATTATTTTGCATTGAAGTATTTTTGTGCACATTAGGATTAACTAATTGTCCAATGGTTTGTGTCTTCGTGTCCTGAGGTATTCCATTGATTGTTTCTTGTTCCAATGGGCTATGCTCAGCTATTTCGCCACTAATTTTAGATAGTCTAACATTCATTCGTGAGATAATTTTGAACAACAACTCTATAAACAATTGGTTGTGATCCCATTTGGACACATCATAAGTGAATATTTTCCCAGCCATTGGATTGTATACTTCTAAAGTATTAATCCGTTGGCTTCCACCAGATTCTAATAACACTTTATAAGCGATGAGTTGTAATAGCCAATCAACATCATCGGAATCCTTCGCTGAACATTTAAAATCGACAATAGTGCTATCACTTTCATTCAATAAATCTATCTCTCCGCTAATAAAAAATTGCTCATTGGAAGCACGAACGATTGGTTTACATTTGAACTTTTTATTTTGATAGTTTTCGATATAAGATTTCATATCTTTAAACATTTCCGCGCGATCTTTAATGAAAGCATCATATGTATCTTTTCTATAGAGAAGTCGCCGCCTTTTTGCTAATATATTTGTGGATAATGATATTTCATATACTTCTCTAAGAATATTATCAGTTCCGTTGTTTACATTCTGATAAACTTTATATTCCACCAATTTTTCCTTCTCGAACTCATTGGGAAGATAATTATATGTCAATACTTGGATTTGATGTAGTGGTAATCCAAGTTGCTTTGACTTCCAATAAATTTTATCTGTCATTTTTTTGAATTTATTCGCATCGTTAACTCCAATACGTTTGGTCAAAAATTTATTCAATTTATGCTCATCTATTTGTGTGCTGAAATTATTAGTGAGATCAAATTCTGCTAATATATTCTTGATCGAACGATTATAGTGTTGGTAATCAGTCTTGGACAATGTTACACAGTAGAGCAATTGTTTCATTGGTAAATCTTCATATTTTTTCAGAGTGGGATCTAATTCCATAATCTTACGGGTGAGATATCTGTCAATGAATTCCCCGAAATCTGTATGCAGATAATACTTATCCACAGTCGCATCATGGCCATATTCTTTATGTATTTCCCTTGTCTGGGGCTCAGGGATCATACCTTTTTCCCTTAAATATGTAAGATCCACAGGTCTAAATTGTCGGATTATCTCTGTAACTTTATATTCGGTCTGATCACTTCTATCGTTGTTCATCTTCCCGAATATATCAGGATCTCCTCCACGCTGTAGTAAATACAAGTCTCTCGGCAATTCCCCTAGAAATCTCGTAAGAGGCAAATCTTTAGCCACACCAGTGAAAATTAATTCTTCTCGAGCACGTGTTACTCCAACATAAAATAAACGTCTTTCTTCCTGAACAGATATGTCATCGCATTGTTTTGGGAAATAGCTATCACTACAACTTAGCATGTATACTATTTGCCATTCGAGTCCCTTGGCTTTGTGTATGGTAGTTAGCAACAAATGATCAGGAAGTGCTTTAGGTGGCGAATCTCGACTGTTATCAGTGATTAGAGAAACAAATGGAATCGCGTTGTCCGGATCGTCCCTATTGTGTTTGGCGATACTTGATTCAAATTCACTCAGGGGTGCGTTTGCATTCGATATTACAGCAATTTTATGATATGAAATCCCCTTGGCTTGATAACTTAGTAATTCTTTTATGATTTCCCGATGTTGATCACTAAGTGTGGTATATACTTTTATAGTTGGTTTTTTCTGTAGTGATTTATAATGGGGAGTCATTGTTTTTTTGATTTGGTCTTTATTGTTACTGATGCTTTTATTTGCCATCATAATAATTTCGGGAGTGGATCTATAATTAACCGTTAGCATGTGTGTGTCAACATTTTTTACGTACTGGTCAAAATTCATAATATAGGCCACATTTGTACCCCGGAATGTGTATATATTTTGAGCATCATCGCCGATGACAGTGACTTTGCAGCCATAATCAGCAAACCCTTTGATTATATTGTAGTGGTCTTCGCTTACGTCCTGAAATTCGTCAAAGAACACAAATTTATATTGGGATGCTATTTTTTCGAGACCAAAAGATGTTTGCATAAATTTTGCAATATATGGTGCAAATTCCCTAACCGAAAGATTCGCATGGAATTGATCAAGGTGCGCTTTATTTTTATTATATTGCCATTGAGCAAATGAATCTATGGTCTTGATATTAACATTTGGCATGAATCCGAATAATTCCTTAATTTTTTTCTGCAGATGTAACTGGGCCGCTTTATTAAAAGTTACTAACAGAATTTCTTTCGGAACTATGCCTGTATCTATCAAATATTTAATCCGACATAGTACAGTGGTCGATTTTCCAGATCCTGCGCAAGCAATTATTCTCATGTTACGTTCTATATCTGCGCGGATGATCTTATATTGCTCATCATTCAAGATAACAATTTCATCACCAAAATTATATTCACGATAATTATAATTTTCGATGCCGTTGTGGTATTTAACGAGTTGGTCTCTGCAAATCAATAAACCCGCTTTTGGGAGGTTTTTATCATTATCATCTTTCAATGACACGAAATTTTTAATCAATGCTTTGATTTCCTTGACAGTACGTGGTTCATCATCAAATAATTCGTCGAGTAATTTCATTTATAATGAGTGACTAACAACCCATGTCTTTAAATCCTTAATGTGTTTGCCCAAATGACAAAATAGTGAATTGCTGCGTGCAAAGATTGAATCACGTCGAGTTTTTATCTCTAAGGGCACATTGTGTCATGCCGTATACTGTTCAGTTTTAGCTTCCCACTAGGCGAAACATCTGTCAAATGGGGTGTTAACACCCAGACAATATTATATGCTCTCATTCTGTAATGACATATATTGTTCTGTCTGAGCTTCTAATTCTGCGAAACATCTGCCAATTGGGGTTGTATATATATACACTCCATACGACATTTTATGTTTCCCACTGTTAATGACATATATTGTTCAGTTTAAGCTTGCGACTGAGCGAGACATATATTGTTCAGTTTAAGCTTGCGACTGAGCGAAACAGCTAAAGATTGGAGGGTGTTAACACCCCTCGACATTATATGTTCCTCATTGTGTAATGGATATATTGTTCTGTCGAAGCTTATTATTTCGTCTAACATCTGTGAATCGGATGCATTTACACCCCCGACTATATTATATACTCCTCATTCCACAATGACATATATTGTTCAGTTCGAGCTTCTTATTCACTGTAACATTTATGGATCGGCCTGTATTTTGACCCCGACGACATCATAAACTTATCATTGTGTAATGACATATATTGTTCAGTTCGAGCTTTTAATTCAGCGAAACATCTACCAATTTGGGTTGTATTGGTTTAACCGGACGATATATATGCTTCTCACTGTCCAATAACATATATTATTATTCAGTTTGAGCTTCTTACTTAACAAAACAGCGCCAATTCGGGGATGTTAACACCCCCTAGACATACATTGTTCAGTTGGAGCTTATCATTTAGTGTGACATGGGAATTTGATCCATTTAGATCCCGACTGTATCAGATGCTTCTCATTGTCTAATTACATATATTGTTCAAGTTGAGCATCTTATTTGCTGTAACACTTGTGGATCGGATGCATTTAGATCCCGACGATATCATATACTTCTCACTGTCTAATGACATATATTATTCAGTTTGAGCTTTCTACTTAACAAAACATCGCCAAATTGGGGTGTTAACACCCCACGACATATATTGTTTAGTTGGAGCTTATCATTTCGTATAACATTTGTGAATCTGATGGATTTCGATCCCAACAATAGCATATCATATGCTTCTGACTGTCTAATGACATATATCGTTCAGTTTGAGCTTGTCATTTAGTGTAACATTTGTGAATCTGATGTACCGGGGGCCCACGCAAATTTAGCTACCTATTTTTCTTGACAAACGGTATCATTTTTTGAATATAAAAAGGTTACATTATTAATCCACTGAAAAGCAACACACTACTGAAAATTGACATGATGCGCCAAATTAAAAAATTTATGAGTGCCTCGAACTTTACCAAAAAATGTGAGCTTTTTATATACAAAATCTGATACCTTTTGTCAAGCAAAAATAGGTAGCTAAATTTGCGTGGGACCCCGGTATTTAGATCCCAATGATATCATATGCTTCTCACTGTTCAATGACATATATATCGTTCGGTAAGAGCTTATCAATTAGTGTACCATTTGAACTTCCTATGCAGAGAAACAGCATCAATTCGGGGGTGTTAACACTCCTCGATATATATTGTTCAGTTGGAGTTTTCATTTAGTATAACATTTGTGAATCTGATCCATTTAGATCCTGAGGATATCATATGCTTCTCACTGTCCAATGACATATATTGTTCAGTTGGAGTTTTTCATTTAGTATAACATTTGTGAATCCGATGCATTTAGATCCCGACGATATCATATACTTCTCACTGTCCAATGACATATATTGTTCAGTTGGAGCTTCTCATTTAGGGTAACATTTGTGGATCGGATGCGCGCGCATTTAGACCCCGGCGACATCATCTACTTCTCATCGTGTAATGACATATATTGTTCCGTTGGAGTTTCTAATTCGGCGAAACATCTGTCAATGTGGGTTGTATATATATATGTATATGTATATGTATATGTATACGTATACACCCGACGACATTATATGTTTCTCATTGTATAATGGCACCCATATTGTTCAGTTTGAGCTTCCCACTTAGCAAAACATCGCAAATTCGGGGGGTGTATACACCCCCCGATATATATTGTTCAGTTGGCGCGGTTTCGCTAAGTGGGAACTCAAACTGAACAATATATGTTTCTCACTGTCTAATGGCGCCCATATTGTTCAGGAGCTCTCACTTAGTGTAACATTTGTGGATTGGATGCATTTTAAATCCCGACTACATTATATGCTCCCCAATTCCCCAATGAAATATATTGTTCAGTTCAAGTATTTTATTCAGTCACTGGCAGTATTTGCTGAATAGCGGTCAGTGACTGTATACACCCGACGACATTATATGTTTTTTTTTCACTATTTAACGACATATATTATTTAGGGCGATGTTTCGCTAAGTGGTAAGCTCAAACTGAACAATATATGTTTCTCACTGTCTAATGACACCCATATTGTTCAGTTGGCAATGTTTCGCTAAGTGGAGATTATAAAACTAAACATTATATGTTTCTCACTGTCTAATGACATATTTTGTTCAGTTTGAGCTTCCTACTTAACAAAACATCGCCAATTAGGGGGTGTTAACACCCCTCCAACATATATTGTTTAGTTGGTGTTTTTATTTAGTGTAACATTTGTAGATCGGATGCATTTAGATCCCTACAATATCATATGCTTCTCATTGTGTAATCACATATATTGTTCAATTAGAGCTTCATATTCAGTGCAACATCTAGGCGAATCGGATGCATTTATACTTTGGTGATATTATATGCGCCTCATTGTCTAATGACATATTATTCAGTTTCAGCTTCTCACTCTGTGAAACATCTGCGCCAATTGGGGGTGCATATACTCATCGTGTCTAATGGCACCCATATTGTTCAGTTGGAGCTTTTCATTTAGTGTAACATTTGTGGATCGGATGCATCTAGACCTCGACGATATCATATATATCTCATTGTGTAATCAGACATATTGTTCAGTCTGAGCTTCTTATTCAGTGTAAAATCTACGCGAATCGGATGCATTTATACCCCCGATGACATTATGTGTCTTCATTGCCTAATGGCATAAAATATTGTTCAATTCGAGCTTACAATTCTGTGTAACATTTGCAAATTCGGGTTGTGAGTAAGTGAATACATATACACCCGACGACATTATCTGTTTTTCACTGGCTGATGGCATAAAATATTGTTCAGTTCGAGCTTCCAATTCAGTGCAACATCTGCCAATTCTGGTTGAATACATATACACCTGATTACATTATCTGTTTCTCACTATCTAATGGCATATATTGTTCAGTTTGAGCTTCTTACTTAACAAAAACATCGCAAATTCGGGGGTGTTAACACCACTCGACATATATTGTTCAGTTGGAGGTTATCATTTAGTGTAACATTTGTGGATCAGATGCATTTAAATCCCGACTGTATCATATGCTTCTCACTGTCTAATAACATACATTGTTCAGTTGGAGTTTATCATTTAGTGTAACCTTTGTGGATCCGATGCATTTAGATCCCAACGATATCATATTCTTCTCACTGTCTAATGGCACCCATATTGTTCAGTTTGAGCTTCTCATTGAGTGTAACACTTGCGTATCGGATCCATTTATACCCCCGATGACATTATATGCTCCCATTGTGTAATTACATATGTTGTTTAGTTAAAACTTCTTATTTAGTGTAACCCTTCTGACATTATATGCTCCTCATTAATTGATGACAGATATCGCTCAGTTTAAGCTTAAAATTCAGTGTAACAGTTAGGAAGCGGATGCGCATTTCTTTCTACTCCAGCGACATTAGCTGCTTCCCATTGTGTAATGGCATAAATATCGTTCAGTCCGAGTTTTTATTTAATGTAACATCTGCGAATCAAACCCATTTATACCCTCAGTGATTGTTCAGTTTGAGCTTCATATTCAGTGTAATATCTGCCAACCGGATGCGCGCATTTACAACCCGACGACATTATATGCTCCTCATTACCTAATGCCATAAAATATTGTTCAGTTCGAGCTTCCAATTCTGTGTAACATTTGTGGATCGGATGCATTTAGACCCCGACGACATCATATACTTCTCATGGTGTAATGGCACCCATATTGTTCAGTTTGAGCTTCTAATTCGGCGAAACATCTGTCAATTCGGGTTGTATATGTATATGTATACGTATATGTATATGTATATGTATGACCCGACGACATTATCTGTTTCTCACTGTCTAATGACATCCCATATTCTTCAGTTTGAGCTTCCAACTTAGCGAAAACATCGCCAACTGAACAATATATATCGGGGGGTGTTAACACCCCCGAATTGGCGATGTTTTCGCTAAGTGGAAGCTTAAACTGAACATTATATGTTTCACACTATCTAATGGCACCCATATTGTTCAGTTGGCGCTGTTTCGCTGAGTTGGAAACTCAAACGGAACAATATGTTTCTCACCGTCTAATAACATATATTGTTCAGTTGGCAATGTTTCGCTAAGTGGGAAACTCAAACTGAACATTATATGTTTCTCACTATCTTATGACATATATTGTTCTGTTGGGGGTGTTTCGTTAAGTGGGAAACTCAAACCGAACCATATATGTTTCTCACTGTCTAATGGCACCTATATTGTCAGTTTGAGCTTCCTACTTAGCGAAAACATCGCCAATTCGGGGGTGTTAACACCCCCCGATATATATTGTTCAGTTGGCGATGTTTCACTAAGTGGGAAACTCAAACTGAACAATATATGTTTCTCACTGTCTAATAACATATATTGTTCTGTTGGCGATGTTTTCGCTAAGTGGGAAACACAAACTGAACAATATATGTTTCTCACTGTCTAATAACATATATTGTTCTGTTGGTGATGTTTCGCCAAGTGGGGATGCTCAAACTGAACATTATATGTTTCTCACTGTCTGATGACACCCATATTGTTCAGTTTGAGCTTCCTACTTACCGAAACAGCGCTAATTCGCGGGTGTTAACACCCCAACATATATTGTTTAGTTGGGGCTTCTCATTTAGTATATATAACATTTGTGAATCGGATGCATTTAGATCCCGACGATATCATATACTTTTCATCGTGTAATCACATATATTGTTCAATTTTAGCTTCATATTCAATGTAACATCTGCGTGAATCGGCTGCATTTATACCCTCAAAGACATTATAAACTTCTCATTGTGTAATGACACATATTGTTCAATTTGAGCTTCCAACTTAGCGAAACATCGCCAATTCGAGGGTGTTAACACCCCCCAACATATATTGTTCAATCGGGGTTTCTCATTTAGTGTAACATTTGTGAATATGATGCATTTAGATCCCGACGATATCATTTGCTTCTCACTGTCTAATAAAATATATTGTTCAGTTTGAGCTTTTCATTTCGTGTATGTAACATCTGCGAATCGGATCCATTTATACGTCGATGATAATATCTACGAATCATTGTGTAGTGACATGAATCGGATGCATTTATACCGCCCGACTACGATATATGCGCCCGCAGTCTAATGGTGGCATATATTGTTCACTTGGGCTTCTGACTCAGCGAAACAGCTGCCAATTGGGGTGTATACGCATATAGCCCGACGGCATTATATGCTCATCACTGTGTAATGGCACCCATATTGTACAGTTCGAGCTTCTTATCCACCGTAACATTTGTGGATCCGATGCATTTAGACCACGACGATATCATATACCTCTCATCGTGTAATGACACGTATTGTTCAGTTTGAGCGGCAAATTCGGCGAGACAGCTGTAAATTTTGGTGTATGTGTATGTGTATACGTATACATAAACATATATACACTCGACAACATTATCTGTTTCTCTCTGTCTAATGCCATATATTGTTCAGTTCGAGCTCCTCATTTAACGCAACATCTAGCCGCCAAATCGGATGCATTTATACTTTGATGATATTATATGCTCCTCATTGTCTTATGGCACCCATATTATTCAGTTTGAGCTTCTCACTCTGTGAAACATCTAGCAATTGGGGATGTACGACATTATTTGTTTCTCACAATCTAATGGCACCCATATTGTTCAGTTTGAGATTCTTATTCAGTGTAACATCTAGGCGGCGAATCGGATGCATTTATACCCCGACGACATCATATACATCTCATTGTGTAATCACATATATTGTTCAGTTCGAGCTTCATATTTAGTGTAACACCTGGATAAATCGAATGCATTTAGACCCCGACAACAGCATATACTCCTCATTACAGACCAATTCGGGATGTCAGCACCCCCTACATATATTGTTCGGTTGCAGCTTATCATTTAATTTTATTTAATTTAGTGTAGTGTACCATTTGTGAATCGGATGCATTTAGATCCCAACGATATCATATGTTTCTGATTGTGTGATCACATATATTGTTACGTTTGAGATTCTTATTCAGTGTAACATCTAGGCGACGCTAATATATGAGCCACATTGTCTAACGACATACATTATTCGATTTTAGCTTCCCATTCGTCAAAACATCTGCCTATTTGGGCTGTATACATATACACCCGACAACATCATCTGTTTCTGACTGACTAATGACATATCTTGTTCCGTTTAAGCTTCCCACAAATCGAAACAGCGTCAATTCGGGGGTGTTAACACCCCCCGATATATATTGTTCAGTTGAATCTTATCATTTTTTGTAACTTTACATGGATCGAAGAATGCATTTTGACCCCGACGACATCATTTACATCTCATTGTATAATAGCATACATACTGTTCAGTTTGAGCTTTATATTCAGTGTAACACCTGCGAAAGCGGATGCATTAGACCGCGACGATATCATATACCCCTCATTATGTAATCACACATATTGTTCAGTTTGAGCTTCTCACTCGGCGAAACATCTGCCAATTTGGGTTGTATATTTATATGTATACATATATGTATACGTATATACTGGACAACATTATCTGTTTCTCACTGTCTAATGACGTATCTTGTTCCCATTTTATCTTCCCACTTACAGAAACAGCGGCGAACCCCGATATATATTGTTCAGTAGGAGCTTCTCATTTAGTGTAACATTCAAGGATCGGCAGATGCATTTAGACCCCCGACACATCATATACATCTCATTGTGTAATCGCATACATACTGTTCAGTCCCACCTTCTCATCTAATGTAACATCTATCCGAATCGGATGTATTTATACCTCGACGATATCACATGCTCATCATTGTCTAATGGCACCCATATTGTTCAATTTGAGCTTCCTACTTAGGGAAACATCACCAATTCGGGGTGTTAACACCCCTCAAACATATATTGTTCAGTCGCAGCTTCTCATTATTTGTAACATTTGTGGATCGGATGAATTTAGATCCCGACGACATCTATACTTCTCATCGTCTAATGGCACCCATATTGTTCATTTGGAGCTTCTCATTTACTGTAACATTTGTAAATCGGATGTATTTAGATCCCAGCGATATCATATACTTCTCACTATCTGATCGCATCCATATTGTTCAGTTGGAGCTTCTCATTCTGTAATGACTCATATTGTTCAGTCTGAGTTTCTCACTCTGCGAAACATCTGCCAATTGAGGGTGTAAACATCCACTACAACATTATATGCCCAAATGTCTGGTAGCACATATCGCTTAGTTTAAAAATCTTATCACCTGAAACATTAGATGTCATCATTCTGTAATGACATATATCGTTCACTTTGAATATCCCGATCTAAAACACCTCCTCATCAGAATAATATTTTGACGGATATAGCTTTCGACAACTTACCCAACTCCCGTATTAATTTGTCTCGGGCTCTCGTATCTTGTCCTTTCGCCGCTTCTTGGTCCCTCATTTTCTTCTGATAATAGTTTATCGCCTTTAAATACTCCTTCGTTGTCCCCCTACTAATGTACCCACCATCCGTGCTCGCTCGACTCTTCAATCTTACTATCTTTTCATTATAAAAGACATTCACATCACCTATAACATCATAATCAATATTCTCCTTTTGAAGACGATCCAAATTTATCTGGTATTTGTTTTCTAATCGTGTTTTCTTCTCTTCAGCGCTTCTCATTTTTTTGATGGTATATATATACTAGTATCACATAATAATTTCCCCTTAAATTATTTTTCTTATATATTTTTATTTATTATCGGTGACTACTTATGAAAGTCGTTCAGGAATTATAAAGTTGATATTTATTTTAAGATGGTCTCTTTCAGTTCGTGTGGGATCGGTTCGAATCGCGCTTCTCTTGACTATACCTTTTGATAAATGCGCGGTTTCTTTGGTGCCAAAATGCTTGCAACATAATGGTGCCTATTTGTGGCATCGCGGTCAGCAGTTCCTGGTTTAAATAATACATATCCATTTTTTCATAAATCGAAGTAACTATCATAATCGAACACATAGGAGTCTAGAATTCCACATAATCCTTGTATGATTAAGTGTTTCTTAATAGTTTCCTGGAATTCTTTTTTGTTATTATCAAAGGTGGTGACATTCAATCCTTCGATCAGTGAGAGATCTGCTCCTCGGCTGGTGAGTGAATAGCAACGATAAAAATTTATTGTTGGATCAAAATAGTTGGCCATGTAATGAGAATTTATATTTATTAAAGATCGATTGTATACGAGCATTACAGTTAACTTTCTTATGTTCATCTGCTCTAAACCGATATCTTTTTCTTCGGGGGGAACTATTCTTCGTATTGTTTTGGTTAGCAATGTTTCTATGCATGGAATCTTCTCTCCCCACTTTTCTGTTCTTCGAAGTCGTAAGAGATAATTCATTATACGGGGAGCATTCCTTGAATTTGTGGTGCCAAACACATCATTAAAAAAATAATGATACCAATCTTCAACGCTATGAAGGACACAATGGAACATTTCTGGAAACATTTCAATTTGATCGTTCCTTATTAAGAAATCCAATGAAGGCGCCAAGTACATTAATATGTCGAAGTCCGGAAGTTTTATATTAGGTATCACTTTTTCTATTAAGAATTGAAATACTTTTTTAGCTTTAGTTTCGGCAACATATTCGAAAAAGTTTTTGAGTTCTTGGGGATCTGGAATTAGAGTTGAATCTGCTTCAATTTGAAATATTCTCTCTATGATAGGTAGTAGGTCGTTATATGTTGCGCATTTTCGTATCAGATACATATTTTCTCGGGAGTCTATTATACAACGGGGATCGGCGTTAATCAATTCGAGGCAAATCTTAACTCGTCGATTTGTTTCCATTTCCTTATCACATGCGGTTGCTGCAATTATTTCTCCGTATTCTGTGAGTTCTTTCAAATATTCTTTGTCCTCGTCAATATTTTCCTTTCGGAAACCGCGGGCCTTGGATGGATAAATGTTTTGAGAGAGTAGATAGCAAACTATATTATAGTCATCGGGATGAGTTGCGGCTAAGTATAACATTTTGTATCTGTATGGGCGATCTTGGGGTAGATATTTGTCAAAATGACGTAGGAGATCAATGGAGCCGGATACGCATAGAAGAGTGCCTAGGGTCATCATCATATGATATGGGATGGCATCGAATGATATTTTTGAGCCTTTTGGATTGACGAGCAATAAATGTTTTATATCGATGTAAGCACCGAAATTGTCATAGGTTAATGCGTGTAATAATCGTTCAAAGATTGTTTGTGGAGATAATTTTACCAAATCAACTTTCGAAGTAGATCTGATCGGATAAGGGCCGTGTCGGTTAATAGCCATCCCAGAAATTAATGGTTTGTCAAATAATATGGATTCTACAGTTGTTACGTATATCAATTTTTAGTGGAAAAATTGATTAACAAACAGCTTGGCTATTCTTATGTAAATAGGGTAAGTAGTTCGAAATGCTTCGTTTTGTTGTGGCTAGTCGAAATAATTTGTTTAGAGTATGCCGTAAAAATTTGCCGCGATCTTTCGCAACTAGCTTAATGCCGGTTAATAAATTGCAACAATCGCGTGCAGCCACAGCCAGATTACCTCCTATTAAGATTGTGCAAAATCCAGCTAGGAAATCATCACTATTAGCACGCGCGGCAAAAATTGAACCCATTGCAAGCTCATTTCGATATTTTCCAAAAAGACGATCCCATTCTGAGAATAATAATTCCGATCAAAAGACGAATTGGGCTGTACCTGCTTATTTTTTAATTGGAATCCCGGTATCGCTTTACTTTGTTTTCGATTCAGTTTGGTATCAAATTGATAATCTTAGCGAGTTCGTATTTTTCACCTTTTTTGGTATTCTTTTTTCAATTGTGTGGCCACTATTGTTAGCAGGGAAGTTTTTCTACGCTATCACTGGAGGTGATCGTTCCAGGACCAATGATCCATAAGAAATCACGAATACGTATAAAAATTGATATTCGATACTATTGGAACGCTTTTTATTTATTATTATAATTAGGTGCCACTGCTTTGAGCCATGTCTTTGATTATTCCTCAGGGCAAAGTGTGTATCGCCGCAACATCATCAGCAATGCCGGAGATAAGGATGAGGATCAAAAGTGACGCAAATCTACCGTTGAGGCGATATAATGTTTTCACATATTTGGTTCGTGTCAGTTCATTATTCAAGGCTTCTGTCGAATTGGCAGATGGGCTTGACCCTAAGAGTTCAGGAGAGATAAAGACCATCAGCGACATCAAATTCATCCTACTTGAGCCGGATTCCATTGCAATCCTACAGCGGGAACAAATGGCCGGTATGGAGATTTTCTTTCTAGTTGATCCACGTTGGAAATATCAAGAACTCAGTGAAGCGCTTCTTATGGTGTACGGCTTTTGCAAACCAACGGTTTGGAGATATAGTACTACTTCTAAATTCGAAACTTTCCTCAAAAGCAATGCTCGTTCACTTGACGATCTAGTTCTCGAAATTGATAGAGAAAAGCTTGCCGACTATCTCGAGCTAGAGCAATGGCTGTGTTACTACAAATTCATGGCATTAATATTGCTGTTGTTTACTATCTTATCCGTTGTTCTTATTAGCCAAGCTCCGAATTGCTCAGATTTGCCAATTTCAACTAACGCTGTCTGCATCGATTCAACATGAAACCCCAAAAATGATTGTTTTTATTTATTTTAACTATATAATATATCATGAAAAAACCCAAATCACTCACAAACGAATCAAATTTTGTGGTTCCACCAAATGAATTATTAATAAATTTATTATCATGTAAATCAAAAAAATCTTTGCAGAATATGAATCTTGAATTGACAAAGGCGGTTGTCAATACAGATTTGGGATGTTTATCTATTGGAAATATTATTTCGGAGGGGACAAATATTTATTCCAAATTAGTGGATTCGGGTCTTGATAAAGAAGAAATATTAGGTCTGACTGAAAAATATAATGTAATTTGGCCCTGGTCATTATCTTATTCTAATTTGAAGGAGAATATTAATAAATTATTTGTGTCATTACCACTTTTAATCGCATATCCGAGAAATTCAACGGAAACATCATTTTTTATTCAATTCGCTGTCAAACACAAATTTAAATTAGCTATTCGGAGCGGTGGTAATTGTTTTGAAAATTATTCGGTTGACGGCGATGTAATTATTGATACGAGTCTGCTGGAATTACAGGAGCATGTGCCTGAAAATAATATTCCCGATGATAAGAAATGTGTATCAGATCCTAAATATATTACTAAAATTATTTCATCGGGAATTTTAATTGATGAACAGAATCTAACTGTAACTGTTTCGGCCGGGGTTCGTCTTGGAGTAGTGGTTACTGAATTGTCTAAAAAAGGGTATGTGGCTGCCACTGGTATTTGCCCTGCAGTTGCCGTAGGGGGAAACATTCCAACGGGTGGAGTAGGTTACTACGTTCGGAAATTTGGATTAACGATAGATAATTTAATCGAATCAGAAATAGTTTTAGCGGACGGTTCCATTCTGAAGCTGAGTGACACCTCAAATCCTGATCTTTATCGAGCCATTAAAGGAGCCGGTGCTGGCAATTTCGGTATCATAACCCAATTCCGACTAAAGATTTACCCCATAAAATCAGTATTATTTTTTAACATTACATATTCGATTAATGATGCTGTTGAACTTTTCGATAAATTTCAAAAAATAATTTTGTCGTTATCACCTAATTTTAGTGCATTGGTAATTAGCTTGAGTGGGGGCCTCGATATTATAAGTTTGAGCGGCCTATACGTGGGAAGCAATAAAAATAAATTAAAGGCTTTGATGAATTATTTGGAAATTATCCCGCTGGATGTTGTTAAAAAAGATGTTAGTCCATATACTGCTGCATCGTTGTTCGCGTTGGAAAATCCAAATATGCCTTTTTCAACCAGTAACTCAAATTTTATAAAATATCATATTCCGTCCATAAATATTCAAAAAATCGTTAAATATTTAGCGAGAATACCGAAGGGATTATTTACTGGGTTACAATTTGTTGGTTGGGGTGGTGAAGTTAATCGGGTTCCGGCGGATGCTTCTGTATTCCCTGCAAGAGAGGGATTTATTGGATGGTTATCGCACGTTACATTTTGGGAGCAGCAATCAATGACTGCAGAAGCATTAATTTATGATTCGATGCTGCAACGATTATGCGAAGAGTTCCCTGTCGGAGCACATTATTATGGTTATCAGAATAAAAAGAATCCGGTCAATACATATTTCTTACCTGAAGATTATAGCTATTTGATGCATATTAAGAAAAAATATGATCCACACAATATATTTAATTTTGGTGGCTCGATACCCGTTGAATAAGTTTTGACGCAGATTTTTCGAAATTTGTTCTCGACGCTTCAAATTGAATTCCCCCGATATCTGGTGGCCGAAGCTGTGATTCCAATAATGTCTCATTCAATTGCTTAATTTCTTTGTGCTGCTGATCAATTAAGAATTCTGAATGTTCCTTTGATTTTCTAAAAATCTCTATTATAATGCAACTGAACCCCATGAGAAAGAACATTCCAAAAATAACGCGCAAATTACCGCCATCGGGAATTCTGGGAGCATCTAATGCTGTATAAATGATAGAATTGGGATCATTTTTATCATAATATATTGTAACTGTCTTTGTATTATTCATTTCGTTTGTCACGCACAGAGTATCGTTCAATGAACAATTCTTTGTAATCCATTTATGCGTATAATAAATTTTCCCATCTTTTATGAATCCATATCTAGTATTGATGACATAATAATAATTCCTCATCAAGGCGCAAACTTTTTGGGAATATTTCTTGCAATTATCACAATTCATATCCTCTGGAAAGCATCTCATCGAAACTGATGGATAGTAAAAGCATCTACGATCACAATATGTCATTGCATCTGTTGAAGGATAGTGAGGGCATCTAAAACTTGGTGAATTATGTCGATTTGACTTCGTTGTATCCGTACATTTTTCTAAAAGCATTATCTGTTGACACCATTCATATTCATAACTATGCATACAACACGAGTAACCCCATGAAAAATTATACTTAATTGCAGTTCTGCAACCCACATCGCTATCACTGCACAATCCACATTTATAATAACCCGGATAACATTTCAAATTATCGCACATATTCATAACGGAACACTTATCATTACTACCATTATCATTCTCACATAAAGGATACACCCAATTCTCTCCCTCGACGATCTCACAACTATCACTCACATTCATACTATACACTATACTTTTCTCTGGAAACGCATATTCAGTTGCAATCAAAAAATTATTCTGCGTCACGCCCCAATAAATTAATACACAACTCAAAACCATCGCCGGTATTAAAATCAAGCAGGAATACTTATACAACAAATAATGACAGTATTTCTTCATTCCGTCGAATACGCAATATCATCAATCATATAGGGAATATAAAGCCTTAACATCATTCAATTTTTTCCAACCCCGTTCAATTAAATAACAATCCGGTATATCTGGTTATCCATGCTGATATGTTCGTGGATTTATAACCATTTGTTGGTAAAGGCCCTAAAATTGAATTGTAAACAAGAAATATTGTCTTCATTTGTCATTAAATGGAGGTATAATTTGAGACTATTCTCTTAAACCTCACAATCATTCTTATCTTTTGATTTTCTTTTTGTCCAAAACCATCCATTAAATTCCTCGAATTTTTTGATTTTTTCTTCACTTAATTTATTATTCCTCATATCGATTCTTCGATTAGAGCACCAGTGTGCAAGTTTTGATTCCCTACTATTCTTTGGATTCGCACGAGGAAGTTTATTATTTTTTTCCATCCATTTCTTTAATTCATCATAGCGTGTTTCAAAAGAATCAAAAAAATTCCAATACCAACCATTTAGTAGTTCTAATTGATTTTTTTTATTATCTTCTAAACGCCCTTTTTTCATAGCTTGACGCTTAGCGTGGCACCATATTGATAATTTTTCTTCATTTTTATCCCCACTATTTTTCCGGGGCAACCTACCATTTTTTTGTTCAAATTCTTTCACTTCATTAAAAACATCATCAAAAAAATCTCTATGCCAATACCAATTTTCAAGGGACGCCAATTGATTTTTTTTGGATTCGTCAAGTGTTCCATTTTCGTATTCTCGTCTCTTCACATAGCACCACTTTCCCAATCTTTGTTCTATTTTATTTTTTGATTTTCCTTCAGGGATTTTTTTATTTTCTTCGATCCAATGTTTTAATTCATCAAATATTTCTTGATGGCTTGGTTTAGTTTTAATATTTGGTGAACCCCAATTCCATCCTTCGATTCCTTCCAGTTTCAGTATTTTAGTATCATCTAATATATTTTTCCTCTTCAGAAGGCGAAGTCCTTGGACCCAAATAGCCAAACGTTTTTCATCTAAATCATTACTTGCCCAATTAGGATAATCATCATGATTTGACATATATTTTATAAATTTTTGACAATTATTATCGAATGGATCAACTATTGACCAAATTTTTGTTTGGATATTCTGATTCCACTTAACTAAATTAATATCAACAGCTATATTGATCTCAGAATATTTTTGGATAACTAATATTTTTCGTGAAGATTTTTTATTATGGTTCTTAACTGAAAAAAATTCAGTGATTCCTTCATCCGTTGATTTCATCGCCTTCAGCACGGCTATTATATTCCAGAAAGCTTTTTGATCAAATTCGTCATCTATGTTCTCAACAAATGTCGGCACAAATACATTTGTGATCTTTTTCCCATCAAAAATTCGTAATCCACGCCCAACGCATTGAACAATGTCAGTCGTACTGAATCTTGCATCGACAAAACAAACTGAATCTACTATCGGTATATTGACTCCTTCTTTCATTACCTGTGCTGAACATATTATTGCATTCTTCGCCTTCTCGAAATCTTTCACAATTTTCTTCCTCTTCGCCATCGATGTCGACCCATCTAAGCTATCTACTAATATCCGTCTATCTTTGTATAATAATTCGTTGATCTTCTCCAAAAACTTCCTAAATTTTATTGCTCGGTCAACAGTGTTATGATAAGTGATCATATGATTACATGTCCCATCATGCATCTTTTTCAATACTATCAGAATACAGCCTAAATATAGACTTTCATCATCACTAAACTCATCTTCGTATTGCACAAGTTTATTCTTTGTGATGGTTTCTTCTATTTCTTTCTTCGTTGCGACAATAGTAACCAATTGATAATCTGTAGCCATCTTATCATTAATCGCATTACCCGTGTTGTAACAATAGATCTGTTTCCCATAATATTTCTCATCATCCATACTTATTATGTTTTCATCTACTAAGTTCCCACCATACACCTTCGGGGTAGCTGTCATGAAAAGCCTCTTCTTAATAACAAGTTTATCATCGGTGAGCATTAATGAAAACTTTTTCCCTGCCTGACCAACAGTCTTATGAGCTTCGTCAAATATACCAAAATCGAACTCGATTTCCTTATTGCATGCTTCTGCCAATTTATCCGAGCTCTGATACGTTGATATGACAACCAATTTATCTTTAGCCGTATCAATGAATGATCTGATTTCTTTTGGATCTATATATAATTTAACACCATTTGATTTTTGTATATCCTTCCCATCCACATTTAATTTGACACCGTTTGCTTTTTCCAGAGTCGCTTGGTCTATATCCGCATCAGATCCAACAAGCAAATAATCGATTTTAACATTCTCTTCATAACTTTGATTGATCCAATCTGTGAAGAATTGAGTTAATAAGTACAACGACGGCACGAATACAACTGTCTTTGAATTCACAAGGTCTTTATCGATCCAATATGAATTAAGCGATTTCCCTGATCCGCAAGCCATTTCGATAAAACCGCGTGATGTATATACTGCATCAATTTCAGATTCATTATCGGAATCGTCTTCACTCCCATCTGAATCTTCTTCTTCGATTAGTTCTACATCTCCATTGGTCCCAAAATATTCTCGACATTTATCAATACATTCTTGTTGGTGTTTAAATGGCTTCTTCTTAACGTATGGAATAGGTTTCTGATTCGTTAAATCTTTACAAATATTCTGAAAAAAGTTCTCCGGTAATGTATCAAAATATTCGCCATAGATAGGTACAATCTTCTCCGAATCGATAACTTGTTGACACAAATTAAAAGTATTCGTTACTAGATATCCTCCTGCTATTCTATCATGCAAGCCAAATGATAGGCCGTAAAATGTACTTAGCTCAGCCCACGGAATTTTTCTTTCAGGATTCATTCTAAATTTGCATTGAATCGAATAATATTTCCCTTTGATTCGAGCCAACAGATCAATACCCATATCCTTTGTGGGCAGTTTCAGTGATTTCAATATCTTTGTCGGAATGTTGTTATACAGCCATATTTCTTCAAGATCGTTACTCAGCATTGGAACAAGTTTGAATAAATATAGTGTGATAACCTCAAATAAATAACCCTTCTGTGTCTTGCTCATGTCTTCCGCTATGTCATACAAATCACCGAACGTAGTGATGTTCTCCAAATACTTGATAATAGTATCCATTTTTTTGATATATAATTTTTCTATATATATTAGTTTTTAAGCCAGTTAATGTCGTACATATTTTAATGCTTTGGATCGATTAACCATAAAACTGCAACACAGCAAACATTACAGTGCAGGGTCGCGTGAGAAATTTAGAAAATAAGACATTGACGACAATGGAAGAGCAGTTATTACCGAAGAAAAAAGTATGATTGTAGGATTAGATATGATGATGATAGGTCGGCCCTGATAATTTTGTCTTCGAAGTTGGTGAAAATATTTCCCATGGTAATGGTTTGAATTATAATTATAAAATGCTAATTGATAGTTGGTTATTCAATTTTTTGGGGGTAGAACTATGGGTGTGTATTCGGCTATTATTTTGGCAAGGGGTAATATTATTTGGGGGATGGTTGCGATAATCGTTCGAGCTAGAGCATGAATATAGAGAGGCTGGATTATTTTTAGTTTTGTTAAAGCGGCTATTGTTTTATGGCAAGTGACTGTCAAACTGAGAGATTTAGATATAGAAACTCCTCGAAGATGGAAAAAATATTCTTCCGCTGATGAGCATGTTTTTACTTCTTGCCATTGGGACTCAGTCTCGCAAGATTCAAAATGTGTTGAATATCTTGGTGAAGGATATAACATTTCGTATCTTGGAAGATCTGCGTGAAAGAAATTAAAAATAAATAAAAAATAAATAGTTCAGTTGGTTCTATACTTTTTCGGTCGACCCACGTTATTGTATCTGTGGTGCGGTTTAAGAATAGGATATATATTAGTTTGAATCCATCTACGTTCACACGGAGTAAGAATAGAGAATCGAATGGAATGATTTCGCAAGGATGGTTTAGCAGCTGTGGGAAAAAATGGAGAGAGTGTTGCATATAGTTTCGGCATCGTTTTAGAAACCGTTATCCTTAACTCACGGTTAGCGCTCCAGGGAGAACCGCGCTGGTTCCTTGCACGCTTTTGCTTCGACCTTTCCATCCAAAATCAACTACACAAGCAGCATATAATTAATATTTCTAATATTAATTTCTTTCAATTTTTTGTGAATTGATCAAAAAATTGAAAGTCGTAATTGATTGGAATGTCTTTTATAGTTGATATTATCAGTGTTTGGAGAAATCAGATGTCTGGAAAGAGAGCAGCTATTTCTTTCGATCTGTCTCCTGATGAGAAAAAAGTGGCAAGGGCGTTCTTGGATCGTCGTCCGAGAGCTGTGAACACGGGAATCTTTCGGATTCGATGTAATTCTATTGTTGTTTCCACCGAGGGACATATTTTTGTCGGTGGCCGCTTTGAGACTTTAGCAAAGGCCCGAGATTGGATTAAGAATTCACGGGAATATGGTGGGTTCGTTATCATGAAAGAATCTGAACGCGTGGAGTCATGGGTGTATATGAATGGTTGGCGGAACTACTGATAGCCAATGGCATATTTATTATTTTATGATCTACTGAAGACGCGGGTTTCTTGAATTTGTTTTTCAAATGCATGGATATTTCAAGATACCAGTTATCGCGTATTTCAGGTAAGTTATGATGAATATACCAGGGATCCGTTTGATGTTCCTGAACGTATTTTATTGCGTTAATGTGATCGGTAGCATCCTTGGATTCACTATCTGGAACACCCAATGGAACATATAAATATCTAATTGGCCATATTTTTGAAAACCTTTCGATTGGTTTCATAATGATACTCATATACCAACTATTTTTTGACTCATCAAATTTTGGAATTTCGTGGGAAAGTGCCCATAGGTGATCTTGATGAATACGCAAACATTTTAGTATCGCTAGCATAGTTTTTGGTGAAACTGCCGACGTTGAACCAAATATATTTTCGCGTATGGCCGGACATCTGCCAACGTTGCATAAGGGCGGGTGCATCACATTGGGATTAACTTCTAGTAAATCACAATCGACATACATGGGCGATTCCTTCCCTTGTTTTGAAAAAAAAATGAGCTAGTTCAACAATCGTCATACTGCCCACATCTGTCGTTTCAACATGTTCTGGTTTTGGTGGTAAATTGCTTGGATCACAACAAATAATCTTCCTTTCTATACATGTAGCCAAATTAATTTGAACGAAACTATCGAAACAGATCCAATAATCTAATTCACTACCTCGTTTAACATTTTCAGTTCGTATGACTATGCCGGGTAGTTTCTTCTCATAGGCTCCATTTAATTTTTCGTTCAAATTATCGGGATAGGCTTGCCATTTTGTAGAACCAGCAAAGAACCATCGGTTAGCTTTGCTCATGGTTTGATAAAGATGATCGAGAAGAGTCTGATGGATCGTTCAATAGATGTTGATTATCAATTTTTCCAACAGTCATTATATATAAAGAAATAAGAGCTATATATCATATATTATGGGGAACTCGATCTCAGAAACTGACAACACAAATTTTAGAACATTATTAACAGCACTTCAGAAACTAAGAATTGGTGAAATTAAGCTGGTTATTGAAAATGGTGAACGATTTAATTTTCATTATGGCGATGTTACTTTCTTTCATTATTTAGTTGTATATGCTATAACCTATTCTAGAGGAGATGTAGAGCAAGTATGTGATATTATTTACGGGCATTATCAAAAATTTTTTTCACCAAAAGAAAAGTCAGTCGGATATAATTATATACAATTAAAATTTGATGAGACACGCATGGTACATTCTGCGTGGAAAAAAACTGACCGTGAGAAAATAAAAACAGAGGTAACTGATGAGTGGGACTTCTTCGGTCCGGGAATACGTGTGCGGGATTTTTGGAGAACATATCCAAATTTATATGATTTTACCAATTTGGATGCAGTATCTTTTTGTCTGAAGATCAAAAATGAATTCGTACTAAAGAATAAATTAGAGGACAATTTAGATGTTGTAATTGATTTGTTCAATAAAATATCTAATACGATAAAAACGAATCCGATGATATGCGTGGTTTGTAAGAAGAATAAGAGGAATATTCTGATTAAGGATTGCAAGCATGTATGTATGTGTCAGCAATGTTTGAAAGGGGCAACGTTGTGTCCTGTTTGTAAAAAAGGAATTGAATCGTCTGAAGAAATTATTCTGTAGTTTGAAATAATATTTATAGTTTTCCATATTTGAGAATATCTATCTGAATGGTTGAAATTATTTTAGCAAATGTATCCGTGGGGGAATAACCATATGAATAAATAATTTTTATCAAATCAATTGGTAGCTTCCTTAAAACAGATTTAATTTCTCTTTCGAAGCGATAGATATTTCCCTGAATTATTGTCAAAAAATTAGTTTCTGGTGATTTTATTAATGATTCTTTAATCTCATCAAAACTGAGGTACCGTGGTGTAAAGTATGGGTACCAATCATAATATGCATTTAGCCAGTAGTAACGGATAAATTTGCCCATAGTCAGTCCTATTGAAAAAAATTCAGCTTGTTTCAATTGAGATAATAATTTTTTCGTTGCTTCTGGATCAATTATTATCCGAGTTCTTTGCTCCTGATAATATGCAAATTCATTTAAAAAATCATCAGATTGATCTTTCAACCACCTACTATCGTGATTACACAATGTATCAAGTCTATCAATCGTAAAATGGGGTATTAAATCGTATAATTCATTACATGATTTAACTGTTTGAAGTTCTCTGAATTTTTTATAATATTTTGGATGAAATAATTTTCTCCGTTGAGAATCGATATTAAATATTGATAGACTCCAGGGGAAAATATAATGTCGAATATCACAAGGACATTTCAAGCTATATATGGGGTATGCGTATATTACTTTATTCTGTTCAAAAATTCTAAATCCACCGATTTCAAGCATAGATATAATACAAATATTTCAATTAGATAGTAATTAGGTTTATTATTTCAATTTTAATAATAATCGAGATCTAGATTAAATTTTATTTTTCGTTTCTTAAAATACTCGTTCCATTCACGGTTCTCCATGCCGCCAACGAAGTGAAACATTACTTGTTCCAAATTTGTTAGGTAATCCATTTCATTAATTGGGAAAGATCCTGTAATTCGTATCGTTAATCTTTTTAGATTCGTCAAATGTTTCATTTCACGTTGTGGGAATCGTTTTACGTTAAACTCTAGTTCAGTTAAATTAACCAGAGATCTGAAACAATTTCCGCGAATGTGTTCGCCGCCCCTGATACGTAAAATGAGTAAGGATGTCAGTTGGGAAATTGATTTGTCTGTTACTTTAGTGCACCATTGGAGGTTCAAATATTTAAGATTTATTAGTAGGGATATACTTTTGTCTGAAACGTTTTCGCCTTGTGAAAGGGATAAGTCAGTGAGATTGGTGAGGGTGCTTAATCCGTTATCAGTTGCTTCATCTTTTCTTTCTAAGGTGTGGAGAGATAAAGTTTTTAATTTTGTGAATAGGGATATGATCGAGTCGATAGGAAAGGCAGGACAGGTATCTCCTTGTGTTATTGGATAGAGTATTGGTCCAGAGGGGGTATATATGACGAGGGTTTCTAGTTTTGTTAATTGACTTATTTGGCAAAATGGAGATAGTCGATTACTGGAGATTCGTAGAAAAATTAAGTTTGTGAGAGAAGAAAGAGTTATTCCGGTGATACTTGTTTGGTAGATATCCAAAGTACTAAGAGATGAAAGATGCCTAATTGCATCATCTGTTATTTTTGCACAATGCGTCATACGAAGAGAAATGAGATTTGAGAGATTTGCTAGCGAAAATGAACTCTTTCGATAACCGTGAATATCTAGAAATGTTAAATTAGTAAGATGTGATAGCGATAGTTCGAGACCTCTTTTCTTTTTTTCATGTAGGAAGTTAAGTTTTAATGATATTAGCATTGATAGGGAACGAATTTGGGTGCCGGTGAATGATGTGGACCACTTGGTGGCGTCTAGTTTTATATGTTTTATTTGGCGCATTAGACTTTGACCTGCTTTGACGGTAGGGATTGGGGCAGTTGGGGCTCCGATTTCAGAGACTTTTCTGTTAAATGTGACATTGACGAGGAAAAGACGCAATTGACTTGTGAAATCGAGAAATGGTAATAATGCTTGGATGGGTACTCCTGGGCGATCGATCATTTCTTAGATTTTGCCCGATGAAAAATCGCTGTGATTGATTGAATGAGTAAAAGGCTTGGAAAGTTGTTTATATTTCAAATTTTCAGATTAGGTGTTTCCTGCCCAATATGCTCGCATTTGAATACCGACTCTAACATAAGCTTCTTTTGACGGCCACCAAGCTGGTTGGGTCGATTCGTCGTGAATTTTTGTAATTGCATGAAATAATACACTTCCGTTAAAAAACACAGCGTCACCAGATCGAAGAGAGACCGTGTAGATTTTTCCATCTTCGTCCTTTTCCAAATCTTTTTCTGTTATGTATGTTATTGTGGCAACTTGTCCGCGTGGAGCCCCTCGTGAGAAAGATAGATCTGCTGCCCGTCCACAGTTAATTAAGAGCGTCCAAGAGCAGTTAGTTGGGTCCTGGTGCCAGCCTAAAAGATGATCTGGCTCATAGAAACGACACCATATTGAATGAGCAACAAATGATGGGGGGTATATTAGGTGCGGATTGGTTATTTTAGAATTATGCACGCCAATAATTTTTTGTTGTTCTGGATCATTGCGCCACTTATTGTATAGGCGTCCGGCTACTTCAAGGCATTTTGGGAATTTTTCTTCTGTGACTTTAGCTACATCGGTGGTGGCTATGGTTGTGGCTGTACTCGACATCTTGGGTGGAAAATTTGCATCTGCGGACAAACGCCACCCCGTTCTCCATTCTACGCCCTGTAAGGGGCTCTTAGCGGTGCCCAACTTGACACAATTCATATCTTTATGTACTGTCAATTTTTTAAGCGTATCTGCCATCAATTCCTGTTGCTCTTTACTCGAGAGAGCGGCACGAAACACTACTACTGCCCCATGATTAAATATTTCGTAACTTTGCTTCGATTCGTCATCAGGCAATAATGTCTGTACCGACTCTTCGGCCATTTTGTAAGGTTTATTCGAATGATATATCTTATTTTTTCTTGAGGCTATAAACTGTTATCTTTTCAATTTTTATTATTCAAATAACAATATATTCGTCATTGAGCAAGTTCCATTGGTGCACTATCTGAAAAAGCTCGGTCAGTTGCCAGTGGTTAAAAAAAGCTGATGCATAAAATTTGAAAAAATATTTAATTGAAATTTGGTCAATTTATCTGGGGAATTAAATCATGGATTCACTTTTTATAAATCTTCCTGTGGATCTGCAATATATAATAGTGGGTTATAATCCTCGGGTGATATTTAATTTATCGAGATCTGAATTGGAAAAATATGATTGGTTCAAATTAATTAAGATAATTTTTTCATTAGGCCATGAAAAAAGTTCGTGTACAAATGAAGAAATAATGAGGGCGTATTTGCATAATTGCAAACATAAATCGAAAATTATATGTAGTTTCACTTCTACGATCGTTAGATTGATTGATGGAAGATTAATGGTTAGTGGATATAATGTGAGAGAGAATATTTTTAAAGAAGTTAATTTACCATCGCAGAGCGTTGAAATAATAGTTGGTGGCAGTTATACGATAATTAAATTAAGGGATGGGACATTAATGAGAGGCCTTCATGATAATGGGTTGTGGGATATTGGATTGGGTGGGGATGGAAAGATTTTTATAGGAATTGACAAAATACCCGGTGATATTGCGGAATTGGTAAGTGGCCAGTATCATTCCATTATCAGATTAAAGGATGGAACATTGATGAGTTGGGGGTATAACACTTGTGGTGAATTAGGTTTGGGAGATAATAACAATAGAAATATGTTTGAAAAAATAATAAACACGCCAAAAAATATAGTGGAAGTGATATGTGGAAGCTATTTTACATTCATAAAATTAGCTGATGGAACATTAATGAGTTGTGGAAATAATGATCAAGGGCAATTAGGTCTTGGAGATAATAATGGCAGAAATATATTTTGCGAAATAAAAGGGATACCAAAAAATATCGCCAAAGTGATATGTGGTATGCATCATTGTATTATTCAACTAACCGATGGAACATTGATGTGTTGCGGAAAAAATGATACCGGAGAATTAGGCTTGGGGGATTAAAAAAATAGAAGTATCTTTGAAAAAATCAAGTCGATCCCGAAAAATATTGCCGAAGTGATATCTCGTTCTAATTATACAATTATTAGATTGAGAGATGGGACATTAATGAGTTCCGGAAATAATAGATATGGACAATTGGGGCTTGGGGACTATGCACCGAGGAATTTATTTTGTGAGATCAAGGGAATAGGTAAAAATACCGTTGAAGTAAAGAGTGGTTATCTTCATACAATAATTAGATTAACGAACGGAACATTAATGAGTTGTGGATGCAATGAATCTGGTCAATTAGGGTTGGGAGACAATCTGAACAGATTTTCGTATGAAGAAATACGCGGAATACCAAAAAATATTGACGAAGTGGTATCTGGTTCGTTTCATTCAGTCGTCGCATTAACTGATAAGACATTGATGAGCTGTGGATTTAATTCTTATGGACAGTTAGGTCTTGGAGATAATATCCCACGAAATATTTTTTCTGTAATTAAGATATAATCTTTTATCGGTTGACAACGAAAAATTGATTTATAAATGATTTGTTCTATTTTTATATATCTTATTAAAATAACAATGTCCGCGCCAAACCCTAACGATTTAGTACAAGCTAAGAAAGGTGATGTTAATGCAATGATGAAGTTAGGGGGTTTTTATAATGAGCAGAAGGATAAGATAGGTGCTATTCTGTGGTATACAAAGGCTTATGAACTTAAAAATGGAAGTGCGGCGGCTTATTTAGGGCTAATTTATAGGGATATTCATCAGGTTGTAGCTGAAGAATGGTTTAGAAAAGCAATTGAATTAGAATATTACCGGGCTTATTCATATCTTGGGCAGATGTATGAAGATAAAGAAACATATCATGGGGAATTATCGGCGAAAGATAAAAGGGCCTTGGCGATATATGAAGAGGGGACGAAACATGTATGGAGAAATATTCGTGGATCTTTAAACACAGTATTCACATTTGGTTATAATGAAATTATTGCGTTGTATATAAGAACTAAAAATTATAGTAAAGCTGAAGAAACGTTTGAACGATTGAAGGCCACGGGTGATTTGAGTATTAATATATGTAGCACGAGAAAACAGTTGGCTGATATGTATTGTGAGATTGGTCAAGGGAGGAAAGCTCTTGAAATGCATATCAGAAATAACTGGCCGATGGAAGATGGCGTTACAAAAATTTACAAGAAATATCCGAATGAGGCTGCAATGTGGCATGTTGAAATTCTAAATATACTGTTGGAAGAATCTGAAAAAGTTAATACTGATTTGAAGGTCAAATTAAAAGAATCTGAAAATATCATTGCCGATTTGCAATTAAAGGTTAGTCATCCGCTAATCACAGCGGAAACATTTGAGGATTATGTTAGTGTTGGCTAAAGTGTTGTGCACATCTTATGCACTCCATTCCCGCTTTTACCAATTCTTTTGCATATAAAGATACAGATACTGCAACGTTCTATAGTCCAAAATAGATAAACACTCCATGACAAAATATTATTATCCCTTATTATTTTAATGAAGTATATATATAGTAATTCTTGTGATCATTGTGAAAAGATTCAATGTTCAGAAATAATGGACAGATCAATTTTTAATTGTAAATGTACATCAAATAGATTTAATGAAAATTGCGATAAATATTTTATTAGTAATCCACATTATTGCTATTATGATAATAAAAATATCATTACTTTAATTGATGGTTCTTTAGGTGATCCGTTTAATTTTCTTTTGGGCGTTAATAATACATTAGATTTAGGTATAAATTCTGATGCTGACTCATTTTTGATTGACCGTTCAGTAACTTTACCTGAAATGGGATTATTGACTTCAAATTTAGGAAGTGCTGATATAACTTTTTACGGAGATAGACAAAGTGTTAGTGGTCAAGGAACTATTAAAATAGATCAAGTTTATCAATCTAGAGGATTTATAACATTAGTAGAAGGTAAATTTCATATCAACTTTGATTATCCGAAACTTCTGATAAAGTGGATTTTAGATGATACTACTACAGGTCCCGAGGGAGAAGGTAATGAGGCAAGATTCATTATCGTACAGCAAATTAGAAACGGATTTAAAAATATAAACGACATTATAACTAATGAAGAAACTATAACTTTTTATTCAGCTCCTTACACAATTGATGTAATGAAGGGTGATATAATTTTTGCCTATAATAATGGAGATATCGGCGTTTCAAAGAATATAATTAATATTGATGAAGTATCTGGAGAGATGTACTTGTTATAGTTTTCAGTCATCCGATAATCATAGCAGAAACATTTGAGGATTATGTTAGTGTTGGCTAAATATCCATGTTATTCCTTGGAGTGAGCCAGGTGTCGTTCCGGGTCCGCCGATAGCTAAAGTTTTGCCATCTGATGAGAGAGATACCCAAGTTCCCTGGCCTTGATTTGTTGCGCTATTTGATCCTGTAACCTTTTGTATTGGAACGTATTTGCATCCGCGCCTTTCAAATATTAATGTCGTTCCGAAATTATCGAATGATGGTGCACCGACAGCTAATAAATTTCCTTTACCAGAAAATGAAACACTTGAGCCGAATGCAGCTTCTTTTAACGATTTCTTACCTCTTATTTTATTGCCGAATTGTTTCCATCTATTTTTCGTCCTTTCATAGATAAATATTGCTCCAATACTTGTTGCCCCTGGAGCACCTACCGCTAAAAGTTTCCCTAAAGCATCTAATGATACCGAATAGCCCTGCTTTGATCCACCTATCCCATCATTGCTGAATATTTTTTTACCATCTTGACACCATCGTCCTTTTCCTTTTCGCTTAAAGACCCACGTGGCGCCTCTTAAATTATAATCTGTGTATCCTCCTTCAGCTAAAATAGTTCCGTTAGCAGATAATGATACCGATCCTCCTTGATGAGCTTGATCTCCATCCGAACCAAAAAATTTCGGCCCATCTTGCGACCATGTAGTTCCATCAAAGACAAAAACCCATAATGCCCCTTTAGGATTATTATCTCCCGGACCGCCAATTGCAATTGTTCCTCCATTTTGTGAAATAGCGACACTGGTGCCTTGAAGGGATAACCCAACATTTCCGCTACCAACTAATTTAGCAACCTCCATCCATGCACCATTTTCTCGCTGAAAAACAACTGCTGCTCCAACACCTCCGTTATCTGAAGGAGCACCGGACACCAATAAATTTCCATCAAAAGATAATGTTACCGAATATCCCAGAGAACCACTAACACTCGCACTAGTCAATCTCGGCACCTCTTGGGCCCATACTCCATTATCATTCACAAATACATAAATCCCACCTCCACTTCCCAGCGACCCTACGGCTAACGTTTGACCATCCCCAGACAACGCTACCGCCTGCCCTTGAAAAATTGCACCCGGCGGAGGATTATTCCCCATGAGTCTCGCCACTTCACTATACGGCCCTTTCGTCGATAAACCATTTACCGAATCACCAATACGGTTTAATAATTCGCCAGATCTTTTAAAAGCAGTAAAGTCGCCCTTTATTCCTCCTAAATTCTCGTTTTCTAATTCAGCCATTATATATATAATAACTAAATTTTTTTCTTCACCAGCAAGGATAGTTTTTACAAATCACTAAACCTTGAGTTCACTAAGGCTTTTTTCAATGAAGAATTTATGGGGGATCGTGTATAAGAGTTTCGACAGAGTTTCTTCCTTAATTTTTTTGGATCTATATTCTTCGGCATATAGCGAATATAATTTTTCTATCAAGGGAGGTACCCCTGAAAAATAACTTGCGAGGGTTATATAGTAACTATCTCGATTATCTTCCGGGCAATATGCTTTGGAAAACCAATAAAGAGCCTTCTCATAATTCTTCTCACACGAACTTCCAACGAAGTACATGCCCCATATTTGCTCCATTGAATCAAAATTTCCTAGTTCAGCAGATTTCAGATAGCATTGAAAACCTTTCTTTTTATCGATTGGAAAACTCGGGATGTGAATTGAAAGCCTAAAATGCGATGCGTGCCCTGCATACCATAATAAATCGGGATCATTTGAATTTTCCATTATAGTTAAGTATCTTTGCATGATTGGAATATTTTTTTCATCGCTTTCAAACAGATATAATTCGAATAATTTACGAGCTGCAGTGAGATTATTATATTCGGTTAGTGCCTGTTCGTAGAATTGTTTCGCTTGAACACTATCTATTACAGCGCCTGTTAAATTAGCATAGTGATCGCCTATTTGTGAGGATAAATGGCCGCTTCCCTTCTGATAGGCTTCGAGGAAACATTTAAGGGCTTCTTTTGAGTCACTTGGGACGCCAATACTTCCTTTTAGATAAAAATTTCCAAGTAGTTCAATAGCATCGGTATCACCAGATGTACGCGCATGTGTCAGATATTTCACTCCTAATATATGATCATTTGGATCTTCACTGGATAATAAAATCTCTCCCAAATGCAAAGCCGAACGGATATATCCTTTTTTATATGATTCTTCATAGTATTCGAATGCCTTTTTGGAATCTTTTTCGGTACCGAAGCCGTTTTGATGGATGAACCCTAATTGGTATGTTGCATCGATATGATTTTTAGAATATGCTTCTTCGAAATATACTTTTGCTCTTCCGTAGTCTTTTTCTGTAGATGATTCGCCAAAGAATGCGAGGAGTCCTAGCAAATATGTTGCTTCTATGTGGCCTTTTGAATGAGCTTGCTTGAGATATTTAATGGCTTCTTTTTCATCTTTAGAGACACCTTCACCTTTTCGCAAACACATACCAACCCGGAATGTCGCTTTAATTTCAGTTAGTCTGTGAGCCTTTAAAAATTGTTTATATGCTTCCTCAAGATTTTTATCACAGCCTTGACCATTATAATACATTACGCCCACCATATAAATTGATTCAGCATGTGATTGCTCAGCCAAAACCTTAAATTGAGTTAACGCTTCAGAATAGTCCTTAGCGTTATAGCGATCAATACAAGCCTGGAATGCTGCCACAAGATTGTTCCCCATTTTTGTAGTATATTTTGCTTAATTCTCCAAAGTGCATCAAAAATTTTATAATTCAATTTTTCCAACGACTCCATCAGCACCATTGTTCGGACCAGCATTGAAAAATACTGTGTTTCGATCAGCAACGATGGTTGACAGATGATTGATATAAAACTTTTTGACCGTATCATGCTTTTTAACTTTGATATAACCTAAAAATTTCGCTTCATTGCAATCATTCATATATGTTGCTAAAGAATATACCGCATCGTAAGCAGTAATTCTTCCATCGCCGAAGTTTCCTACCAATAACTTGGAAGAAAACTCTCCATAATTCTCTGGCGCAACAGTAATCGAATATGGAACATTTAGATGATTACCGATGTTTATGATAGTTTTCAAAAAAGTCCCATCGCTTTTATATAGAGCTATGAAACCTAACCCTGGCCCCGCAGTGTGGCTACTCGATCCTTCACCCTTCTTAACATAAGTCACATATAGCAAATCATTAATCGCTACACAATTATACACCACATAATCTTTCGGTTGGGAAGGAGGATATTGAAATCTTTCAGCTGACGCAGAATCTGGTTCGATTAATTTAAAATCCGGGCCGAATACATCGATTTTGTGTGTGGTAATATCTACACAGTACAACTGATTGTACAACAAAGTGATACCATTATAGTATGTAGTTTCCCCACTAACATATTTTATTATACCATTATCCGGATCGACTTTTTTATTATACCCACCAATGCTTCCATCCGCAGTAGAAAATAATAAAGTGCTCGGTAAACTATCCGGTCCAATTGCAAAACCAATTGTATCATTTACTGTAAGCCCTGTCGGAGCTGCAGAAATATTGACGACCGGTAAGATTTTATCCCCAGACATATCATACTGAATCAATTTCCCCGTACCGTTTGCTGTAACCCATAAAGAATTATCCAACAATATCATCCCATAAGCATTAACAAGTTCCGGATCTATGTGTTTTGCATGAAATCCTCGTCTATTTGCCACTAGATTTTTCGATTTATATATTTTAACTGTCATCTATATATATATATATTTAGATATAAACTCCTTCAAGGAGAGATTAGTATTTGAAGATGTAAAATAAAAAGAATTTAGGAGGTTGGTGCGGCGGCAGCTGCTGGGGGTTCTAGCTTATCAATAGGAGAGACAACCGGTTTGTGAACACAGGAGAGCGCTTTGACAAGTTCATCCAAATTGGTAAAGCGGCTATATTTGTCTGGGTTGGACATTAATTCTACACAGCATGACATCAATTCCTGACACGGCGAATCTTTTTCCCAGTGTTTTGTATATTTTTCGTTGGCCGAGCTGAAAGAATTATACTTCGTGCCTGTATAGCGAGGACCAGTATAATTGCTATCCCCACAATAGTTCCGAATTTCTGCCAAAACAGTATAGTCAACCTCTTTATCCGTCCGTGCTGCCGCAATTTGGATGTTTATGCCCTCAGAAGTAACAAAAGCTTTCTCGTCGGTCATTTTGATAAAACGGTTCGAGGTACTGAGATCAAAATATTAAAGAATAGTACAAGTATTTATATTTTTCAATTTTTTTGTCGATTTTGGAACATCACGGGTAGGAGATGCGTGATCAAGAATGGTCAGCGCGCGATCATTTCTATTGGAAAAACCGTATATTTCGTTATTCATACATCCAACGTTATGATCACCTACTAAAATATATTGTGCGTCTCGGTATTTGAAATTATGTTTCAAAAAAGTCCATATACGTACAAAGTGCGGATGCCGGAAACTATCTTCGTGTTCTGAGGGTGTCTCCAATGTGAATTTACCGAATGTATTATGTTTATTTACGGGCCGGGAAGTTAAACACCTATTAAAAAGATTTGTAAATGATTGCAACAAATCCCCGTTTAGCATTGAAAAAATGCATACATCAGTGTCACTATACGATAATCCATATTCTGATCCCGTGGAGATTT
>Ga0206990_1009_pt1 | contig 72269 bp, 72 predicted proteins | sample Alteio_BWMinCont_8_FD_153283 | JGI IMG/M metagenome (GOLD analysis project Ga0206990, IMG submission 153283) | Enriched cells from forest soil in Barre Woods Harvard Forest LTER site, Petersham, Massachusetts, United States -... | ecosystem: Environmental > Terrestrial > Soil > Temperate forest >... | reverse complement strand
ATTAAATGAGAAGATAAAAATTGCGTAGACATGGATATTTATTTTATATAGGGTAATATAATATAATGAGGGCGAATGGAAAGAGCGAAATAAAGGAATTGGGAGTCATGGGGCAAAAATTTATTGAAGATAATAAGGAGAGGCTTCATCAATGCGTTGGAAAAGTATTTACGAATAAGAATCTGTCGAGGCGGTTAGATTTAATTAATTGGCCTGTTGGGAAACAGAAGGATAGATCGTTGGAGGCCATTAAGACGTTGACTTATTTATTTAATAAACTATATTTGACTTTTGCGAATTGTACGGAGGCGAAGTTGTTGTGTTTGTATTGTGATGCCATTGAGAAGTATCAGATGTTGTTTAGATTAGCTCAGGGGGCGTGTTTTAATGTTGAGTCTTTGGAGATATTGAAGGTTGTGATGGATAATTTGGATGTTATTCATGGGTTGGGGATTTGTAAGTGTGAGAGGCATTATGTGCCGCCTGCTGTTGAGAATGAATTGGAGGATTTGGATCAGATGAGTAAGATTAGTGGGTTGAGTAATATTACAGATAAGAGTCGTGTCAGCCAGTTTAGTCAGATGAGTAGTACCGGGGTTGATCCGAATTCGTCGTTTGCAAATATGATTCCGTTGATTAAGCATATTATGGAACGTATAGATAGTGTGCAAAAATATGTTGATTCTGAGGGTGTTGTGCAGAATGAGGTGCCATTAGGGGCAACCCCTCATGTCAGATTGATATTGCAATCGCTTAATAAATTATGTTGCTGCATGGTTTGTAATAAAATATTAAACGAAACAGGACCGATCTTAAATAATCAGCCCAACAGTGTCCTAATAAGTTTAGAAAGTCAGGTGAATAAAGAAATGATCTCAGTAATTTGTTTAGATTGCGCTGATATTAAAAATCCTCGATCATAATGCTATGCTTGAAGGGGTATTTGCTGTCGTCGGCTTTGAATTTTTGATAAATCTTTTCGGTAACGAAGGGGATAACGGGATGAAATAATTTAATGATTCCCATGAACGTTTCATATAGTGCTTTGAAGGTTTCCACCGAATGATCATTTTTAGTTTTTTCCAAATAAACGCTACAGAATTCGTCGAAGAAAAATGAATAAATGGTTCTGGCGTAACCGTTAAAATCGTATTGTTCGATTAATTTTTTGCATAGGACTTTTGTGTGGGCTAATTTCAATTCGATTATCTTTGATTCGTCCGTGGCTATTGGTGGGGTAGTTTTTATTGTTTTCATTGTGATGAATCTCGCTGCGTTCCATAATTTTGTCACCAAGGCTCTTCCAATTTTGAAAGAATTTGTATCTATTTTTATGTCCTTCGTTGCGGATGACATGAAAACTAATGTGAATCGTAATGCATCCGTTCCGTGGAGTTTTATTATATCATTCGGGTCTATCACGTTGCCCAGCGTCTTTGCCATTTTGACTCCATCTTTGTCCCTTATCAGACCATGCAAAAAAAATATCTTTGAAAGGCATCACACCTTTAAATTCTACGCTTGCCATCATCATTTTTATAATCCAGAAGAATAATATATCTGACCCTGTAACGACGACATCTAAAGGGAAATATTTTTTGCTATCAACTTCGTCGAAAACTCCAAAGGACCATAGCCATGATGAAAACCAGGTGTCGAGAACATCTGTTTCTTTCCTCAATGAAACGCTGGAACATTTTTCACATTTAGTTAAGTCCGCTTCTGAGACATTGATATGATTACAATCTAAGCAATAAGCGACGGGTATTGGATGGCCCCAAACGATCTGCCTTGATATACACCAATCCGTAATATTATTCAGCCAACTATCGAAAATATTCTTTTGATGCTCCGGATAAAACTTCGAATCAGTCCCCTTAATTTTCTCCCCTAGCGGCCCCATCCTAACATAAAACTGATCCGACACAGAATATTCAATACCACCCTTACACCTATAACAACACTTCTCCTTCGTATCACATTCCTCTATCTTTTCCAACAACCCCAATTTATCCAGCGCAGCAACAATCTTCTCTCTCATACCCCCGATCTTCCCCGAATATCCATAAATTTCCCACTCCTTCAACAGCGCATTATCTTTATCCAAAATCTCGATAACATCCAATTTATGTTTCTGAGCTAACTTATAATCCAATTTATCCATCGACGGCGTTATTTTTATCATTCCGGTACCAACTGTCGGCAAAATTAACTTATCCATTATAATTGGCACACTCCTCCTAACAATCGGGACAATACATCGTTTCCCTTTTAAATCAGCATCAGCACACCCAGGATTAACCCCCACAGCACTATCACCAAAAAGCGTCTCCGGCCTCGTAGTCGCAATCACAATATATTTCCCACTAACCTCCGGCTCCCCCTCAAACATATACCTAATATAATACATCACCCCCTTAACATCCTCTTGCTCAACCTCCTCATCAGCCAAAACAGTCCTACATCTACAACACCAATTTGTAATATACTTCCCCCGATAAATCAGATCCCTCCTATACATTTCAACAAAAGTCCCCCTCACTAACTTACAAAACTTTTCATCCAACGTAAATCTCTCCTTATCCCAATTGCAGGAACACCCCAAATTCTTCAGCTGCCCCACAATCACCCTTCCATACTCCGCCTTCCATTTCCACACCTCCTCAATAAAAGCCTCTCTCGTCATCGCCCGACTATTCTTCCCCTCCTTAGACAATTTCTTATCCACAACATGCTGTGTCGCAATCCCCGCATGATCAGTCCCCGGAACCCACATAATCTCAAACCCATCCATACGTTTCATCCTCACCAAAATATCCTGCAACGTATTATTCAACGCATGCCCTATATGCAACCTCCCAGTAACATTCGGCAACGGCATCACCAAAGAAAATTTCTTACCTGTCTCCCTATTAAAATACCTCCCTCTCTCCCACAAACCTAACACCTCTTCCTCAAACACCTTAAAATCATAATGCTTATCCATCAACTCCAATCAACAAACAATATTCATCATCAACCCCCTCTCATAAAATAAATTTCAATTTTTTAAATCCCACTCAACGACTCAAGAACTATCAACAAAGCCCTACAAAAAGGACACGTATTTAACGCCCCAACGCACTTCTCACAAACTCCATGCCTAATATCCCCATGCAACGCCATTATCTTCCCCGTTTCAAAACAAATCGGACACTCCGTACAAATTTCCCCCACACTCTCAAACATATTAAAAAGCACAACCTCCATAATCTCTCTCGCTTTCTCAAATTTAATAAACTCTATCGCACCGACTTTTTCCTCATCGTCGTCACTTTTCTGATCATCACTAATTTTCTCACAAAAGAAATCTTTCAACAACCTCGAACTAACGGACATCGATCCCCCATAATTCGAACGTAAATTCTCTATATGCTTACTCTTCTTCCCTCCCCCCTTATAATAATTCATCACCATCGAATCCATCGGCGCAGCCCGAAGTATCAACGTTCTCGTTCTCCGATCCCCCAAAAGTTCCGGACTAACTTCCATCCCTTTAGCCACAAACGCTTTCAACAACTCCAAATGAACCGCATCCCCCTCGCTCGCCAACTTAATTATCCATTCCTTATAAACACCCGACTTCCCCGAATGAACCAAATTCGCCGCATTAACACAATTAACACTCTCCAAAAAAGTCGTCCAAACAACCGCATCATCTTCCAAATTCAAATCCAACTTTCTCTGAACCTTCACCGTTCTCTCAATATTCCTCCCCAACAACTTCTTCAATTGCGGCGTATTCGTCTTCGAAACTAACATCACGGCATTCAACACACAACTCTTCCCACCCCCAGCCGCCCCCAAAATATACTCCGCAACAACCTCATCACACAAATATTTCTCAGCATCCGGGCATATCAACAAACAAAACGTTGTCACCCCCTTCAACTCAAACAACCCCCCTCTCAACTTCTCCATCAACATACAAAAATTATTAACCGAATAATTCCTTTCCAACAAATACCCAATCACTTTCACCAAAAACGTCCAATATCTCAACGAACTCTCAACCCCCGACCCTGCATTCTTATGCAAACACTCCACAAGCTCATCCATCCTAACACACTCACTCAAATCAATCTTCGGAATATGTTTCATCGCCCTCTCAAAGATCATCCTCAAAATATTATCCTGTATCCCTTCATACTTACACCCAATACTCACCCCCTTCTCATCACACAACGTCCCCTGCGTCAACAACCCGCACAACAACAAATCCATATTCATCAAATGACTCTTATGAACCACCTCAGGCGCCTCAATCATTAAATTATACATCATCCAATAATAATGACCCGGTTCAACATCCTCAATAAACTTCTTATACGCGTTCGCATCCTCCTCCGACGCATCACGCTTTAAAATAAGATTCTTCAACGTATCTTTCCAAGTCAACAAATCTACCACATCCACATGCTTCTTCTTCTCCAAACTCCTATTCATAATATACGTCATACTCCACCTCAATCTCCAACAATTCCAAGCATATTTTATATTCCCCGTTCTAAAATACTCCCCCAACGTCCCAATAAACGTTGCCGCATACAATTCGAACGTATCCAGACTACTTACCTCCTTATAATTCCCACCCGAACTACCTACATTCGGCGTAATAGAATTATCCCCAGTAACTTTGGGATACCTACACGCCGAATATAACCACCTAGAAAACCCAGGAAACGTCGCAATCCATTCACTCTCCTGAATAGCATAAACCGGCAAACAAAAATCATCATCCCCCTGACTCCCAACACCAACCAAATCCTCCACAATCAAATATGGCGGCGTATCAGTCTCCACGCACACTTTACCATGCTTACTATTATACCTACAACGATATGCCACATAAACATCCATTTCAGTCCTATTATCAACGGTCTTAAACATTTCTAAATGCTTCCTTTCCAAGTCACTAATTCCAATCTTTGCCCTCAGATGAGCCCCATCCGTGCCCTTACTACGTGTAGTCGAAAAGGTTGTAACCTGCTGCGCAGCTCGCCTCCTATTATTGACAACCTTCATACATAACCAACTCCCACTCCCCAACGAAGCAAAATAAACAAAAAATATTTCAACTTTATTTTACACTTTCTTCCAAACAGACGCCTTCCCTCCAAGCTGATCTTCCAATTTAACCCCCAAATCTCTCAAACTCGAACGAATATCATCGGAACTTTTCAACAAATTCTTTCTCATCCCCAATAAAATCCCCAGCAACTCCTCACGCGTTTTCCCACCTAAATCTCTCTCCTTCGGAACCCCCAAGCACCCCAACCTAACAACATCCCTATACCCTACAAACAAATCAATCAATTTAACATCTCCACCTCCATCACCACCTCTATCACCCTCATACTCCAACCCAAACGACCCCATCAAAATATCCCTCATATATTCCAAAACACTCCTCACTAAACCATAACAAACGGAATCTCCCTTAAAATAATTCCACCCATCACCAATTAACTTCTGCAATTCCCACAAAGTATTCTTCGTATCTAAATTATCCCTAAGGTACACATCAATATCCCTTCGATGATTTAAAAATTTCTCATAAAATTCACTATCTCCGCTATCCCACTTTTTATTCCCTGAACCCCTAAGCAAAAGTAACAAATGCGCAAAAAAATCACACACCCTCTTATCCAACGCCACAGCCGCCCCCATTGCCTCCTCTGAATAATCCAACTCCTTATCCCAAGAATGTTGCAAAAAAAACAATCTCAATTGCCTCGCTGTATACGTTTTCAAAATATCCTTAATCGTAATGAAATTTTTCAGCGACTTCGACATTTTCTTCCCAACAATATTCAAATGACCAAAATGCATGAAGCGCTCCACCCATTTGTACGATTTATTATAATACGCTAATACCTGCAATATTTCATTATGATGATGCGGGAATTTTAGATCACACCCACCAAAATGATAGTCCAGATTTTCCCCAAATACCGCTGTCGCCATCACAGAACATTCTATCGACCAAGCCGGCCGCCCATCCCCAAACTCACTCGCCCAAAATGGTTCGCCCGCTTTCTTACCTTTCCACAAACAAAAATCCCTAACATTACGTTTCTCCATCACTCCTACGGAACCCGACACAAATTCCCCATCCGGATCCTCATCACCGGCTAAATTCAAACCAAACGGATTACAATCTTCCGGAAATTTCTCCCTAAAAGCAACACTATCAAAATAAACAGATCCACCAACCCCATACGCAAATCCATTCTTCACAATACCCCGAATAAACTCCACAATCTCGACAATATAATCAGTCACCCTCGTCACAACCATCGGCCTCTCAACCCCCAACGCATCCATATCCTCAAAAAAAGACGCCTCATACCTCCCCGCAATCTCCCTCACCGACCTCTTCTCCTCCAACGCTTTCGCAATAATCTTATCATCAATATCCGTAATATTCATCACCACGGACATCTCCTGACGAAAATAATTCCTAAAAATCTTCCTAATAATATCAAACATCAAATAAGTCCGCGCATGCCCCAAGTGCGAATCATTGTACACCGTCGGACCACATATATAACATTTCGCAACCGCCCCACTCTTAACAAACGACATTTTCCCCTCATATTATCATAAAATAAAACCACAACATCTCCCTAATTCAACTTTTTTCAAAAGCAACCAAATTTCTCTGACGCCCGCAATTCATCCTGATGCAATCTTCTACAATGCACCTTCTCAACAAAATAATACGTCCCTGACTTTTTCTCATTTCCACTATCGACATACGCACGAGCACCAAATAATTCAATATATTCTTTGCAAAATTTCGCATCCAAAACATGCACCAACAATTTCTCCACCCCCCCACCACCTAATATCAATTTCGCCTCATAACTCTTCTCCCTCACCGATTTCACCACAACACTCCCCCCACTATCAAACTCATTCATATCCAACAACAAAATAAACATATCACAATAATTTATCAATTTCCACATATCAAACTCTTCAAACTTCGTCCCATAACTAACACCACTTTTCAAATTAAAAAATTTAATAATATACAACGGATCTAACCTCCTAAACGATTTCACCCCATGGAAAAAATGATGTTCACTAATCTGATGCAATTGCAAACAATCCACGTGCAACCACTCATCATTCTCCTTCACAATAACATAATCAGTCGTCCCCCCAATCCCATGCCCCAAATCAAACCCACACATAAAAGTCTTATCCCACTTAATAGCAACAACCCTATAGCGCCCCAGAACAAAATTCTTCTTAACATTCACTATCTGAAAACCATTGAAAATCTTAAATTTCGTAAAATTATCCAGCTCTTTATGTAAATCCCGCATGTTCCCATCATCTGATTCAAAATATTTATGATGATCAATGATTCTATTCAACACATCAATAATTTGTTTGTGTGTTATCTTCAACTTATGAAGCGTTAAATTATCCGCAGCAATTAATCCCGCTAAATCCTCGTCAGATCCTATTTGCCGCATGTCTTTACAAAAATTTTCTATTTCATTAAATTTTTGTGGCGTCAGTTTTAGTTTACTATTACGATCATATATTAAGTTTGTATAGGTATAGATAAAATCAATATTATTTGGACGTTATTTTCGATATGTATTTGGGGTCTATGACGCCGTTTATTCCTTCGGTTAGAATGACATCGTTGTCTGAGAGGTAGAAAATCATACCGTCAGCCATTGCGCGGGCCATATCGATGTAGACTAAGGCGGTGACATTTGAACGTACCCCGCTGACTGCTGTCAGGCTACTCGTTAGATGTACATGCTTACGACCCATACGGTTGAGACCGGTTTTTTTTATTGTAGTTACGAATTTCTGATACGTTCCATGAAAGCAAATAGGCATCGGAATCGTTATTCGTTTAAGTAATTCTTCGTTGTTGATCTTCTCCCCAACTTTATGGCTATGCCCCTGATTCGCTCGAATCCGGCTCGCTCCCGATACCGCATCGTTGCTTAACGTAAACCTATTCTTATCATTCGACTCAACCACTTTTACTATATCGGCAACAGTAACATTTTTCATATCATCTAAATCCATCAAATCCGAAACCAAAACCGAACCATCCTTTCCAACGGTCAAACCAATATCAACAGCCCCGTGCCGCAATATCCAACTTAATTTCTTACTCAATTGCATTTCATTCATCGACCCCCCTTTCGTTTTCTTCATAGGAACCAACTCCACCTCTGGTTTATCTGTAAACGTCTTACAATTGACAAAAACTTCATACGCACTCCCCAAAATATCCCTCCTAACCTTCTTCAAATTACGCTCCTCCATCGCCAACGCCGTCCCAATGGGAATCCATTGAACCTCCTCCAATTCGTTCAAATCAAACTTAATACTCTTCTTCTCATTCGTCAACAACCCCAAATAATATACAATCTTATTCTCTACGAATTTATAATAAGCGCCCGTATCCGAATCCACACAAAATTTAATATCATCAACAATCAATCCTGTTTCCTCCTCCAACTCTCTCACAGCAGTCATAAAATCTGTCTCACCCTTCTTCCGCTTCCCCTTTGGAAACCCATAATGCCCCGCACGGGTCTTCACCATAATAGTCTCATCAGGCTTCCCCCTCTTAATAACGATAACACCCCCGCAATTCATCATATTTCACTAACAAAAATATACCACCCCAATGAATTTAAAAATCAACATTTTTAATATCAACTAATTATAAAAATGGTATTTCGTATCATATTCATCGGAGACCCAGCATGCGGTAAATCAAGCATCATTCGACGTTATTGCGAAAATGAATTCTCTTCTTCGTATTCGCCGTCGTTAAGTATCGAGAGATATGAAAGAATAAAAATATGTTCGTTATCGAATGGGATTCAGATACCTGTTAGTTTGCAATTGTGGGATACGTCTAGTATTTGGCATCCAGATATTATAAAACAGTATTTTGCGGGGATGCATTGTGTAGTTATTGTGTTTGATGCGGGTATGGGTAGCGCCGAAAGTCTGAAGAAATGGCATCAATTGTTAGAAAATTTTGTAAAAGAAATGAATGTTGCTAGACCGATGGTATGCATTGTTGGGAATAATTATGGGACGAAGAAGTGTTCTCCTGAAATTGTGAGTATCATTGGCGATTTGACGAAGAATCCATATCTGGAAGTCAACGCGAAAACGGGCGTTGGGATCAATAATTTGTTTTCGGAGATCGCTTATGCGTTAATTAAGGAGTATCCGCAGCTAGTGAATAAGAATAATATTTTATAAAAGTTGATTTTAAAAGTGGTTCGTTTTATATATTCGCTTAGGTGTATGTAGGAAAGATGCCAGATGAGTTGTTGTTGAAATTGATGTCGCAAGAAGTGCTTATGGAACAAATGAAAGTTATTTTTGAGGTGATGTCGATTAAGCTTGATCATAAATTTATGGCATTGGGGTTGTATAAGCCGATTGCTAATGGGATGATTAAATATTACAATTTTGTTTTCGGGTCGTTGGTGAGTGGGAATGATGAAAGTTTGAGGGCGAAGTTTGATGAATTGGGGGCATTAGGGGAGCATAAGGAGAGCTGCTTGATTTCTATTATGTTTAACTTGGGGATGGCATTTTTATATCAGATAATGGAGAACCATCATCGTTTGAATAAGAAGAGTTGTGATGAATATATCGCTGATATTGATGAATTATATTTGAGTAATTTGGAGCATTACAAATTGGGTGTTACAGAGGCGTTAAAACATATTAAAACGGCTGGGAAGTGCCCAGGTATGAATCTTAAGGATTGCAAACCAGATATGTTGCTTTTTCCAAATAATATTGAATAATTCTTCCGCGAAACCCTTAAATATATATATGTATGTATCTTAGGAATGGATTATATGAAAGAAATTGCGTCATCGGCCAAGAAAGAGTTAAGCGAGAAGGGATCGTTTGGGGATTTAAAGTTGAGAGTCGATTTTGATTATAGGGAGTTCGTTAGTTATGGTGATGTGTCTTATAAGAAGAATTTATTGTTTGCGTCGGGGGATGTGGATATTTATTTGATATGTTGGAGAGCAGGGCAGAAGAGTAAGATTCATGATCATCCAGATAAGGGATGTGTGATGATTGTTCTAGAGGGAGTTTTGTTGGAGACGCAGTTTGTTATGGAGGGGGTCAATTTAGTTTTACATAAAAAGAATATTCTCACCGTTGGCGAAAGTAATTATAATTATGGTTCTACCGTATTACATCAGATTGAGCCTCTGTGTGATACGGTATCGTTGCATGTGTATCATACCAAGTATACTCCGAAGTATTATTAAACGACCGTGTTATGCAACTCTTCATTTATTTTATCGAGGTCTTCTTTTTCATTTCTTGTGTCTTGGTTTGTTTCTAAGTCTGGGATGCCTTCGACGTTGAGTTGTTTTAGGATTGAGTTGGCTCGATGGGTTGCTTGTTTACTTTCTCCTTTGGCGAGTGTGCTGAGGTGCAAAAATATTGTTCCAAATGCGGCGACAGCTCCGGCAATAAAAGGCAATTGATCATTCGTTTGCCTTGCGGTGAAGAATATCATAACCATGGAGACTTCTTTTAATATGACTGCGATGATGAATAGACACATTCCGATTTTTCTCCAACGATATCGGCCGACTAGGACATCTTTGATATCGCGGATGTAGGCGGGTTGTAATATATTACTCACTATTAATTTTTTTAGTTTATGCGTTGCTATTCGCCCTTTTACCATTCCTGTTTCTCCGGTGGAATCTCTATCTTGGTGATGGATCGCTATTGTATCTATCTCTTTGATGATCCGCTTATTCTCATTCGATTCAGTCTGCTTCCCTAATCCCGGATCATGTTGATCGCCCATTACATAAACTCCTAATTATAATAAATAACTATACCGCATAAATAAATTCAATTTTTATCGATCATTTCGGGATGCAGTTAGCGTTGCGTTGAATACTGAATCTTCTTCTGAGCTCTCCGATATGAACGAACTGGATTCGTCGTCTATTTCTTGGGGGGAATCGTGAACGATATCGTCCTGGCAAGCATGTCGATCACTTGATGAATCCAGAATAATATCATCAATTGACTCCATAACTCCCGAAACGACTTTTTTATCCCCCGCAAATGAGATCATCCCATCACGACAGACACACTTCTTATTTTTATCTCCAATCAAAGCCCAAATATACTGGGAACACTCACCACTAACATCGTCGACCAAAATATTCTTCGTTCGTGGTTCAATACTGTTAATCAGTTTTATTTTCATATCTTCCCTACAAACGGGGCAAGTCAACTTATCCTTCTGCTTATGAAGCATTTGACCGATCAATGCTAAATAAGAAATCGAATGATCGCAAATTAAATCGATTTTTTGATACGGTGCTTTGACTTTTGTGATATCACACTCTTTCTTCAATTCTGTGGACATAGATGGAACATCTATGTATGTAACATTTAATTTCAATTTCTTAACATCTTCTAGGGATCGACACATTAGGGTAAATGTTGTATAAAAGGCGGCCATGTGTTCACGGGTATGTTCCCACATGTCACCAATATTATTTTTGTAGGTAGGGCAACCATTCATGGTCCATTTGCCATCACCCGTTGATTGTATGTTAAAATTTAGGTGATCTACAGTTTGAAGGCAGAAAACGATTATTATTTCAAATGATTCGTCACAGGTTGAATCGTGGAGCTTATAAAGTTGGCCTGGGACCATTGCGAAATAATCGGAATCACAAAAAAATAGTTCGATGTCGCTCATTTGTTTGATGTTGTAGTTGTTTATTTTTTTGGGGATTCGTTCGGGAGGGCATAGAATGTTTAATAATTTTTTACCGCTGGGATATTCGTGCGGGAAGAGAGAAATGTACATCGTTTTCGGGAGCAACGATGGGTCATCTGGAATGGATGATAATGGTTTTGTGCTGCAGAAAATGTATTGGGGGAGTTGTTCGTAGAGACCGCCAATTTTAATTTGTGCGTTTATATTTTGGTTATCGGACAAAATAGAAGCGCTTCGAATAGTGCTGATTAATTTATTTGCTGCCGAGATTCGTTTTTTCAGGAGCGTTTGAATTTTAGTTTTAGTATGGGGTGGTACTATACGACGAGCGGGTTTTTTGAGCATATATTTGTTCATTATTAGTGATAAGTATGTTTGTAAGATATTTAATAATCAACTTTTAATATTATGTTGTTTCAGGGGGGGTGACGACGAAATCTTCGTCATTGTCGTTTTCGCAAACATGGGGTTCGTCGTCGACGTCGTCTTCGTCGTCATAATTTAGTTTTTCGATTTTGGGTTTAGCGGGTTCGTCTTTTCGAGATGTTTCCTTGGGTTTTTTTTCTTCTGGTGGGGGAGCTGGTTTGGATCCTATAATGGTATTATTGTATTGACCCCAAAGCCCTTTAACGGCAATGGGCTTAATAATGATTGGCAGGGTCCCTTCTTTCGTTGTCGGCGTTGGTTCGGGTTCTGAAGTAAATGTGTTATGCCTTTGATCTTTTCTTTCAGCTCGTAGGTGTGGCGGAACATATTGCGCTCGACCTTTTTGATCAACTCTGGGTTGTGGTTGGTTTGTCCTACTTTGATAACCTCGCCCAAAATCACGAGGATTATCACGACCAAAATCACGATAAGGTCGATCTCGATATCCTCCTCCGCCGCCGCCTCGGCCACCTCTATCACCCCTATTATCAACACGTTCGGGCATTTGTCCACGAACCCAATCACCACCACCTCCTAAATCAGCATGTCCCCTACTCATACTCATAAAACGCCCACCAGCTCGCATAGATACCTCCTCAACTGGTTTATCAGGATCCTCGCCCATCATCACCATTAATATTTTCTGATGCAAACTCTCAGCAGCAGTTGCTCCACCACACAAAATCTTCAACGCTCTCCTCGCATGAGTAGCCTTCGATTCTCCATCCTTCTCTTTCGTCTTGACAACCGTTTCCTCCACCTGCTTCTTCACAATAACTAATCGATCCTTCATCGCTTGCAATTCCGGATCCTCTGGCGCTATCTTCTGTAACTTCCCAATCGCCAAACTCAACTTACTACCCTCCTCCCTCAACAAATTTAATTTCGCCTTTTCACTCGCAACTTCACCCGGCTTGGAAAACATCACCACAGCCGCCTTCAACGAATGATCTAAATTAATCCCCTTCACTACCGAATATCTCTCACTAATAAACGTCCCCTGCATCCCTGAAAACTTACTCTCCTTCGCTTGCGAATTCAACCCCTGAGATCGTTTCGCTGGGGGCCGACCCATAACCGGTTTATAATTCCGTAAAACTGGATCAGAACAAATTTCTACGACAATTCTGGCCAAAGCCGACAGATCACTTTTTTCTGCGATTCCAATCATTATATCTATTATAATATTATAAAGAAAAATTGTACCCCATCCAAATAATATTATATTCAATTTTTTATTCAACTACAGCAAAATCCACTCTTCGGCTCTTTCCCACGACCCAAAATAATCGCTTTCGGATCGCGTACTAAATCCTTATAAGAATCGAGCATCATTGCCATTAACGTTTCAAAAATTTTCTCTAAATTACTTCCTGTTTTCGCGCTTGTCAGAAATGATTTGATTTTTAATTCGTTAATGACTTCTTCCAGGTCGCTCGGGATTATTTTATTTTCGAGATCATTTTTCGTTCCGACTAGAACGACGCAATATTTTGTTCCTTCGCATAATTTTTTATATAGTTCAACTGATGCTTTTAGTGATGTGGGATCGTTAACGTCGTAAACTATGATAACTCCATGGGATCCGCGGACACACATATGTATGACACTTTGAAATCGTTCTGAACCCGATAGATCCCAAATATCTAACTTAATTGTTTTTCCTTCGAAGCGCCGGTAAGCTATCAAGAAATCCGTTCCAATGGTAGAAATATAATTAGTAGAAAAACCAGTTCCAGCGAAGACATTTGCGAGACATGTTTTGCCGACGAAAGTATTACCGATTAGGGAGATTTTAAAGCGATGATCCGGTTTTGCTTTTTGTTCGGTCATGTTGAGGGTGAGATAAGTGAAACGGTGAAAAATTATATAATGTTCGCAGAATGTTTTAATTTCAAATTTTCGAATAAAATTGATTTTTAAAGTTGTTAGGGGGCTTCTTAATTTTTAAGGGGCGATGGTTCATAATGGCTGATATTCGTGTTGTTCCGGTAGCGGCCGTTGCAAAGAAGAAGCGGGTGATCAATTATCTGTTTAAAGTTGTTTTTCTTGGAAAGCCGCGTGTTGGGAAGACTAGCATATTTAAAGTATTTCGTGGGGAAGATTTTAAGGAAGATTCGATGCCTTCGGTGAATATAGATATGTATACGAAGTATATGACAGTTGATGAGAAGAAAGTTCGTATCGATATTTATGATACATGCGGGCAGGAGAGATTTAATGCTTTGACACAGAATTATGCGAGAGGGGCGCAAGGGGTTATTTTGGTTTCGGATTTTAATGATTTAACAACGTTGAGTGGGGCATTTGAAATGTATCGTGATTTAGTCGATCCGCGGGATAATCCGAGCGTTATTTTGGCTGCTAACAAAGTTGATTTGATTGATCCGTTGATTTCTAGATCAATCGTTTTTACGAATAGTTCGGGCGATGTGAAAAGGATTAATGCTAAAGAGGCGTCAGCCAGATATATTGTGAATGAAGAGAGCTTGGTGAAAAATGCTAAGACGATAAGTGCAATTCCGTTAATGGTGAGCGCGAAGAATGGGTTACATATTAAAACGATTTTTAATCAGTTGGTGATGATTATGATTGATAGGCAGCATGAATTAATGAAGATGGATGATATAGCCAGAGTGAGGGAGATTGCTATTCCGAGAATTAAAGTGAAAAAGGTTACGCATGTGGAGAACAGTGGTTGTTGTTAATAAAAATTGAATTCTTAAGTTGATATAGGAGTTAATGAGAATTTTAGTAGAGTTGAACGATGAGTTCGGGGGTGAGATATTACGATCGGTTGTTTAAAGTTGTTGTCATTGGGATTGCTAATGTGGGGAAGACTTCGTTGACTAGGGTTTTTTGTGGGGAAGAGTTTAAGGTGACGGAGTTGGCAACGATTCAACGGGAGTTGTTTACTACGTATTTTAAGAAGGAGAAGATGTCAATTAAGATTGATATTTATGATACGGCGGGGTCGGAGCGTTATGCGTTGTTGACGAAATCTTATTTGAGGGCGGCGAGTGGTATTGTGTTGGTGTATGATGCGAATAATCCGAAATCGTTGGGTCAGAGTGTGGAGATTTATAAGCAAGTGATTGATGAGGATCCGGAGTTTACGCCGTCAGTGATTTTGGTGGGGGGGAAGAGTGATTTGGGAGTGAGGGTTAGTAAGAGTGAAATTGATAGTATTGGGGATAGTGTGAAATATTTTAATCATGTGATCACGAGTGCGAAAACTGGGGAGAATGTGGAATGTATTTTTGAGATGTTGATAGATAATATGTTAGAGAATGAATTGGCGCTTATGCCGCGTTCGCGTTCTTATGGGAGATTGGGGTTGACTGGGGATAGTGAGACGTCTCTGCGGGGAGATAGAAAAAATAGAAAAAAGGGGGGATGTTGTGTGATTTTATAAGAATTGATTCTGGCAGTAATTTTCAAATGCTTTGGTTTCGTCGTAGGAGCCTGGCTTGTGTTTGGAGATTTGGAGGAGGGCGTAGATTTTTGTGATTAGGGAGGAGATGGTTATTTTGGTGTTCCAGTTTTTTAGGGTCAGCTCGGGTAAGCGGATGAGTCCGGAGTGATCAACCATTGGTGAATCGAGTATTAGGGGTTGAACTACGCGAACGAAGGGTGGATCAGTTGGGTAGCTATCGAAAAATTTTATTTCTATGGTGTAAGTCGAGTCTAAATTAATAGTCCAGCGGGCAGGAGCTGTCGAAACAGTAACTTTGGGGAGGGATTCCAGGAGTTTTAATTCTTTTGAGAGGCGTTTTATGATTATTGAGTTTATATTATCGTTGAATGATTTAATTTCAGCGACGCGATCGGACATTATGTATTTTTGTATGTCGGGGAGGTGGGTGCCGTCGGTTAGGATTAGATAGCGGATGAGTATTTTGGTATCGTCGTTGATAACGTAGATTGATGTAGTTTTTTTAAATGATTCGCGGTCTAATACTTGGACAACGCCGATGACGAATAATTTGTTTTCGGAGAGTTTGGTTTTTTCGTAGGAGTATGAGAGGGAAAATTGTACGCTGTCAGTCATATATATTCCGGGTCCGTGGGCTTGGCCGTTTGCCATCATATCGGTGCCGCTGTAGTTTTTTAGACCGTTTCTCATTATGGAATACCAGTTGCTGATGGGGCTGCCGTGGAAAAGATATTCGGGTTTAGCGCCAGGAACGAGCTTGAATTTCTCTTCGATAATAGGATTATGCAGTACTTGGAAATTCATAAATTTGCTATCACTTTTCGATTGAATCAACAGAGAATCTAATTCAGTATCGTTGAAGACTTTATCGGTGATGTTTTCGGATCTGATGTACGTTCTATTAGTTAATATCACGAATTTAAAAAAATAGTAGACATCTGGGCCCAGCGCGAGGTATATTTCGTATTCGTTCGTTGCTTTTTGAGAGGTTTTAATGAGTTTGTCTTGCCAGTTTTCGAGGAGGGAGATTATTGTGTCGAATTGTTTGAGATCTTTTTTTATGAATCTTTTTGGGAAGGGGGTGAATACTTTTTCGCGTTTGGTTGACCGGAGGCATTCGACTGCTGTTCGGCAGAGGAAGATGAGCATTAGGGAGTCGCGTTTCCAGTGAGTTAGGATGGTTTCGTCGAGGGGGGTACCGAATGAATATGTGTCGAAGCATATGGGGTTAGAGCAACAATCAATTTTAGATGATGAGATGGATTTAGCGCAAATGGTGCAATAGATTGTTGGGTTTAGAATTAATTTTATAATAGTATCAATTGTGTCAAAAATATAATTGATATTATGATCGGTACCTAATTTTTTGTCCATAATTCGGAGAATATGGTGGGCTAAAGGGAACGTTATTGGTTTGAAATTGATGGTGTCAGATGAACATTTGTATTCAAATAGTGTCGTGGTGGCTTGATAGGTATATTTGATTTGGGAGGGTGATATTTCGTATTTGAAATCGGATGGGATATCATGTATGATGTGACATTCTTCGAGTATTTCCATTTTTTAGGGTCAATTTATAGTGGGATAGAAGGAAGGAGAATGATTAAAATTCAAAATTAAATGCTTCGAGGGAGAAGGGGTGGTGATATTCTGGACCGATTTCGTTGAAGGCTTTAGTGAATAAGCAATCGGCTTTTTTTTGAGTGATGGAGTTGATAATACAGGGTTCGAATATTGTTCGGCAGAGAGGGCATTGGGTGAAGGTGCCCATTAGGATGTATGCTTTGAGGGATATTTCATGGGTGCAGTTGACGTTAGCGCAAGCTATGTTATAATTTTCCATGATGATAGGACATTCGGGGGCGTTGGGGTGTTGGAAATCGGTGAGATATTTGAGAAAGGGATCGACGTCAGCGAGGGATTCGATTTTGATGAATCTGGGGAATAGTTTATCTTTTTGATAGAGATGTTCGATGGTGTCTGAGATGAGGATATCGTCGCAGGATTTGTAGGTGGTTACTAAGTGGTGTAGTATGTGAGGATTTGTGGGGGCGTTATTTGGGTTGCTGCTGAGGGTGGGGGAGGGGGTAGTGTCCACGATGTTGATTGTTCTGCAGATGAATCCGCGGGATCTATATTTTTGGGCAGCATTTTCGGTAAAATCAGCGGGGGCGTTGCTGTTTACATTGGTGAATATGATTTGTGGGTAGTATCTAAGAAAAATACCCCATCTTCTGGTTAGAGTGATAAATTTCTTCGTTTTTATTTCGTAGCCGATACATACGGCGTCGGTGTGATAAACGATGAACACTTCAGCGAATGATTGTATGTAGAGCATGTTGAGTTGGATTTCTGTTTTATAGTGGCCCGAGGGGTCGTATATCCACCATGTTAGTGTTAGGGGGCGCCTTATGCATAGTATGCGATCAGATGGGAATACTGATCGGATTGCGCGATCGAGGGATTCTATTTTTGAGTGAGTGATATTTTTTATGTAGATGTCGATATCTTTTGGTTCGAAAGCTGATTTGAGGACGGAGGCTAAGCCAGAGGAGCCAGCGATCATAGTTTCGAAATTTAGTTTTTCGAATGCTAGTATGAGATCATGGAAGATGCCATTTTGAAAAGTATGGAGACGTTCAATTGCTTGAGGTGCAGGGAGGAAGATAGCGTTGGGACATTTATCGATAGTGTAGTCGGATAGATAGTCATTTGGTGATGCGGATTTGAGGATTGTAGTTTTGTGGTTATGTAGCATGGTAATATATTTGATAGCGGTGTCGAGAACGATTTGTTTGATTGTCTCGACCGATTCATATTTTGAGTTTTTGTAAGTTAGATTTATGGTAGAGAGCATTGGTTTTATGGTTGTGAATAATGGGGGATAAATTTATTAGTATTTCCGAAATCAATTTTAATGAAAGTTGTTATCTGATTAGATAATAACTGAATTATTGTTTATTTTACCCATACTTGCCAATAATTACCTACAAGACAGCCTGTGCCAGCAAAGTTGTTTGCGATGAAATTAAATGTAGCTTCTTGGCCAGCTGGAAGGGGGATCTTATCGGTCATGCCATCAGGTCCTAAGATTGATTGACCAACAGGAGGGTTTATTGTTGCAGTTTGACCTGTTGATAAACCTGAGAGTGGGAATCTAATAATTATGAATCTCATGTTATCATTAGCTGTTGGACATTGTAATTGAACAATTGGGCCCAACGTTGTACTTGACACTGTAATAGGGGTGAGGTAAACAATTGTACCAAACGGTAATTTAGTACCAAGAGGGTCACAAGTAGTGGCTATACCTGTGACATTCATAATACAATCTTTTTGTTGATTACATACTTCTGAACATGTGCATAAAGTGCTACATTGTCGGGCGCCACAAACAAAATCATCAAGTGCACACGGGGCGTCACATACTGTGGGCAGTTGAGGTAGAGCGCATCCTGGAAGTTGCGGTAGAGCGCATCCTGGAAGTTGCGGTAGAGCGCATCCTGGAAGTTGCGGTAGAGCGCATCCTGGAAGTTCAGGGAGTGGTTCGTAGCAGGGATCAATAGGTGCTCCACACCTAGGCGGAATTAATGGAGCACAAGGGGCCCGAAGTCCGGATCGTGGAATAAATCGAGACCGTAGTGGAGCCAAAGGACGTCCCAACCTTGTAAATGGTTGAGCGGTTCTAGGTGCGTAAATACCTACATTCGAGTATGGATTGTTTACTCCTGCATAAGTTGGTCTCTGGTATACCGGAAGTGCTCGAACAGGATCATAAACCGAGGGTTGACATGGCAACTCTTCCTCAATTACATCTTCGAATATTTCCTCCGCCGCGCATGGAGCAACTCGTCTTGCCAGAGCAGGAATTAGACGTCGCGCTACTGTTGGTCTTACTTGTGGTAATGTACAAGTGGGAGGTCGAATACATTGCGGCAGTTCTGGCTCATAAACGCACGGCTGGGGAGCTTGACAAACAGGTTGCGCCGGACAAACGATAGGCCCCTCACAACCACATGGAACAGCAGGACATACTGGTTGCCGACGTGGACAAACGATAGGCGGCCGCTCACAACCACATGGAACAGGACATACTTGTGGCTGACGCGAACAAACGATAGGCTGCTCACGACAACAAGGGGGAGGAGGAGGGTTGGGACATACACGTTGTGGTTCACGAACGGGAGGTCGGCAACAAGTGCTCGGCGCTTCACAAACCGGAGCTCGGCAACGCGGCTGGTCACAAACGAGCGGCGGCCTGGTACAACAACTATCTTGTGATCTGTCGTCAAAACATGGATTCTTCTCACATTCGGGCACACATCCAGCACATGCAAAATCGTTACCTGGACAAGTAGGTGGAGCAACAACATTACAACCACACAGAATTGGTTTGGTTGGTGCACAAGGTTCAGGACATCCGTTACAATCTCTATACCACAGTGCATTAACGTTAGCGGCTGTAGCATTAAGTTGGGCGTTTTGCACTGATAGATTCATTTGTGCCAGACCAAGATCTCCTCTTAGCTGCTTTAGTTGTTCATTAACCATCTTCCTCCCACCTACTGTGGTGGCAGCAGCACCAAGCAACGCCCCCAACCTAGCTGATAAATTCTCAGAATTTAAACAACCCTGCCTTAGAGGTGGATCAATACATATTTCATCTTCAACGTCATTTAAATATGTTGTAGCAGTTGCCCTTCTTGGTATAGGTGCATATTCATAAATGGGTTCGTCCACATATTCTACAATTTCCTCTACAGGAGCTCGAAATGCCACCGGATTCCTGCCACCACCAGTTTGGCATATTTCATCATCATTCATACCAGCACCTGTTTGACACACTCTGGTTCTTGGCGCGGCTGCTCTCGCAATTCGTCTAACAGGTAAGGGAGCTGCCCGCGGAAGAGCCTGACGAACCTGACGAACCTGACGAACAGGAGCACGAGGCACTTGTCGCACTATAGTTTCCACTGGTAGTTCATTTTCCAGTGCTATAATCTCTTCCTCACGATTAACCATTGCTACAGCCATTTGTCGTTCCTGATTGACTAAAGCTGTAGCTGCTTGTGTTTGCCCCTGAACAACACCGTTGAGTTGCGATAGAGAAGTATTCAATGATAGATTCAGTGACTGCAATTGTGATAACTTTTGCAAACCCTGCTTTATAGCAGTTTCATATATCACTGTTTGTGCCTCTAAAGATGTTCGTTGTGCACATAATTCTTCAACGCCTTGTTCTTGAATACGAACGGCTTTTGCTAAATCGTCCTCCTCCTTTATTAATGCTTCGAGTCTTTCTTGATCACAAGGACCTCCACATCTACGGGCTCCACATCGGCGTGATCCAGATCGTTCATCCCCTCCTTCGAAACGCTCCCTTTCTTCGATACGTTCCCCTCCGTGACCACCTCTGAATCCGCCTCTGAATCCGCCAGCAAGCAAACCATACGGTTCCGAACCACATCCCAATCCACGGCCGATACCTCCTTCAAAGCCTCCGAATCCCCGGCCGATACCTCCTTCAAGGCCTCCGAATCTATCAATACCACCACCTAAATATCCCCCCCCACCAAATCTACCACCATATCCACCCAGGAAACCACCATATGTACCAGCACCAGCTAAGGCACGAGAGCTTTCAAAACCAGCGCTTCCACATCCGCATCCACCACCATAAAAATCTCCAACCATTTTTTATATATTTGTATTACTATTATAAATATATATAATCTGTGGCAGAAGGAAGGAAAATTCAAAAATCATTTCATCCTATATATTTTTCAAAAAACCATTTTCCTATATTAACCCTAAAAATTTATATATATCCCCCTATTCATTACTCTCGAATCCACAACCATAAATCCCCCAATGAGCACACCGATCATGCTCATCATAAATAGGTATAAACGAAACAAAAGCCCCAGGATGCAGAATTACTGAACCATCGATTTGATTATTGATGAATCCAACATCGGCCATTTTGTTTTGCACCAATCTGTCCGTCAATATATGCATAGGTAATGATTTTTTAGGATTAACGACTCGAATTTCACAGAAAGATTCACAACTCAAACGCAGATAATATTTATCACAATTATTAATCGGAACACCACATGGATTTCGTGGCGATGAACATCTCCCCCGTGTCGGCGATGGACACCTAGCATTATTCCCACAGTTCCCAAAGAAATTAAACGGATTATCACAATCATCAATTACTTTACTGGGACGCTTAGGTTCCTTTTCAACACATTCCCTAACTCTTTCAAAACGTTCACTACGTTTAGGCGGAATAATAATATTTAAAATTGTAGGAACTAATGTCGTTGCTTTTTCCCTATGCCGCGACGGTTTAACATAATTAGCGCAATCGTGGCAACTTTTATCTTTGTGTTTCTCAGTTTGAAGCGTTTCACTTTCTTCTAGTGGCTGTTTATCAGATTGTTTATTTTTCTTAGTCATCTATATCTATAACTATTATTATATTATATATATCTCACAGGGTATGAAAATTTCATATTATAGTTTAATCCATATAAAAATCTTATTTTTTATATAGATTTGCAATCAGCTGATTCGCTGAATTTTATTGTTTTACGTTATTTACAGGTTTAGACCTGAAGAATCGACCACAGCGAAGTAGCGATTTTCACCACAGCTCTGATAGAAATCTAGTTTGACAGCAGGTGAGAGGGCACGGGGATTACCACAGGGATCCAGAACGAAGGTGCCATCCTCGTTAAGGATATTAATCGAGACAGTGCCGCAGTTATTTATACTGAAGGCTAATGCTTCGCCTGTAACAGGAGCTAATAAAATAAACTGACAGGCCGAATTCTGAACAGTTACAGTTCCCGTGACAGTTGCACAACTGGAAGCGCCAACGGTAAATACCACGGTAATAGTATATTGGAGCGAAGTCGAGCTACAAACACAGTTGCCGAAAGCACCGAATCCATTATTCTGTGTCGCTGGAGATTTGGCAATATTAAAAACAGGGGCAGTAGTTTCAATATTCAAAATATTCTTGATGGTAACGGTAGTCTCCCCCGATCCGATCAGTGAACTGATATTGGCAGCTGCAAAGTTATTGGCTATGACACTGGGTATAGACCATTCCGCAGACATTGGTCCGGTTGGGCAATCGCCCTTAGGTATTTGAACATAGTAGTTCAAAGTGACATAAGCTGATCCCGTTGCTGCAAGACTGCTGGTGCCGGGCTGGGACAACGGAATAAATCGTCGGTTGGTAACAATCAAGTTCAAAGTGTTATTAAGACAAGCTTGTTCACACGCGTCACAAGCAGCAACAACACAAGCTACATTACCACAGCAGTTATTACCATTACAGCAGTTTCGTTTAAATGATTTAGGTTCAACACATCCACATCGCTTTTTCTTTTTGTTACAATCGCCTGATGATTGGCTCGAAGCTTCCAATAGTTCATCAACAGCATCATTCTTAGCGTCTTTTTTTCCCATCGTATAAGTATTATTATTTTATAAAAATAATTTTTTAGTGGAGAGGATTCCGGAAAAAATTATTTTTCTATATTGGACGAGAAATTTTCTATACTATATTACTATATTTTGGTAGGGAAAATTTTGGCGAAAAGATAGTTTGCAGCGATTATGGATAGGATTTATAAATGTGAAATTTCTATACTATATTACTATATTTTGGTAGGGAAAATTTTGGCGAAAAGATAGTTTGCAGCGATTATGGATGGGATTTATATATGTCAAGATGAATGAAATGAAGGAGTTTACATATGAGTAGTTATTTATTATTCATATATGTTGGTGACCTTTTTGGGTAGCGCGCCCAAATCTATCGACTGACGATCGATTGTACTATCTATTTGTACTAAAAGGCCATGGAATCTACCGGACTCGCACCGATTTCTCAACGCTTTGGAGGCGTGTGTCTTAATATATTAGACTAAGATTCCAATGGAAGAAGAGGAGTCGAATCCCCGCCTACCAATTTGCAAAATTGGTGCACTACTGTATGCTATTCTTCCTAATTATATTGATCAAACAAATGTTCGGTTCAACATAATATAATCTCACGTATGGAGTTCGAATCCATTACTCCGGTTTTACGGACCGGTATTTTACCACATAAATTTAACGCGAGAATACCGATAGGAGAGGCGAGTCTCCAACTTTTATATTAAGAGTATAATGCTTTACCTATTAAGCTATATCGGCGTTTCAGTGGCCTGCGATTCTCAGGCATCTTCAATTTATGAGACTGACGATCTTTTTATTTGATCTACACTGAATGAACTCGCACCCGAATTCGAATCGGGACCAATAGGTTCGTAGCCTATTATTCTTTCCATTAAACTATGCGAGCGTGGACAGTTCGTTTGTGCAAATTACTGTTCTGACTATTCATCTAACCTACCCTTTAAGCTTTTTTTTTAACTATATATAAAAATAGTGGGCGGAAAAATAGTTTTATATAGTCATGTCCTGGCTATATTATTACTCACTAATACAATTACGTAATCAGCAAGCACTAAGAACAATGAATTTGCTAGCAGTTTTAATTTTTTCCAAAAAAGATAACCGTTTGCATTCAGTTCTTAATAATGTACCAGATGGGACTCGAACCCATATATCGCTTCATTATAAATAAAGTGCCTTTCCAATTTGGCCACTGGCACGTGCTCCACCATTTAATTAAAAATAGTGAAGCAAAGTAGATTGTCTCATACTGTGTTTAGTGTGAGTCATGTATCGTTGACATCAGTTTCTGTGCCCCCAACTGATACACATAATATATATAGAACTATAAATAACTTTAAATCAATTCTTTATATGCGTCCAAAAGTTTGAATTATTATGTTGATTCAAAGTATAGTAAAATCATGGATCGAATAAAAAGATCGGACTGGTTATGTGAAAATTGCGACTTAATTATTTTCGCGAGAAGGGATGAATGTTTTAAATGTAGAGCACCCCGCCCATCTGGGACATCTATGGGTGAACCTCTGAATGAAGATAGAGGTAGAAAAAAATATAAATACGAACCAAGACCCGGTGACTGGATTTGTAAATCATGTCACGACATCCAATTCGCTCGCAATACAGTTTGCAGAAAATGTGACACACCCAAAATTTAAGACTAAAGTGAATCGTTCGATATCTTCATACAATCAAACTTGTAAATTATGTTTGACGGAAAAACAGTTTCCTTAGCGACCCACTCATTAACGAAACTTCACTCCAAAGCTGATATGACAGAACTTTGATAATTGTGGTCAATATCGAATCGGTTTATGAAATAATTTTCTATATTGAGGGTTTCCATGGCCGCAATAACTATCCATTTAATTTCCTTATTGATATCATCAATACTTGTGATTGAATAAACCAGCGGTAATATATTTTTTCAATCCAAATGTTGTCTATGATTCCATAGAATACTATAGCGAAACATTTGAAGAATTTTCTTGTTGACATGGTAACTGTATCATTTCTTTGTGAACCATTGATGTATCAACGCATCCTGACAATTATTGTTATATTTTAGACCGAACACAGCTCGATACGTTACTTCCAGCTGCGTGGTGTTGGACGTTATGGTTGTTTACATTAGTGCGGAATATATGTGCGAAGAATTGGGTAGAATGTTCGGAATCATTTTTTTTTAAAAAAAGCATTTAAGGAAATAATATTACTATAGATATATATCAATCTATGGGAAAAGATAAATTTATTTGCGACCCATGCGAATATTCAACGACATCCAAATGTAATTTTGACACTCATTTAAAGTCAGCTAAAGATCAAGAAAAGATTGGAATTGATCATATACTATACGAGTATAAATGTGAACCATGTGACTATTATACAAATCAAAAAACATCTTACACAATACATCTAAAAGGGAAATTACATATGATAAAATGTAATATAACAGACCTACAATATCAATTTATTTGTAACCAATGTGATTATAAGACAAATATAAATAACCAGTATAAATTACATTTACAATCAGATATACATCTATCCAAAGATATTGTTAGAAATTTAGATATTGAAACAGAAGATATAATATATCCTTGTGACAAATGTATATTTAAGACACCGAGTAAGCAACATTTTGAAGATCATTTAAGAATAAGACATTCTGTATCGAATTTGATTGAGACTCCCAAGTTAGAAGAAAATATAAAAACTAAGAATGATCTAGGATATAACAAAGAAGTATTTATTTTAAATATATTAAAAGCAAATGATGAGTTAACAAATCTTGAACTCATTGGATATTCTGGGAATAAATTTGATATAATTTTTAAATGCAAAGGAGATAAATTTCTTCGAGGAATCCAAATAAAAACAATTTGTGTCCAACCCGATACATCTAATGGATGGATTGTTAATAATAAAAAAAAATATGAAGATGACACAATAATAGTAGGCGTAAATAATTATTTTAACGTATTTTGTATTTACAAATCGATCGATTATAAAAAAATGGGCATGGTATCATTTAGTGTTGGTAAAAAATATATACAGCGAGAAGATCTTCATATTTTTACAAATCTAAAAAATTTCACTGTCAAATTGTATGAAATGATTAAGATTAGCACAGTTATTCAAAACGATGATTTAACATTGTATAATTCTGATAATCATAATAAAGAATTCAAAATGATGGAAAATCTCAAGTCGATTTGCACAAAAAAAGAATTATTATTTAAAATAAATGATGGCCCGGTTTCGTCTGTCGATTGTCATATAAACGGCCATAGAATTCAATGCAAATCATCATCTATAAAAACAGGAAATTTCTATGCCTTCACAATCCGCAAGTCAGGACGTAGTAAAAATTCCAAAGCAAAATCCATTCCTTATGAAAGCACTGATTTCGACTATTTAATATGTCAATTTATTCCATTTCCAAAATTCTTTTTTATTATACCCATTTCAGTATTGATCGAAAAAGGTTATGTTACAAATAATGATAACAAAGGAAAGGGCGCAATCAGTTTGCCAGAAATAGATAGGATTAAACACCATTGGGCATTAAATTATCTCAATAACTTTGATTCGTTGCGGAATGTTAAAAATTTAGAATTAAATGAATGATTATATAAATTGATTTACATATTATTACTAATATGTAAAATAGGAGTCACTCAACGAATTCGCTCGCAATACTGCTTGCAGAAAATGTAACGCACCGAAAATTTGAAGAGACTAATCGTTCGATATCTTCATAAAGCCTAACCTATAAATTATGTTATATGATTCAAAAACAGTTTCCTTAGCGATCCATTCCTTAACGAAACTTCCCTCCAAAGCGGATACCGAAGGAACTTTTATAATTCTTTCGATCATCTTATTAATATCTAATCGTTCCAACAGCTCTTTATTAAACTGAACATTAATGATATCATCGGTTTGTTTTGATCCAAGCGGTTTACGAAATAATTTACCATATTGAGGATCACCCTCGCCTCCACTACCGTCCATTTTGTTAATAAGATCGCCGACAAACTTATTTAATTTTTCATCATTATTCATATTTTTATAAATTTCCTTATCGACATCATCAATACTTGTCATTGAATAATATTTCCAAATGTAAAGTCTGATTTCTCTATATAGCTCCCTATCATCACTCAAGAATCTAGTCCAAAAAGGCGAGAGAATATCTTGAATATTTTTAGGAATCATACTTTCGTCTTTCCATGAAGGATCACGTAGTCTATCTCGAATTAATTTTATTTGCCCCATATTAGGATTTTCACTCAGAAATTGATTAGCATATTTATCATAAGCTTCTCGCTCATTATCTTCATAAGGCTTGTGATCAAAATCCTCTTCTTCGAAGCAATGCATTAAATAGTTATCACACGTTGCAAATAGATTATTATATAATCCCATCCAAATAACAAATTTTTTTAATTCGTCAGATTCTGGTTCCTGCTGAATCAATTGGTTAGATCCAGTTGTTTTGGCAAGTTCCACAGTTATCAATTGGAAAGGAAGTAATTCATTTGCATTTTGACATTCATCGAAAATTTTTAAAATCTTATAATAATTATCTATTGTGACTAAATGTATATCCTCTGCTGAATTATTTATAAATTGAGTAAGTTCCGATATATATTTATAATTTTCCTTATGCTTAACATTCACGTAGTCAAGCGCCACTAACAATTTCGAGTCGTTAAGATGGGAATTCATTATAATATCATAGATTTTAATAAATTCGGTTAATTCAACATTCTCTTCTTTGTATACGAAAATTGTAGCTTCGGGGGTTTGCTTTTTTTCAAACATATAAAATCTGTAATATAGGGAATCAGTATTTTTCAGCGTATTAACGGGTATGATGAATGTCTTATCAGAAACATTGACGATAACGAAATCTGATTCTTCGTCAGGATATTTGGGGAAGCATATTAGGTTACCGCTGAGAATTATTTTTTGGCCATCAATAATTTCTTTGCCCTCATGAATAACATGTTTTTTAAATAGTAGAACATCGCCCTTGGCAAGCTTTACGGAGTCGTATTTGTCATCATCGGAGTATAATAGAGTTTCGCCACCTATAGCACATTTTTCTAAAGAGAGGATGAAGGTATAATCCTTAAATGCATTCGAATCATAGTATATAAAATCTTGATGCTTCTTAAAAAAATCGCCAACATTATATTTGATGACATCGACATTATTATTGATTAAAAGATAGTAACAATCTTCTTCTGTGTCATTGATACGTTTAACGACGATTTGATTCAGGAAATTAAATAGTTGGGGGTCTCTATAAGTGATACGGTTTGCATTTCTGATGGATTTATCAACGACATTCTGGGCGATTCGATGATCGAATATTCGCGCCTGTTTATATTTGTGATCATCCAGGGACAATATGGTATGCAACTGGTCCAAATCATCTGAGTTTAAGAGACCGTTGAAAACTTGGTAATTAGGCGTTGTCATTTAATTCAAATAAAGAAAGGTAAATGTTTAGATCGATGATAATTCAATTTTCCCTACCATAAGCTTCGATTGAAGTTCAGATACTGAGCTATTTTTTCAATTGGTTCATCTTTGTTGTTGTTGAGAACGATCTGTATTTTATCGCCGGTGTAGTTATGAATTATATTTTTCAAAGCGGTGTCACAATTTGTTGTGATTGAAGGGATATAATTTTTATTCAGGTTCTTCAGAACGATTTCGTTCTTTGATAATTCGGCGATGTCATCTTGGAGATTTCCTATATATCGGTAGCTATCAGTGTTAGCTGGGACTTTATTGGAGCTGGGCGTATATTCATGAAAATCATTCTTGATGTAACAAGCTTCCGGCTTCATGATAGAATAGCCCCTCGTGAAAGATTTAATTAGCCGATAAGCATGTATAGATCCCTTCGTTATTTTTGTTGTCTTTGTTGATATGGCATCGATAAATGCTTGAGTGTATATGATGTTTGATCCGTCGAAAGCAATTTGTGAATGAGTGAGATCGAAGCTTTCAAGAATTTTCATTCTATTTGATTTTAGAACGCCAATAATTTGGACCGGTCTACAATCGGGGATATTAATATTGATCACGGCGGACTCGTGATATATGATGGCATAGAAGGCATCATCCAGTTTCTGGCGAAAATAATCATAGATTCGTTGCATATGTTTGGTAATGGTTTCCCTTGTATCTCCATGAACGAATAGGTCTATATCACTTGTCTGATAAATGACCAGGTCATATTTTCTCTCGATGATGCCGGAAACTAAACCGCCTGCAAAAATAATGTGTTTCAATCGAAGTGGTCGTCAAGAATACCTTTGAATACGGTATCTAAGCGCTTGAAGAATTCGATTGTTGTAACTGTAACGGGGTCATCTTTTTTAGAGGTCGATGGTGTTATCAATGCATATTGACAATTATTGTTATATTTAAGACCGAACACAGCAGGATTCGTTAGGTCCTTCTGAGTGGTGTTGGATGTTTTGGTTGCTTGCATATTGTAGTGCGGAATATATGTGCGAGTTAATTGGCAGAATGTTAGGGAATCAATTTTTTTGAAAAAAGTATAGAAGGAAAATAATTATCTGTTGTTCTGTATGATGGCATGGCTTTTTTATTATCTCCATGAACGAATCAGTCAACATCGCTCGATTGATAGATGACTGCGTCATATTTTTTTTCACTAAGTCCTGAAACTAATCCGCGCGAACATACACACCTTCAATCGATGTCGTAGTCTATTATGACGTGGAATATTGTTGGTAAGCGCTTGAAGAATTGGATAGTAGAAACGGTAACGGTGTCATTTTTTTATAGGTCGTTGGTGTTATCAATACATATTGACAATTATTGTTATCTTTAAGACCCAACACAGTGGGATTCGTTACTTCCAGAGTTGCGTGGGTGTTAGGATGTTAATAGTTTGGATATGTGGTGCGGAAAATATGTGTGAGTTAATTGGTAGAATGTTCGGGGGATCATTTTTTTGGAAAAAGTATAGAAGGAAAATAATTATCTGTTACTATAATATATAAATGGAAGAAGGTAAATTTGTTTGCGAATTATGCGAATTTTCTACGGTGTACAAATCTGTGATGAATATGCATTTGAAGACGAATAAGCATCAAAAAAAGATTGGGAATGTTGCTACAATGCATGAGTATCGTTGTGAAGAATGTGATTTGACTACCACTAATCAAAGCAAATATGCACAGCACAAAAAAGGGAAGTTGCATATGAGGAAAAATAAAATAGCAGAACCGCAATACGAACATGTTTGTATCAAATGTAATTTTCAAACAAATTTTCTAAGTTCTTATAAAAAACATTTACAATCAAACAAACATCTATCTGAGAATATTGTTGAAAATTTGGATATTGAAACAGCGGGTAAAATATCATATTGTGACAAATGTTTATTTCATACAACAAGTGAGATACATTTTCAAAAACATTTAGAAAGAAAACATACTGCATCCAATGCGATTGAACCATCCAATGCTATTGAACCATCCAATGCAAGGGAAATTCAAAAAATTCGATTTGATTTAGGGTATAAAAAGGAGGAATTTATTTTCAAATTATTAAAAGAAAACGATGACTTAACAGATCTCGAACTTATTGGATATTCTAATAATAAATTTGATATTATATTTAGATGTAAAGGGGATGAATTTCTCAGAGGAATCCAAATTAAAACAATCGCTGTTATCAACTCTACATCCAATGGATGGTTTGTTGACAATGAAAATAAATACGAAGATGACACAATAATAATAGGCGTAAATAATTCTCATAACTTGTTTTGTATTTATAAATCAATAGATTTTAAGACAACTAGTGTGGTATCATTTGCTATTGGCGAAAATTATAAATATAATAAACATCTGGGCAATCTTCATATTTTTACAAATCTTGAAAAATTCAGAGCCAAGTTATATGAAATGATTACATCCTCAACAGTCATAAAAGGCGATGATTTAACGTTATACAACACAGAGAATAATAATAAAGAATCACTGATGATGTCGCGAGTTAAATTGATTTGCAAAGAAAAGAATATGTCGTTCAAAATGAACAATGGTCCCCCTTCACCGATCGATTGTTATATAAATGGGCACAGAATTCAATGCAAATCATCATCCACTAAAAGTGGAAATTTTAATCACTTCAGTATTTTTAAGTCTGGAGGTAGAAAAAATGGTAAACCAACAATTATTCCTTATGAAAGTAGAGATTTCGATCATCTGGTATGTCATATGCTTTCGGAAGAAGAAATCTTTTACGTCATACCTATTTCAGAATTAATTGAAAGGGGTTATGTCACAACCGATGATAACAAAGGAAAGGTCTGCATAGGTTTATCAGCAAAAGAGAAAAATAAAGCCCATTGGACTTTAGAATATTTGAATAGATTTGATCTGTTACAGAATGATAAAAATTTGGAATTTAATAAATGATTATATAAATTGATTTACATATTATTATTAATATGTAAAATAAGAGTCACTAGACGAATTCGAATCGCCATACAAGGTTTTGCAAACCTCTGCTCTAACCATTAAGCTATAGTGACGTGCGGGCGTCTGGTTTTTGGCCAGAATCATTAGATTCACACTCTAACGCACTAAAATTATGCTACACCCGCCATACTCGTTGAAAGATTCGAACTTTTCATTGCCAGTGAATCAGGCTGGTATATTACCTTTATATGAAACGAGCAAGGTATCGGTAGGATTCCAACCTACATTTTCAAAAGTTTAAAAGACTTGTGTCCTAGCTATTGGACGACGATACCATGAGCCATTAGCAGGTCCTAGCTGCATCTTCCTTATTACAAGTAAGGTGATCTTTCGTTTGATCTATAATGGCAAGGTCTAGACAGAAATTTCATCTGTTTCCGCTCTTTACCACAGAGCTGTAATAATAATATACTACTAGACCACATATCGATATCGGGTTTCGATCCCGAGCTTCTTTCTTGAAAGGAAAGTGTCCTAAACCATTAGACTATATCGATAAGCTACTTGTAGAATCTTTTCATCTACATCGTCTCCAATACGAATGGAGTGCATTAATTATGCTAAAGTAGCGTTCGGTAGACTGGAAATTAGCCAGTTTTTTCATTTTGTAAGAATGACGTTCTGAACATTGAACTACTACCGTTCTATATGTCCATCTATTCCTTTATATCACTTCTTTAAACCACCTTTTTATTAAAAAATTGATTCATTTAATCTTACATATCCTCTCAATTAACACAAATAATTATCTTCCTATATTATAATGGCCTCCGATGATGAAGATGAGTTCGACCTCGTTGATTTTGATGCTGAACCAGTAAGCGATCTAGCCAAATATGACCCCCCAAAACACGAACGTAAAAAGCATAAGACTACCCATCTTACGGACCCTCTTCTAAAGGTTCATAACTATTTCCTAAAACAATTTGCTTGTGTTAATGTCCTCCTGTGCGATAATCTATCTATACGGCAAGTTTTGAACTACAACGCTTCCGATAAAGTTATCCTACCTTCCAATTCATTCAGAGATCTAGCGAACGATTCAAAAGAAAGTGTCTACGTTCTCCGTCTCATCAATCCTAAGAATTTGAAACAAGTCTATGTTAGTATAGACGGTTTCACCAATTCCGAAAAAAAAAATGAAAAAATTATGTATATCCCGCCATGGATCATGAAACACCTCGCTGTCAAAAATAATGAAATGGTCCACGCAGATGCCGTCTCCGTCCCGAAAATCATTGAAGTTCACATCAAAGTACCCGAAGAAGTCAAGCGTGCCGAAGTCAACATCAAAGTCATCTTAGAATTTCTCCTCCGCAACCACACGCTTCTCTTCATCGGAAAAATAATATCCTACACAATGTTCGAACGTGAATATCAATTCGAAGTAACTCACCTAAAACCTTCCCACGTTGGCATCATTCTCAACAGCGACGTCCGTTTAGATCTCGTCTGAAAAAATTGATTTATATTCATCATAACAACACAAATTTAAATATCCTCATCATGCCTCATGTCCAACCTCGATGCCAAAATAAAATATTTATTATCGTGGTCTCATATCCCTCTCCCAATTATGGAAAACCTCGATTACTACATCAACCTCTTAGACAAATATTATAACATAAAACCCCTCATCCAACTCATAACCGATGATATTACCACATTCGGCTCCATCGCTAAATTAAAAGAACACACCAATCAACTCTCACAAATCATTATCGATAATATCAAATCTAAGCCAGCATACGAAGACTTCATCAAATACAAGAAAACTATCCCCAAATCCGCAAACATCGGCAAATTATATCACGAAGACAACAACTTTAAATTATTCATCTCCATTGATATAAAAACAGCAAACTTCACCCTAGCCCGCCAATTTGATCCCGAAATATTCGATGGCAGTCCCACATGGTCCGAATACATAAGTAAATTCTCTACATCAAGTTTCTTGAAGCAATCGAAACCCTTCCGAGAAATAATATTCGGCAAACTATTCGGAAATTTCGATACCATATGTTCCGATACTATCTCCAAAATAATCCCCGAAATATCATCCGAATATCACCTGACCCATAAATCCCACGATGAAGCCATATACCAAATCGATGAAGAATCATTATACCAAAAACTAAACGATTTCATTTCCAAGAAATATCCCAACATATTCCATATTCGCATGTTTCGCCTCGTCCGCCTAGGTAAGAAACCATATTACATAAAACAATTTTCAACGGGTGCTGTCGAATTCAAATGTGTCCCCAAAAAGTTAATCTGCCAATGCATTCGTTACTACCAAACCGAACCACCTGAAATTCATGATCTAAAATTTATCGATGATGATATGGTAGCAACATATGATCATCCAATTATCTTCTAACCGGATCATTCTCTTTTATCCACTCTATTTGATCTATCGGATAAGTATATTTCGCTTCATTCGATGTTGCCCTCAAACTCTTATCAGCGTATTTTATCAAAAAAGATAACTTACTCTTTAGATTCTTAACGCTATTCCTATGATTTACAACAGATCGATCTCTCCATTTAGTCCCATACCAATAATCTAACAACACATCGGGCGCTCGTGGAACAGGAAATAGCGCTTTCCTTATTTTAACAACCCCCATCTTATCGAAAAACCATTCCGGAACCGTAAATATAGACGGCCAATAATCGATATTCTTATCATACCGCCTCATTATCTTATCCGGGAATTTACTAAAAAAAGATATGTCCCCCACTTCTTTATTGAAGTAATATATATTTACCGACACCCGCCAGATTGATTTATCTTTCCCCGAGGGATATTCGTTCCCGGTGACGTGGGATTCTGTGAATCGATAACCATCTTTCTTAATCATATCGTTCATCGCTAATATTTTTTTGTAATTGTCGATCGATGTGCCAAGGGAGATTCCGTTAACTGATTTCAATATGTCGTTATCTTTTATGGCGCCTAATAAAGTATCTAGCATCAACCAATATTTTATATTATGCGTTTTTAGTTTATCTCCAATGTACGTTAAATGTTCATATGCATCGTGATGATCGTACAGAGCTGATGCTTGATCACACATCACGCAATAGTGTTCTATCATTAACATGATGACGCACATAAATATAAAAAAAGTAATTACCCATATCCAATACATGTATACGATTATAATGATAAATTAATTTTTGTTCAATTTATAAATTTTAAATCAGTTGTTGAAATGCCTATGACTTTGCAACTTTAGCTTTCTTTGCGGAGGCAGCTTTGGGTTTGGGTTTCTCGGCTGCTGGTTTGGCTTCCGCTGGCGCCGTGCCCTGTGCTGCGGGAACATCGGCGGGTTCGCATTCGTCATCTTCATTGTCTATTTCTTGGGGGTCAACTTTGGGAGTCGTAGTTTTTTTACCGGCCGTTTTCCCTTTCACGATGACCTTTTTAGTCGCAGGCTTCTCGGTAGCTGGTTTGTCAGCTGGTGCGGCTGGTGTCACCGTAGTACCAGTCGTTGCGGCAGCGGGGGCGGCGTCGACAGCTTCAGCGGTTTCGTCGGCTTGACCCCACAAGTGAGCCTTCTGAACATTACACGCATCCTTCAAAACTTTCGCAGCATCGCTGGGCCCCAATTCATACAAATCACCGAAACAATTAGGTATATCTCTCTTAGCCAACTCTGCCTTCAACTTCGCAAAGGACTCAGCACAATTCTCAACTCTCACATACCTCCCCTTAATCCCCGTTCCATAAAACACTCGATGCTTCTCAAATTCAGCATCCGGCCCACTCGTCGCAATGAAAAACCTCAATGTCGTCCTCTTCAAATATCCATCATATACAAAGCATACAAATTGAGAATTATCAGTTTTCGGTTTCTTTGACGTCATTATTGATATTAGTATTTATAATATCTAATACCATTAGCTTTATGACTCAACCCTTTTAAGATTCATCTTTTTTTTCATAAAAAATTGATTTGTTAATCACCTAAAGCTTTAGCTATCATAATATAATATATATTAAAAAATGGCAGCTCTAGATTCTAGATTCTATTCAGAGATTTATTCAGACAAACATGAGGATGTCGATGACAAAAATGTTGAGGTTAGTTATACCGGTTATGTTCCGCAATTTGGTCATCCGATGGCTTTATTTTCGGAGTCAAATGGGTTGGCATTAGCGGTATTGGAATTGCGTTATCAGGATGCAGATTCGTATGCGAAAGGGCATGAGACGCTTATTACAGAACTGACCTCCGATGATGCTAGGCATCAGGCATTCCAGGGTGTTGTCACGCAAGATAATCAGAAAGTACAATTCGTGATCACCAACCTATGTTCAGATTACCTAAACTTCAACCTCATGAAATACGATAAAAAAGTTACCGACGTCAATCCCATGGGATTAAATGAAATTAACGAATTACGGCCGTACGAATCGTATGCTATTAAATCTGATCAGACTAATGGGAATAAGGTTATTATGTTAAAGTCCCATGTTGCCGAGAAGACAGGTAAGGGGGTGACGTTAGGAGATGAGATTGCAGGGAGCAATAAAGTAGGTACGTATCTTTATTTGTCCGTTGTACCGAAATATGGGAATAAAGAATTGGCCGCATTATTTGCCAGTACGTTTTGGAAGCCCGTGGATAGTTTTGTTGTGAAAACGAAATCCGCCAAACACGTTCCATATCATACGACGGGCGGTTATATGCAATTTGATGGTCATGCGCAGATGGGGATGCCACCGATGCTGGAAACAGCCAATCATCATCGATTTAGAACTGGGGCCGCACCGAGAAGAGAAAGGCAAATGCTATATAAATCTAACGGACCCACATTAGGTTTTCATGCTGACCTAGATTACAAGAATCTATCAATTTCAGATGAAGAGTCCGGCTCAGAAGAATGCGGTCTTGAGAATTTCTCCTTGGAACCTATGGACGACATGCCCAAAATGAAATCACAGATATTGAACTCGAAAGTTGCCAATATAGTTACTGGCGACGAAACTATTAAAGTTAACTCTGTTCAAACGAATATTATGTATGATTATGATCTTCATAGTATGCCTTGCGTGTTGGGGCTGTCTGTTATGTCTGAGTTGAAATTAGCTAAACGACAGTCACCGGATGTAATATTGAGTGATATGAAACTTTTGGTTCAATCGTATATAACCAATACGTTTAAAACAGTCATAGCGCAAATGAAAATATATACGGAAGAGAAGTGTTGTGTGTGCCTCACGGAGAAGCCCGATGGGGTTTTCTATAGGTGCGGGCACAAATGCACGGACCTTGAATGTGCAAAACTGCTCGACAAATGCCCGTTTTGTCGTACTCACATTTCCGCATTTGTGAATGATAAATGAAAGTGGTTTAAAAAGATATCACTATTGATAATTATAATATATGACGTTTACAACCGGTGATATCTCGCTTATTTTATTAGTCTGTTCGTTCGGATATAATTTATTTTCGTGGGGGTATAAAAAATACAATGATGTTCAAAAACTTTTGAAAGGGAAGGAGAAGAAGAATGTTGGGAATAAATGGGAGCTGATTAATAGTTTGGTGCCCATTTATTCGAAGCTGTTGGGGAAGATTATGGAAGTGCCTGAGGCTAGTGCTAAAAATATGTTGCAGAAGATTGTGGTGAATTGGGCGAAGCAGGAGGGATATGAAATGAAGATGCCGGTGTGTGAATTTGTGGATCCACCTTGTCCGCATGGATGGTGTGGACCATTGGAGGACCAATGGGGGGCAGCTGCGCCTTTCCCAGGACCACATAATTATTATCCGTCTCCGCCTCCGACAGTTAGTCATGCGTCGGCTTATAAAGAAGAAATGCAACCTATGCCAATACCAGTTTCAGATGATTATTGCTATCTGAAACCTATAGTTAAAAAGAAAAGCGTTTCCAAAAAATCGGACTCGGAACCGAAAATGTTTATGTCCACAACACCCATCTCGGCAGATGGGGAGGAGGGTTTCGGTGACACCGATGATGACTATCCATACCAATATAAATCGGTAAGCCATCCAACAATCTCGATCTAACTATTTTGATTTTAGTAGACTACCATTTAAAATATTCTCTACCGTTTTCGTTAATTTGTCAAGATCGGTCCCCTTGATAGTTTCTAAGATGGTAGTCCCCTTCAAAAATAACATTGTAGGAACATTTGTTATTTTATTAACTTTACAAAAATCTGTCAGTAAATCTACATCGAGAGAAGCAAAATTAATTTTATCGTCAAAATTTTTAGAAATATCCGAAACAAATTTGTTATACACTGGATAAAATTTCTTGCACGGAGGACACCAAGTTGCCGTAAAATATATTACCACGACCCTATCCGGGTATGAAGGATCATCTGTTAACTTCTGAATATCACTTTCTGATTGAATTGTTGTCACACTTAATTTATCGTTTGTCATTAGTAATATATTTACGCTATAAAATTTTTTTGGCGATATTATTATATATGTCAGATTATAAAATTTGGGAGATCCCTTTTTATCATGCGTTTAATGAAGCATATCAATCTTATTTGAATAATTCCCCCCCGATACTATTCATGAATATCTTTTTGGAAAAAATAATAAGTATCACAGAGAGTAAATCGGGTTTTATCATGTCAATGGATAGTAACAGATATTTATCCATCGAAGCCTTGTGCGGTCAATTTTCGGAAGAAGCGGTGTTGCTCCCAGAGAATAATAATGTAGATCATCTCCATGCGACACATGCGCAAGCTATTAAGAATAATAAAATTATTATCGATGAGACCAGTGTTTGTATACCGTACGAGTTTGATGGGCAAGTCATCGGGCAAATAACTTTGGCGAATCGTTCGACATATGAACATTCAATGACCCCCTATTTTAAAATTTTATCCACTTTGTTAGGAGTACTACAAAATAATTATTTTAAATTAAAAAAACCAGATGAGTTCATGACTTACCAGCTTTTTGAACACATCATTAATTTCATCCGCGATGGCACGATCGTTGTTAATAATAATTTCAATATCATGTATATCAATCAATGTGGCGCAAATATTATTAATTCGGTTGATGTAAGTGAATTTCGAGATCAGGATTTAACAAAGATCTTTCCTCAGTTGGCTATATTGAATCAAGGAACTGCCGATTCTCCCAAAAAATTATTCAGGGATCGTCGAATAGTTAGTGATGCTATTGAATTTATCGTTAATTCCGTTATTTGCCATCATAAAGTGTATCATGTTGTCATGTTGTATGAACAGGATAAACCCAAAAGGGAATCGCCAAATTTTATAGCTTATTTGTCTCATGAATTACGCAATCCATTGCAATCGATTAACTTGGCCGCATACCTTTTGCAAATAGATCTCAAGCACGAGAAAGGCGGGAATATTTCAAAAGTTAACAATTACCTGAACACTATATCGAAATCATGCTTTGAAATGAAGAAAATTATTAATGATATATTGGATTTGGATAAAATCGAAGCCCATGAATTTATCATTGAGTTTGACATTTGTGACGTTAGGGAATTGGTGGGGGTTATTTTTGAGGAGTTTGTTTCGTTAGCGTCCGATAAAAAGTTAGAGTTGACGTTGGATGTCATCGAGCGGGTTCCCAAGACGATTTATACGGACGAGGTTCGATTGTCGCAGATTCTATCGAATTTACTGTCGAATGCATTGAAGTATAGTAAATCAGGGGAGATTAAATTGGTCGTTGATTTTGACGAAATAGATCATGGTATTACTTTTACTGTGATTGATCACGGTGAAGGTATTCGTGTTGATGAGTTGCCTAATTTATTTAAGCAATATTGTCAAACGAGTTGTTCTGATAAATTTAATAGTAATGGGTTGGGGTTGTGCGTTAGTCAAAAGATCGCTCATTTGTTGGGGGGCCATATTTCTGTGGTGAGTGCTCATAAGAAGGGTAGTACGTTTACGTTGTTCCATCCGATAAGATTGGGGTCTAGCGGGAGTACGATCGGGAAGAATAAATTTACGCGGATATTGGTTGGGAAGATATTAATTGTAGATGATAATGAATCGAATTTGATTTTGTTCCGATTGATGTTGGATCACTTAAATTGTGCGTATAAATATAATTTGGAAGTTCATACGATGCGGGATGGGAAAGATGCAATTGATATTACAAAGTCGAACGAGTACGATATTATTTTTATGGATATCAATATGCCCGGTATTGATGGCTGTACGGCGTGTCGAATAATCAAAACGAACGGGTTCAAGGGAAAGATAATTGCGACTACGGGGAATATTTTAGTCAAAAAAGAGAAAGAGAAATTTAAATATTTCGACGATGTAATGATTAAACCCTACGATGATACCTTAGTGTTAAATATGTTAAATATATATCTTAGCACACAGTAAGCGTATCGTCAAAGAATAAGATTGAATTTGAACTTTTTCGCGTTATAGTTTTTATCACACTTTGATCTAAAATCGATGCATATTCTAAACGAGCCATTAACATCTCAATACTCATGATATCGACAGGTTTGATTATAGCACCATCCATGCCGACTTGTTTAAAATCATCAATGGCTTTTTGACTAGAATCTCCAGTATATGCAAAAATGAGAGTTTTCTTTCCATCGTTTTTTACTATATCAGTAACTTGTGCACCGTCTAACCCTTCCATATGATAATCCATAAAGACTATATCGTAATGACGTTCTTTGTCCTTACAATGAGTTATACAGCGCATGCCATCATCCACTATTACAATATTATGACCCCGAAATTCCAACAATATTTTTAAATTCTCGGCAACATCCAAATCATCGTCCACAATCAATATACTAAATGTCTTCCTTCTCGGCTGATTCTTTCCTATGTTAAGATTTTTTTCCATCGTCTTATAAATATCCATATATGACATCCGATTTTATTATTTATTCCTACAATCCTGTTAGATAAATAAATCACCACTCACCGGAACGTCGCAATAACATGCAACACATTTGTTAAATAATCCCCCAACAACGTCGTTTCATCCGATTTAATTAATGCCAACACCGGTTCGATTAAACACCCATTCGCTGAACAAACTTTTTTTAATCGCCGGTGCTCAAGGCAATGCGGCGCAAAAGTAATTAACGGCCTTTCCTTCGGATAATTTTTCGTGCAATGTATTGTATACTCAAAAATATTCATATTCTCACCATCGTCATACATCATTGTCCCATTGAAATGTTCCATTTTGGTAAAATTATTATTATATTTCTTTTCATCCAACGCCTCATCTATCAAACCAAATGTTACATGAGTCACATTCCCTGCCTTATTAATAGCCTCCAACAAATGAAAATTTCGCGGTACAACCGTTTTCGAGCTTACTTTACTGGCCATCCTATTTCTACCCCAATATACAAAACTAACCCCACTAGATTATTTCTATTTCAATTTTTTTACACCAGCCGCATTACTAAGCTGTTCACATACTAACGCCCAATTAGCTACATCTTCGTCTTTCAGATTCGGAATCACTTTCCTAAACAACGCCAACGCCGTTCGATCCCCGGAATATTCTTCCTTTTTTCCGTTATATTCAATCATAATAGTTGGAAACCCAGTCACCTTTGCTGATTCAACGGCTTCCTTATGCTTATCTCCATCCAACTCTATAATATCTAACTCAATATCATATTTCCCTTTGATATCCTCCTTAAATGTATCATATGCTGCTTTAAATTTAGCCCATTCGGGCTTAATAGTTTTACAGTGTCCGCACCATTCTGTTTTATATAAAATGACCTTTTTCTTTATCATCATTATAATTTAGTATATATTTAAATTTCCAATCCTATGAAAATCTTTTTTGTTCGGCGTATAATAGTAATATAGGAAATTATGGTTAGTTATCTTGGACATGAGAATAAATCGCGGAATGTTAACGTTAAAAAAGATCATAAAAATATTCCGAAGGGACGTGGAGTTGATCAATCAGATAATAGTGATTCTACGCAATCATCTTCGAAGCCGAATTTGAAACAAATTATTGAGAAATTGCGCAAGCGATCGGCTTCGATGAAAGCAGAGTATCGGGTGAAGGATGTCCATTCGTCTGAGAGTATATCGAGCGAGAGCGATTCGGATGACTCAGGCTCGGGCGAAGATGAATCAAAGGAGACTGCTGAGGTGAGTAAAGAGGATGATTCAGATAAATCGTCGGACAGCGATTCTGATAATTCCGAAGTCACCGGTGATTCTGCTAATTCTGAATCGACCGAAGCCAGTGAAAAAACAGCGGCTTCTTCGGATTCTTCGCGTTCGTCTGGGCTGATTAGTAAATCTACGAGAGCGTCAACGCAATCAAGTTCGTCTCGGTCTGGTTCTGAATTTAGGTCTATTATTCCACCGAAAAAGCTGAAAGAAGTACAGAAGATACCAGCAGAGGTTGCACCAGTGAAGGTAAGTACCCCGAAACGCGCAAGTTCGGTTAGGGTTGGATCGAAAGATTTAGAATTAACGAAATTAGAAACTAAATCAAATGTGGGAAGTACAGATACCCGCGGATCGTTAACTTTGTTGAAATTGGATAAACTAAAACAACAATTGGAATCTCTTTATAAAAAAAATGCGAAGCTGCAAGAAGTTAACGATGAGGCCGCAAAGAATTATACAGAATTGAGTGGGAAAAATAAGGATTTAAAGTTGTTGTTATTGGATTGTAAAGAAGTTCAACAGAAATTGAAAGCCGCCAACGACCACCTCGAGGAGAAGCTGACTGCCTCACACATGGAACGCCGTGCAATTAACAACCAATACGAAGAGCTACAGGTTCAACTCAAGGATACCCAACGACAACTATCAGCTGTTGAAGATATTTTACGACAAGCAAATAATGATAAAATAGAACTAAAGAAGCAACTGTGCTTGAAAATTGCTTTTGCATTGAAGATATTGCATAAGTATATACAGTGTAAGTGGGCTATTTCGAAAATTTAGGTCGAATTTAAGCAGATATCGAACAAACGGGCGATTAGTTGATGGGATTCAGCAATCATTGTGGTGAGGCGCGTTGCCACAGCAGGGTTCCAGGGGGCGAGCTTCATGACCAATTCTTTGATGACTCCGTCAATTTCGCCTCGATCGATCGTACTTCGACGGATCGCGGGGAAATGGATATTAAATATTTCGAAAGCAAGCTGCTTGAATTCCCCTGATGCATTCACCAGCATTTTCATTTTAGTCTCGGGCGATTGTTTCACAAATGAAATCTTGGCCTTCTCAATCAATGACCCATAAAGCGGATTCTTCTCAACCGGCTCACTCAACAATCGCATCATTTCCACGCAAGTCCCACTCAATAATGCTTCCGTATCCGAAAAGAACCCCTTCACAGTCCTCGTCAACGGAAAAATATGTGACGCCGTATCATACAACGCAATCAAATACTTCACATTCTCGATCTTGAACTTGTGCGCTTTATAATATTCCTCCGTCTTGATCTTACTGTAATCGAAAAGCCCCGTATCAGTAACCCGGTAAAACACAAACCCTTCGTAATCGATTATTATTTTACCAATCGGATATTTATTCGCCGGCGGATGCAACCGGACGAATTCTTCGTCGAAGCCAGTTCGCCGGATACATTTCGACAAATCAATCATAATATTCTCGATATCTTTACTATGGCGAATATTCCACCAAATTGGTTCATCAAACCCTACCAAATTATTAATATCACTAAATCGCTGATGGGGCATATATCCAATCGCTGTATCCCCATAGCTAACCCCCAACACTTTCAACCCCGATGAATCATACGAAATAGCTAACTCATTATGATGATTACCCCATAGCGTAGTTCGATTCTTACACCTAGCTTCAAAACTCAAAGTCATAATATCATGATGCGCCTCCGGATACCTTTCCCTAAATACATCGTAAAATTTCCCAATCTTCCCCAAAAATAATCTTCCAATCTTCCTAAACATTTCCACCGGACTCTCCCCCTTAATTTCAACATCGCCCGCAATCGCAGTAACCATATAATCATACATATCACTGCCCAATAAAAACGTCGCTTGAGAACTCAACGTTGGAACAAATCCCAATTTCATTTCATCCGCCAATTCCACTAAACAATTCGCCAGCGGATCTTTCGAAATAGCAATCAATGATCGCACAATTTCCCCATAAACCCCCCCATACATTCCAACCCCCAATAACGACCCATCACTCTTAAACGACAAAATTCCCTCCAAATCTCGCCCTTCCAAAAGCCGTTTAATCGTATCCTGTTGAATATCGTCAAAAATATCTAATTCTTTTATCGAAGCACTTTCCGTTTCATCAATCCCCGCTTTCAAATGTAGGCCCGTTAGAATTTCCGCTCCACGTTGGAGTTGATATTTAATGCAAACCCACTTCCCAATGTCCTCCCTCAAAAATAGCACCACCCCCCGCGATTGCCGAGCCCATTTCGGCCTCCACAATCGACAATTATCCAAATATTTAATCCTGATAATCCTTTTCTCAAACACCGTATCCTTATACTGCATCGGCGTAACAACCGTAAAACCCTTTGACCGAACAAATTCACACATATTCTCAAACCCATATGTTCCGAAAAGATGATTAACATAAGTCACAATATCCATGTCCTCATCTGTTGCGATGGGAGCTCGATCAATATCGTTGAGGGGTTTAATTAGTTCTGTTAGCTGGCGGAAGAGCTCTTCACGCCCAAGGTTCCAAGTAACCGTGTGAACCAGACGGGGTTGAACTCGAGAAAATTCTCCCGGAATTTTTCCCGTTGATATCGAACTGAATTGTTTCAAGCGACTTTTCGTATCCTTCGGCAACCAATAGAAATTATCCCGTTCCCCATGAAGTTTAATCTGCTTAGCAACGTCGATACCCATCCGATCAGCATCAGCCTGAACGAACGGATCCGTTCGAATTACATCAACTGCCACCACAAAAGCTGCCTTCATTGAAGTCGGAACCGCATGTTCCATCGCCTTGAAAAAAGTCATAACCGTATCGACAATAACTACTTTCCCTGCCGCCAGGCCATCATTAATCGCCTTATTCATTTCCTCATTCACTTTTCCACTCATATCCCCTTTCCGATAAATCTCCAGATAACGCAGATATCGCTCCCCCGTTGCTTTTTCCGGACAATATTCCCCAACAGATTTCGCAGCCACATAACACATAAATTGATCCCGCTCAACAATAACATTTGAACATTTGTGTTCCACCAGAAAATCACTAATCGCCTTACCAATCCATGATTTACCTGATCCACTCATTCCCCGTGCAAAAATAACCATACCATGAAACCCATTCGCCTTATAAAATTCTTTCCCACTAAAAGGTTCCGTTATCGCACTCAAAAAATCATCTCGCGACTTAATAAATCGCTCAGCATCTTCTGCAACTGAAACATCAGCATACGCCCCAAAACGATCAGCAATACTCAAATGATACAAATAATCCTTAACCGCTGCACTCTCCAAACGCAAAAGCGGCCACGCATACTTCGCTTTAATCGAATTCTTATTCGTCTCATGATATCCACACATATGAACGCAGATCGCTCGAGCCATGGTAACCCTTTCGTCCGCAGTGAAATATTTCAATTCAGCCATCATCACAATACCAGATCCAATTTCCCCATGCCCCGGAAATTTCGTCCACCGATTCGTCCTACCATTATTCGTCACCTCCAAAGTACTCGCGCACCCATATTTCCCTACGTCATGTAACAACCCAACAAAAGCATGCCGCAATAACTTCCTTTTATCCTTCGTAACAGTACTAACAGACGCTAACGAAATCAGCATCGCCAAATGCGAATGCACGAACAACGATTCCAAATGAAACGGACACACAAAACACTTCCCCTTCTCCCTAATCGTATGCGTATTGACCGTACCAATAATTCGTAACATCTGCGCAAATGTGGTCGTCTCCTGCTTCATTTCAACTCCATTTGAATGGAGATACTTAAACGGCTCGTTTAAAATCTCCCCCAAAGTTTTCAACAACGGACCCAACTCAATAGGATCCAATAATTCCAACCTCATCTCCTTCTTATCCGTTAGCACCTCAACGAACGCAAAATACGCCGCGACAATTTTCTCCACATCCGCCTTCTCATCCACATAAGTCCTAAACAATTCTTTACACCTTACATCCATCAAATCATATTTCGACTCACCCTCATCACAAACAGCAGCAGCAGCCGCCATGACACACACCAAAATCTACCTCCCATAAACAAATCAATTAGCCCTTTCAATATATTCAATTATTCAATTTTTTTATAATACACCTTACAATTAGGCACCTCTTTATCCCCATCAACAATTATCGTAAGTATCAACGGAGATGAATTTGGCCCCTCCTCAGCCACCTCCCTATAAATTTCCGTCACCGTCATTTCCATCCTCGCCTTCCTCTTCTTCGCAGAATGCAATGACGAATATAACATTATCTGCCCAGCCAATACGTTATCAACACTAATCCCATACTCCTTCTCATAATAACCCACCACCTCCCCAAGCTTCGGATCATCTCTAAACGACACCAAATCCCAAAATGTAAACGACCTCGACCCCGCTTGAATCTTTTTCGCTTCCAATGGAGTCGAAAATCCAAAATACGGCAACGCCAAATTAACATACGAATTCCTATAACGTTCCAAATCAGTCACACCACCAATAAGTTTAACCAATTCCAAACTCACCAAACCCGAAACAAGCGAAGTTGTCGTCGCAATTGCCGGAATTATTTTCCCCGCGATCCCTTTCGTCTTATGCCTCGAAGCTACCGGAATATCATAATTTATTGCCCTCAAATTAGACATCGCAGTTATGAAATCAATATGAAAATTCGTATCATCGTCTTTCTCAAACACCAAGGATTTGATAATCATATCATCGGACACCGACGGAAGCGATTTCAACAACGTATCAATATCATCTTCTGACGGTCCCGGAGCATCTGGTTTAAAAACTTCCGGCTTAAAACTCGCCAAAATCTCTTTTATCTCCCCAGATCTTTCACAAATACCAAATACTTCTGCCCATAAATTCGCAAAGGCAACAACAAACCCTGCATCTCGCTCAACATCAAACATCAGAGGCTTCGGACACCTCTTACTCCCGGACCAAAATGGAATATTCTCTGCCGTCTTACTATCAGGCGGATAACTATGTACTAACTGCATAATTTGATTCCTAAATTGCTCGTGCCATTCATCATAACCATATTTGAGGCAATCACGAAACGTCTTCGGTCGATGTTCCAATACTCCCTTGATATCGCCAATAATATTTGCAACTTCCGTTGGAGTCATCCCCAGCAACAATTCTTGATGCTTCAAATACTTGATAACGTTATTGGGACCTTCGACAAAATATTTCTCAAAAGCGCTCCTGGCAGTTTGAATCGTATGCTCAATCATATACGGAAAATTTTTCAACGTACACACCGGCACCCCCTCTTCCGGCGGATCCTGCATTGACCCATAAGATTCTGTCATATGGGGCAAAATCGTCTGCACATTCCCTTTCGTCCCCAACGTACCCGACTCCAAAAGCGGTTTCAAATAAGTCACACACCTATCATCAACATACAACCTCGCCCCAACATTATCCAAAGCATTCGCAACGCACGTCAAACTCCCATAAAATTTTTCATCATACAATCCCTCACTAATACTACCTACTTTATTTTGATGCGCAACAATATTAACAAACGGATTCATTTTTTTAATCTCTCTCGCAGCAATAACTGATTTCGGCTTCGAGATATCCCCGCTCCTAAACAGAAATTGACGATTCAAATTCGATTTTTCAATAGTATCCATATCCGTAATCACAATATTTCCAACCCCCATCATCGCAAAGTTCTTAACGTGTTCACATCCAATCGCCCCAGCCCCAACGACAAATATTTTCGCCTCCGCTAATTTCTCCTGAAACTTACTACCAAATATTAACTCTTGCGATGCATACCTATTCATTTTAACATCTGCTGACCCAGACGACGGAAGCGCATCCACAATATCAAAATACATCCATTGAAATATCGGATGAAACTTCTCACTACACGCTTTCATAACCTCCTGCGCAGCAATACTTCCAATCAAAGCAAACAACGGACATAACTGCCCCTGCAACGTTTGTGAAAGCTTAACCACCACATCTTTATTCGCATCCGGATAAATTTTCCTCGTCAACAACAACATCTCCTCAGCATCTTTAACATTCCACGCTCCCGGCAAATGCTTCTTACTTTCCCGATATTGATCCACCGCTCGAAAAAACGCATGAACCGTCTCCGATCTCGTGAAATCAACCATATCCGTCATCACAAATTCCGGCGCCAATATCGCTTCACCAATAGGCAAAAAATTAAGCGTCTTACTCCCCTTAATCTGCAAAAACGTAACATTCGAAGCGCAAACAATCTTTTCTTTCATCGTATGTTCACTTTTAACCATAAACTTATGACTATCAACAACACTAGCCACACATCTAGTCCCACTCTCATTCGACATCACCACCAAATCCCCGGAACTCAAATTATGTGGCCCCGCCGTCTTATAAATAATCGTATCACTCCCAATAAAATACACCTCAACAACTATCCCCGCCCTCGCCTCTTCCCCATCCACATCCCTAACCACATACTTCTCCCCAAAATCACAAAACACAACACCAAATCCACCAAACCCGCTCGCACAAATAAATTTACATCCCTTCTCCCTCGCCAAATTATTAATCCTCACCAATTCCACTAAACTACTATCCGTACAAACAATCACACTATATTTCCTTCTCTCACACAACCCCGACAAATCTTCGGCCGACGTATCTATCACAACGTACGGATTCAATTCTTTAAATTTTTCCACGCACGCCGCAGCACGATTCTTCCCAATACTATCAACCGAAAGATAAAATTGCGATGCCAAATCCATAACTGTTGTCATTTTCGTATCATGCAATGTAACACTACTAACCCCTCCCAAAATAATACACTTAGCCAACTCCGCACCAACACCACCCAACCCTGAAATCAAAACACTCGCCCCACGCATTTTATTCATCGCATCATGCCCCATTACATACAATTGCCTCGAATACAACCCCTCATCGATCAAATCACCCATTCTATCTCTCCCCCCCACATTAACACCCCTTATTATCCCTCAACTATTTTAAAAATCAAATTTATTTTCTTCAAACAATATATACATAATGGATTTATTTCTAAAGAGAGACTTATACGTCACACAATTCGATACCGATATTACTTGGTATTCCATATTTACAAATAATTCCAATAACATCGCCACACCATTTTGCATTGACGAACTTTCAGCTACTAACTACGGAAATAAAATAACATCGATGGCTTACGAAAAAGGAGCATTGCCCAGTACAGTAGATCCCACCCGAACCAGCTACCCAATACATGGATTTCTGATCTTTAGCCTTAAATTCATTGCCCGCCCAACAGTTAAGATACTCACAAAAATATCACGTGACGATCTTGCCAAACTCTTATCTCAACCATCTCCCTCAGCTGATATTATATTTTACACTACCGAATGGGCCCCCGAACAACGTTACATCTTTAACCCATCTGCCTATCCCAAATTAAAAATGGTCCATCTAAAATTCATTAAAACTAACGACATGGATTTACATACGGTGTTCTCTTTTTATAACAGTTTGGAAAGGTTAAAGTTAACAGATATACAATTACTCCGCGTACTCATATCAAATGGCGGCGGCAAATCTTTTTCAAAACCATTGACAGGAGGCTATGGCGACGAACCAGACTCTGTCGATACCGGAGCCGTTGAAGACCCATACTACAAAAAATACCAATCCTATAAAAAAAAATATTTAGAAATCAAACACGCTAAGTAAAATCCGTAAGCGACATACCCAAATCTTGCTCGCTATTAGCATATTTAAGCGTCCAATCGCGAGCATTTTTCTCAGCGATTTTGGGAAACAGCTTAAATTGTTCCGCAACCTTCGCATCAAGGGGATCACTTAAATTCGGGCCAGATAATAACACCATTAACGATAACGCAACCGTCCTAAGTTGCAGGGCAGCAGACCATTGATCCTTAAGAATATCAAGGCATATACGCCCAATTTTATCAATATTTGGATGAAATATTTTTGTCAAAAAACGCGCTTTCGGCGGCGAAGATGGATATTCATCCGGAAAGAAAAACTCAACATAAAATTGCCCATTCTCATATGGCGTATCCGCCGGCCCAGCCAATCTCACAATAATATACCTATCATTCTCCTTCGATACAAGCACATCGATCCCCGGATCTTGTTGCTTCCTCAACTTCTCCAACTCTTTCGCCAACCGTTTCGAAGCAATACTCATACCACTCATTCAGCTCCATCCTACAACTACAAATACTCCCCTAAACCGATTTCCAATCAATTTTTTTCACTCACTCACGGCCGAATCAACTTAAACCAATTCTCCTCTGACGCCCCCACGCTCCCATCAAAATACATCCTCCCAATCCTCTTCTTCCTAAACCCCTCCGTTTGCACAAAAGCCTTCCCATAATTCAAGTTCGGAAACGGATAATCATACTGAAAATAAAAAGGCGGCTCAGCTATATTATTAACCATCGACGGATCCATCATTGTCTTTTCATAGAGCTCTCTATTAAAAAATGTAACGCCCATACATAAATTAAATCTATTCTTCGCAAATATCAACCCAGACCCTTCCATCTTTTTATAATAATACGTTGGCTTGCTCCCAACATCCGCTATCAACACTAACTTATTCACGAAACTCCTATACGAATTATCTTCATCTCTCTCCTCCATAACCTCCTCAATCGACCCACTAACCGCCAAATCCATTTCTGCTTCCACCTTACAACTCTTACACGCCCTCTCCCGCAAGTTCCAAAATAATTTTTCCGCTATCCTCTCCAACACATAAAACCTCTCCAACGTATACAACCTACGAATTTCCTCTATCACCTGCACCCTATATTGATGCAAATTATACGAAACAAACCTAGAAAACAATCTAATAAAATCCCAAACTTCATCAATAAGTTCATACTCTTCCGCCGCCAAACGATACCGCAGGTTACCAGAAGTATATATTTTCGACATTCATAAACTAAGATCTTATTTTATTTTGCTTAAAAATTCATCATCCGGATTATTATCCCCCACGTTTCTAAACAGATGCAACGTCACGCAGCTCCCACATTCCCCCCTAATGATCGACACAAACGATACATTATCCGAACCAACGATAAAATTACACGAATCATGCGGCGAAAATCTCACATACTTATTCGCATAATGTACGTATATCTCTCTCTCACAAAAATCATTAATAGCGATCCCACATGCAATCTTCTTAATACATTTCTTCCTCCCCTTACTAAACCCCGAAATATACTTCGCCGGATAATTAACGCTCGCAAACAATTTCCCCGTCAAAGGAAATATTCCAACTTGCCCCTCATATTCATAATCTTCATCCTTCTCATTCACTATACTCTCAACCCCCAAATCTTTCCTATAAAGCCACGTATGAAACGAAATATACAACTCATGCAAATCTTTGTTCATGTACCACACAGGCAAATTTTTGTACTGCACATTCAAATAATATTCCGTCTCATCTTTGATTTCATCCATTTTATCTAATATTTTTATTATCGCCTCCCCCTTCGTTTTATCCATCGCCACCACATGGGTTCTCATCTCAACACCACTCAACGCCCTAGCCAACTTAACCTCATATGGCATTAACATATCCGCATAATTCCATAAAAAAGGAATCGACTGATATAATTTATCGAATCCCTTATGCAATATCGTTAAATCCTTCTTTTCCATGGCCATATATATCTACTATCTTTCTTTTAAATTATAAAGAAATATATATTCAGCTTTTTCTATTGCCCAATCAATTCAAACAAGTCCATAATATCTGCCGGCACATCTGTAACAACGGGAATTCCAATCCTTTTCAACTCTTCCGGGGAATGCGGAATATGATGCGGAATATTGCCATAACCCAATTTCTGAACGATGTTATTAATAGTTTTCTTTTTATACTTTTTATGCAAGATTAAATTCAGAACTCTAATGTTATCGTCGTACAGCTTTTTGAATTCGACATAGTTCAGTCCGGTTGCGTCTTTTACTTTCTTTATTCCTTTGAGTTCGACGAGTTTCATAAGAGATTTCACGGAGTATTGGCCGACGCATTCATCCATCATCATTACTTGGGGGTCCATGGGGGAAGCTAGGGAAAATGAATTCATGTAGATTTTATCGCCGACGAGCATTAATCTGGTTCCGGCGCTCATTGCGTGATAGGGGACATAAATATTTATGGTGCCGGTGTAGTCTAATAGATTTTTTATGATGGTGTCACTTGCGACGAGGGAACCGCCGTATGAGTGAATGACAATATCTATTGTTTCGATTTTATCTCGGATGACATCGCCAAACCATGATTGAAATTTATTGTCGTCATCGATATCGATAATAAATTTGTGGAGTAGAGATTTTTTGAGATAGTTGGTGAGATGGAGGCTGTCGTCGTCGACCCATGGGTTGTCAATGACTAATAGGAAGCGTGATTTATTTTTGAATTGGAAATATTTGAGAGAGAGAAAGCATTCCGTTTGTTTTTTAGCGTAGAGGAATACGGCTAGGGTTATTATTATGGGTATCCACATTTTTAATGTTTGAGGGGGTATTAGTATGATGGTTTGGTGTTTTAAATGTTTGGTATTCAAATTTTAATAAAAGTTGAAAAGTAATTTGCTAGTTGATCATATAGATGAAAATGAGGTATGTATGGTGAGGATTTATGAGATGGATGATATTGATACACCAATGGTGAGGAAGTTCATCGAGAAGGCTGTTGAGGCGGCAATTGAGAGTACGGTTGTTGAGAAGGGGGTTGTGCAGCAACCGTTGAAATCTGCGGATGATATTGTGGCCGAGGTGTTGTTGGAAATGAAGCATGGGGTTAAACCGCATTTGAAATGGCATACAGGTGACTGTTGTTCGATCTGTCATGACGAAATGAAAAATGAGTACGTTTTACAGTATCCGTGTAATCCGATGCATGTTTATCATAGGAATTGTATTTTGACATATGTTTTGGAGTATAAAAAAATTCTTTGTCCTCTGTGTGGGAAAATTCCGAGGGCTGGTGGGGATGTCCAGGCCTAGAAATTTTTTATTTATATAGTTAATTTAGTTATATTTAAAATGACGAAGGAAAGCAAGAAATCACGGAAATGTTCAAGCCAAAAATCACATGCTTCGCAGGAAACGTGTTTGATTAATGTTAAGAATGCGAAAAGTTTGCCGAGTTGTAAGGATGCAAAAATGGTTGACTGTAAGAAGGGACGGACGAAAGAGCAGAGATGTGTGAAGAATGAGCTCGTGAGAACTCATAACCATCATCAAATTTGCGAGATTGAAGTGTTGCATAAGCAGCCGTCGACTAGTGTTCATCGAGTGTATCGGAAATATGTGGTTGAGCATCCAAATTTCCACATTGATACGAAACGATGTTATTCACCAAAATATCTTTGTTCAAAAGAAATTTGTAAGGCGTGTTGCGGGAACGATAATGAGCTTTTCTAAGTTAAGCGCGCAGCTTGTGAATTAAAATTTTTTAAATATAATTATGAAATTATATTTATATAGATGAGTTCGCTTTATGGATCGATTGAATCGCCGATTTATCAGATGCCGTCGTTGAATGAGCATCCGAGGAGGAGGCGGGAAGGGGAGATTTCGCAGGAGGTGGGGGAAGATATATATTTTAATATGGTTGCGTCGATTATATGTGTATTGGTGGTTATATTTTTTATTTATGTGTTGACGAGTCAAAAAAATTGATTATTTAAATTTTTGGTAATAAAGATTTGAATGATCTGGGGAATTATAAATGAAGAGTAATTATCGGAAAGTTTTGGATTTTTGTCGGTGCGCGGGGCATCCAACGTATGATGTTATGCAGTTGGATATTTTTGCGAGGTGTCCTGATAGGGTGAAGTTGAGGGTTGCGTTGATTAGGGAGGAGTATGGAGAGTTAAGGGATGCGGTGAGGGAGACGAATTTTGTTGAGGTTATTGATGCGTTGACGGATATACAGTATGTTGCTTATGGGGCGGGTGCAGAATTTGGTATCGATTTGGATCAAACGTTTGAATGCGTGCATAGGTTGCGGGTGATGCATTGTGGTAGGGGGGATTATTCGAAGGATTCGGAGGTAACAAATTATGAGAAGGTGCGAGATTTCAATAATGCGGTGGCAGTTCCGGGAGATATTTTTAGTAAGCCGGATGTTGTCGAGAGGCAGTTGAAATTAATTGGGGATCAGGTTGGGGAATTGGAACGTTGCGTTGGGGATGGGAATTTCATTGGGGTGTTGATATCTTTGACGTCGATCGTGTATGCTACTTATGAGGCTGCTGTTGAATTTGGTATAGATTTGGATGGGAGCTTTGATATTGTTCATAAGTCGAATATGACGAAGTTTTGTTTGGATGAGGCAGAGGCGGTGGAGACTGTGGAGTGGTACAGGAAGCAATTTGAGGAGAGTAAGTTGAAGTATAGAAGTCCAGCTTACAGGAGATCCTCGGATGGGGTTCATTGGGTAGTCTATGATAAGGATACGGATAAGGCGTTGAAGTCGATTAAATATACCCCTGCTAAATTTATTTGTTAATCTAATGTAATATGATTAGCGGGGAGGTGAAAAAGAATCTCTTTGATTTTCAGTTAGTTCATGTCAATAATTTGATTAGGATTATAAAGAATAATAGTTCGTTGTTGGATGCGTCCGATACGGGGACGGGGAAGACCTATACGGCCGTGGCTGTGTGTAAAATTTTGAAGTTACGGCCGATAATTGTGTGTCCGAAGAGTGTTATTTCGACATGGGTGAGGGTTTGTAAGTTTTTTGGGTTGGAGGAGAAGTTTATTGTTAATTATGAGACGATAATAAGGGGGAAGTATTATACGAAAGAAAGGGATAGGGTGGTTTGCCCGTATATTAAGGTCCTGAAAGAAAAGAAGGAGGAGGTGGTGGTTACGAAGTATAAGTGGAACGTTGAGGAGGAGGGGGTGGTGTTTATTTTTGATGAGGCTCATAGGTGTGCGAAATTGGATACGTACAATGGACAGGTGTTGTTTGCTGCGAAAGAGACGGGGGTGCCTATGATGATATTGAGTGCGACGATTGCGGATTATCCGGAAAAATTTAGGTTGTTTTTTTATGTGTTGAATTTTATTGATCCGGTGAGTGTTAGGAAGAATAAGATTAATTTTGGTCAGTATATGAATATTGTCACGAAATGGGTTGTGCGAGATCCGCAACCGATGCTTAAGATTCATAATATGTTATATCCGCAAAGGGCGTCCAGGATGAGGATTGATGCAATTCCGTCGTTTCCAGAGACACAAATTACTGCCGAGCCGTATACGCTTGGGAAGAAAAGGGAGGAGGAGATCGAGGAGCAGTATAGTATTATATCGACGCAGTTGGATGAATTGAAGAATAAATCGGTGAAGGATAAAGCTAATGTTTTAGTTAAGATCATGCGGGCGCATCAGAAGATAGAGATAATTAAGATTCCGATATTCGTTGAGTTGGCGAATGATTTGTTGGTTAATGGTTATAGTGTTGTGATTTTTGTTAATTTTACGCAGACGTTGAAGACTTTGGAGAAGATGTTGGGGGTGGATACGTTTATTCATGGGGGGCAGACAGCGGAGGAGAGGGATAGGGCGATTGAGATGTTTAATGAGAATAAGAGGGGGATTATTATTTGTAATATTAAGGCGGGGTCGGTGGGTATTTCGTTGCATGATATTCATGGGGGTCATCCGAGAGCTTCGTTGTTGTCGCCCACGTGGAGTTCGATAGATTTGAAGCAAGCGTTGGGGAGGATACATAGGGCGGGGGCGAAATCGAAATCGTTGCAGCGTATTATATATGCTGCGAATACCGTTGAGGAGAAGATCGCTGATAAATTAAAGGAGAAGTTGAAGAATATTAATACGATTAATAACGGTGATTTGTCGTTGAACGTGATGTCGGATAGAATTGAATTTAAGGAGAGATGAGCTTTAGTTCGAAGCCCATTCTGCCTGGGCCGAAGGAGAATTCTAGGGTGGTGGTGGGGTCAGTATTTTTGATTGAGAACGTGGATGTGGAGGTGAAATCGATTATGATGGAAGTGATTTTGGCTTCTGCGCAACTTTTAGTTAGTTCGGCGATGTGTGCGGGGAGTTGGATATAAGGGGAACGAATTTTGATCAATACTTCTTGAGACAAAATCGTTACCCCAGGAGTTTTGTTTGGCGTCACTGAATACTTAACTACTTCCAAGTTATCGCATTCTTCGTAAAAAGATTTCCTATTTTTTCTGTAAAAAGCTTTGGGGAATTGATAAGTCAAATCGCCGAAGAGAAAGAATGAACATTTAGGGGCAATTGAAATAGTTTTATTTTCGGTGGCCATTTCTGGGTCATCAGACTTGTATATTTGGAATATTTATATGTTTGCAATTTCAATTTTATCCATTCTTGTTAGTATGTTGATCACTGGGCCGCTTCCGCTGAGGTCGAAATCGAATTCCAGTATTGACGATTCTGGGCGGGTATTTCGTATCGTCAGGGAAAAAGGCATTGCGTTTAAATTAATGGATAGGCTACATACGCCAGTATTGTCCGATCGTTCTTTTATCAATCTAAGAATACTCAATGGATTCTCATAATAGGTGTTGAATTCTATCTTAACTGATTGGGATACAATGGTTTGAGGTACTGTCACTGAATTTTTGTCTGTGGATATCTTAATTTCTTTGTTTATGATAAACTCTTCGGTGGACTCGGAAGTGATCACTCTTGAAGATCCGAAAAAGGTGTAAGTAACATCCGCATCAATCAACCATAAATCTGGTAAATTTAGAGATATTCGTAACAGCTTTGTATTTGCTTCCATCATTCTTGCGTCTGAACCGATATAGCCTAATTCAATAGTATTTAATTCAAAAGATTTTTTAGCAGTAACTACTTCCATTTAATATGATGGTCTATATTTATAAGTTAAAAGTGAGTTAGCGATTAACTATTCAATTTTTAGCTAAAAAAATTGATAAATATAATGGTTATGTTTGTGGGAGTATGAATATTAAAATAGTTTGTGGAATGGAGAATCTATCGTATATGTTGCAACAAAGTGTGGCATCTTTTTTCAAAACGGGTAATGTTATTTTGGATATGGTTATTATTGTTTTTGTTTGTGGGGTTCTTCAAAAAATTACTAGTTGGGATTTTAATTTTTTTAATAGTATTTTGAATTTGTGTAGGAGGAGGAAGAATATTAAGTCGGAGTATATTATTGAGGGGAAGATTAAGAATACGAGCGAGATGTATAATATTTTTAATTCGGTGAGTATTCCGATTCAATTTAAGGCGTTGATGTACAAAGTTTCTACGGGGAAGGTAAATATTAAGTCCGTTAGGCAGTATGATAAGTCGGCTGAGATGGTTGCGGGGAAGAATTTTTCGTTTGTTATTAATGATACGGATGATATTCAGATTAATGATGATATTTGGATTAGGCAGGTGAATGAGATTAATCGGTCGGAGGATATAAAGGTGGAGGTTGAATCGTATAGGTTGTTTGTGTTTTCGTTTACGTTGACGTTTGATGAGTTGCATGGCCGGATTACTGAGTGGGTGGAGGAGTATGATGAGTATTTGAGATCGTTGGATGATGATGAGAATATTTATTATTATTCGTACTTTGGGTGTGAGGGGGCGGGTGGGTCGAAGGTGTTGACGTTTGATAGATCGATTTTTGTGAGTAATAAGAGGTTTGATAATATTTTTTTTGAGGGGAAGAATGAGTTGATTGAGAGGTTGGATTATTTTTTGGAGGGGGAGGAGAATTATAAACGGTTGGGGACGCCTTATACGTTGGGGTTGCTGTTTTATGGGGATCCGGGTTGTGGGAAAACGTCGACTGTGAAGGCCATTGCGAATTATACGAAGAGGAATATTATTTCCATTCCGCTTGCTCGGGTTGAAACTTGTCGGGAGCTTACGAAAATTTTTATTGATGAATTTATTGTTGATAGATATGTACCGATTGATTCGAGGTTGTATGTTTTTGAGGATATCGATTGTATGAGTAATATTGTTATGGACCGGGATCAGAATGTGGCGGTGCCCAAGGAGGAAGAGGAGACGAATAAAGTGGTGGTGTGCTTGAAGGATAGGGGGGATGGTGAGGGGGTTGGGATCATGTCGGCCGCGGATAAGAAGGAGAAGGATAAATTGACGTTATCGTATTTGCTGAATATGATTGATGGGGTGTTGGAGCAATCGGGGAGGATTATTATTATGACGACGAATAAGCCGGAGAAGATAGATAAAGCGTTATTGAGGCCTGGGAGGATCGATATGAAGATACATTTTGGGAAATGCGTGATTGGAGTTATTAGGGAGATATTAGAATTATTTTACAAGGATGAAATTGGGGGTTTGGCGCCATTTAAGTTGCCTGTGGAGGTGGATAAAAAATTTACTGCGGCAGAGATATTTGAAATATGTTATAATTCAAAAAAATTTGACGATGCGTATAAAAAATTAGTTTATGTGTCGGTGTAGTAAAAGTATTGTTTGACTACGAAGGGGTCGTATGAGGGCGAGACGGTTGTTTGGATCCATTGAGAATTCTTGTCCAGGTATTCTCTTGGGTGACCGGAAGCTGATTTGCTGATTTCGACGACTTTGTGGATTTTTCCATGGAGGGGGATATGTATGAAACGCCATCTGATTTCGATTTTGTCCATTTTGTCTGATTGAGGGGCTATATAACTTTCTTTAGGGATTGTTTGGAGAATTGCGTGGTATGACATTTTCGGTGTTTGGGAAAGTTTTTTCATAAATACTGATTTATTTGGGAGCATTATATATATTTAGATGGGTTTTATATTTGGGGATTGGGACGAATTATTATTTGCCTCTTAATGGCTGTCGGCGTGTATTTTTCGTTGGGCCGCGCGAGCGCCTGTTGACCAAGGTCTTGGGCTCACGGTTTTCGACTACGATACCTGCAATATCGGCGGCGTCCTGACATAGTTTCTTCCAGGATTCATGCAAGGGGATAACAAATTTTGTTCTGAGCTCTTCGGCAACTGATTGAACCTTCTTAAAAGTTCCTACTTTTTTCTCATCATCTTTGTAGCGGGCAGGAACTTTAACGGTTGACAGATACATCAATCGTTGTTCAATAGTTTTAAGAAATGGACGAACATTAACACTCATATACGTGGCACGATGGTGAACACCTGGTGTTTGAACAATCAAAGGCAATTTAAAATTTTTATATCCGCAAAAATTAATTAATACTACTTCTTTGTCATACAGCGGAGAATTATACAATTCTGTAATCGCCTGTGTAAATGTTTCGCACAGCCCAGTGAACATTTTTTGTAAGCGCGGATACGCGTGATCTTGCCATTTATTATTCGTTTGAATTTGTTGAGTGTTAAGGCGATACGTATAACATGTTATAAGCTGCATAATTGAAGCTCGTGATAACTTTAAATCGGGTTTATACTCTATATCTCCAAAGGGAGTTTTTAATACTGTAGCTGCTGTAACTTCCGGTTTTGGGAGTTGAGGAGCAGGAGGTTCGGTCGATGTCATGTCTTGTTGAACGTCATCTTCAATTTCTTGTGATTGCGCTTGGTTGTGGTCCATTTGTTTATGTATAAAATAATTTATTAATACGTCTTTAAATATGTTTTCAGAGTAATATCTTTTCAATTTTTATCTGAGGTCCATCGGCGTAGGCCCCGGTTGAAAACTGAACGGTTGAGGAGCCGGATTAAAAACAAACGTCGGCGCCGGCGGAGGCGTTGGTTTCTGAAAAATCGGAAGCTTAAATATCGATTTAAATAAAGTACTTCCCAAAATATGCCGCGTGACACGATTTTCTCCCCAGCACAATTCAGCGGTCGATAAATCCTCAAACGCCCCAATAACCGTCAAACATTTACTATTATCATACCTGACATAATTTTGTTGCTGCATACCATAACATAAATTTGGATCCAATATTTCTACAACAACATACACTGGGACATCAGCTCTTTCATTTTCGAATTTTTGTGCAAACATTATATTATATTATCTTAATTAATGACTCATAGATTTATCATCCTATTTGATTTAATATCAATTTTTTTACCAGCCCCTTGTTCCGCTCTTATTATAAAAAATACTCGCTCAATATATTAGTGAAATTAGACAGCAATACATGGGAAACACGAATGTTATTGAAGTTTATGCTGATTATATATATTACATACCCGTCGGCGATAAAGACAGAATTGATTTTATTAGAGATACATTAACGGCGGCTGGTATTGAAAAATATGTGGAATACTTTAGCGTTAAAACTATTGTACCGATCGCTTTTTATAAAGAAATGTTGGAGCATCATAGGAAATTGATAATAAAATTAGATCCAGTTGTGGAGGAGGCGCAAGCTCATGCGTATGCGTCGTATGAGTCGAATAATTCGTATATGTTAATTTGTTTGAAAAGTATTGATGATGTTTATGTGTTGACTCCGCCAAGGTATGTTATGGTTGATGGGAATGATCCGGAAAAAGGGTTGGTGAAAGAATTTTCAAGGTTGTCGAATCGTAAGTTGGATATTATGTTGGCGAATACAATTAAGCCGGCTGCAATTATTAGTAAGAATAAGGATACTATTTTGTATATATCGAAGTTTACGAGTAGGAAATCTTTTGATGATGATAATTTGAATAATTTATTGAAATTTTTAGAGGAGTTGGATAAGAAGAAGAAATAGTTAGAGGGCGAATTGTTCCAGGACTTTTGAGGCGAAGGGGTTATCGCAATGGACGAGTTCGATTATGGCTGCGGATTTTGCTTTGGTGATTGCGCGGATGGTGGTTCGGAGGTCTTTGGGGGTGAGGTAGAGTAGTAAGATTTCCATTTGGTGTTTGGTATTTATGGTTTCGGCGGCTCGTAATATAATCATTTCGAGGAGGGTGTCGGTGTTTTTTGCAAGAATTGATTCTCTGAATAAAGTATCGAGGCCGTAAAACATATCGTCGATTGGTGGGATGCTCCAAGTTTTCCCATTGAATGAGACAGCTTCAGTATCCTTTATTTTCCCAAGGGAGCGAAAACTCACTTTTTTATCGTAAGGGTTGGATATTAAACTTTTAATATCGTCAGAATCGAGGTCATCGTCTGGGGGAGCTCCCTTTTTTTCTTCTAAATGTAATTTACCAATATCTGCTGCAAATAATTTCTTACCATGCAACATTTCAAGTAAGGACAAAATTTGAAATCTGGTCATACTATCTTTTGTCCGTTGGTGCTGTTCTTCCATGGATTTTATTATTTCGGCTGCACATTTGAATTTGGGGTGATTCTTTTTTATATGAATCAAGCATGTCATCGCGACGCTTGGGTGGGTTACAAATCGGACTGCGACGAAATCTTCTGAGATTTTCCCACAATCTCCGAAAGGGACTAGCTCGCCTATAATTGCACCGATGATATCTACGTTTTGTTCCTTCTGATCTTCCGTTAGAAACTCATAATTGAATTCACGACAATTGCGCATTAATTCGGTGGTGAATTTGTTAGATAATTGTTCGCCGGTTATTTTTTTATTACTTGATTTTTCTTCGAGGCGGTTAAAAAAATAATCGAATGTGTGATGATTTTTTACTAAGGGGCCTTTGGAGAGCAGAATTCGCATTAGAGTGATACGATTGTGTACTATTGTGTAAAATCCGTCGGAGTCGCGTACTTTTTTCCGGAGGGCGATTAGATTTTCTGTTAGGACGCGTGATAGTATGGTGCTAGCGACAACAACGAGCCAGGCCAGGATTGGGACGTATTCTAATTGGTCAACGTTGGCTATTTTGTTTATGACTGATCTTGCTACACGGAGTTTGACTTCGTCAGGGGGGTATGTGAGGAGATCGTGTGCTCGTTCGTAAGTTATTTTGGACATGTTTCCTCGAAGGAAGGAGTTACGGAGTGAATCAATTGCTGTTTCTTTTTTAGCATTTAATTCCAGGGGCGTTGATCCGAGGCTTAGGCAAAGGGCTTCGGTATGAATCATGTCGTCTTCCGTTCGAGCGAAATTTTTGAATTCTTTCATTTCTGCTGGGTGTGTGCTTCCACGGGGCCAAAATACCCAATGGAGTATGGGGTAGCCGTCCGATTCACGGATACGTTGAAGTTGCTTGCGTAACCAGGGATCGAGGGTAAAGGGTTCATGGATATTCCATGACATAAGAGTTTCAATGAATTTTGCCGCCGAAGCAGTACTCATGGGGGATAATGGACCGGGTGAATTGGGGGCAGCGCAAACACATGCTGCACCACTCGATGCACAATTACAACATTGCGGTTGTAATCGTGTTTTGATTTCGCCAGTGAGCGTTAAAATATCTTTATAATTTAATAAAATTTCACGTATTGACGCTTTTATATTTTTGGTTCCAATGTGCTGCATTTTTTCAGCCGCTTTTCCTTTGTAGTAGTGGGATTGATAATTATTATATGATCGATAATTACCTCCGCGACCCCTCGGGGGACCACGAAATTTTCGCTCAACGACCTCCCAGATCTCATCGGCTGCTGCCGTTGCGCCACCAGCACCACCACCCCTAAAATTGCGATTTCGGTTCATAAAAGGGGGCATATAAATACAATTATAAATAACCCTATGCAATATATATCTATTTTCAATTTTTTTATAACGTCCTAATATAGTAATTGATGGATAATATATCTCCTTCTGACATTTCTGATACTGATAATGATAATGATAACTTGAACTTTAATTATGTTATATTTCATAAGAATTGTTTAGATGGTTATGGCGGCTATGTTGTGTTGATGCGTTCGAATAGGGTGGATCCGGATGCTATGGTATATCCAGATGTTCCGTCGGCAAAAGAGATTCCGCCAAATATTGAAAATAAGCGTGTGATAGTGATTGATGTTGCTTATAAGAATTCCGTTTTGTCAGAGATATTTCGTTTGGCTAAGCGGGTGGTGTTTATTGATCATCATGTTTCTATTAAGGGTGATGTGTTGCAATTGATCACGTTGTATAGTCAGAGGCATACGGTGGTGTATGATGATAGTAAAAGTGGTGCGTCATTGACGTGGGATTATTTTAATCCGGGGAAGAAGATGCCGAAGTTTATTTCGTATATTGAGGATAATGATATTGGTGCGTGGAAATTGAAGTATACGCATCAATTTATTTTGGGGTTGAATGTGAATTATAGGTTGGATGTTAATGAGCAGACGTTGAGGGAGTGGGATAGGTTATTTGATATTGGGGAGGTTAAACGGTTGGTTAGGTTGGGTGTGAAGTATGGGGAGTATGAGAAGTATTTGTTGGAGCAGAATGTGAAGAGGTATACGGTTGAAGCGTTTCCGAGCGAGATTGTGTTTAGGGAGAGTTTGGTAGAGAATGGGGGGTTGTTTAAGAAGGCGGGGGAGTATAGGGTTGCTGTTATGAATGGTTCGGGATGCCCTAGTGGATCTCTTCTGGGAAAAAAGGTGGTTACCGAAATTAATTGCGATTTTTGCATAATGTGGACTTTACATATGGATAAAAAAGAAATAATTTTATCTTTCAGAAGCAACAAGGTCGACGTCGGTCAAATCGCTAAATTTTTTGGCGGAGGTGGTCATAAATTTGCTTCCGCTTGTTCCGTACCGCTTGCAAAATATAATATAACAGACCTTTTTTTCCCGCAATCGCTACCGAGATATTAGCTCGCCCATAATTTTTTATGTGATTATGTTATATGTTATGAGTCAAAATTATATTTATATTGATACCTCTCCGGATTATTATTATACAGAGGGGCATGCTATTCCATCGTACAACAAAGATGAGCTCACATTAATAAATAATAAGGATCTAGATAAAAAAACGAAACGGAAAAAGCAGCGCGCTAAATCTAATATTACTCTTGAGGGAATGATAAATCTTATCGCAAATAAAAATATTGATCGTATTAAAGAATTGTTAGAGAATGATAAACATTGCAAGGCGATTATTAATTTGACAGATAAAGATAATGAGACGTTATTGCATTTTTCCATTTTTTCGGATAGTTACGATATGTCGAGGCTGCTTCTGAAGTATGGTGCTGATCCGAATAGGAAGGATAATGAGGGGCAGGCTCCAATATTTAGGATTGTTTTTGCGTCGGATGAGAAGATTATTGGATTGCTTTTGGAGTATGGTGCGATATTGGATTTACAGGATAAAGAGGGCAATACAGCTTTGCATATCGCCGTTTTGACGAAGAATTATAAAATGATAACTGCTTTGCTCGATTATGGAGTTAATCCGTTGGTAAGAAATAATGATAGTTTGTTGTCATTAGATTTTGCAATTTCGAGGGTTGGCGGAAAAATAATTTTAGACGAAAAAATTATTTCTATATTTGGAAAATATATTGGGTGATTTATTCCATAAGGTTACCCAAGCGAGCTTCTACGGGGCTAATTGTGGGGGCTTTCATGAGCCCTCTATCGCTGAAATAAACTGTTCCGGTTTTTTTTGAGCCCCAATCGGCTCCAGATCCAGATAACCATTTACCTTTGTATGCCCAGCAAATTATAATTATCAAAATAATTAATGCCCATAACCAATTGACAATACCTAAAGAGGTTCGATTCCAAAAGGATTGTTCTTCCTGATATACCGTGTCAGAATTTTGTGCGTTTCCCATTATTATAGCTATTATATATATTTCAGAGAAAATTATTTAATCTAGTAATTTAAAATTTGTTTCTATATATATATATATAAATCCGCATGGATAAGGTTTACTTTGTGATATTCATAATATTGGGGATTTTAGCTTTGGTATTGACCGCATATGCCCTCGTATATGGGGAGAGTTCGAAACCAGGAATTTGGACGTTGTATGCTATTAATATTGTAATGTTCGCCTTGGCACTTTGGTTTTTGTATCAGCATAGTGTCTATGGGGTAGGGCTTTTATTATTATTACAATTTATTTTATATATTATTTTGTTTGTTATGACGAATAACGCTGGGAACTTGACAACACCGGGGGCTATCGGTACGTTTACGGCTGCTAATGTCTTCGTTGTTTTGCAATATCTAGCTGGTATTGCACTGATGTATCATATTCATATAGGCCCAGCCATAGGCGCCTAGCTTTGACCGAAATTCTTACCAGCAAAAGTTCCAAAAAGTTCTTCGGCCATCATATCATATATTTTCGCCGCCTCCGTTTCACTCGATATATTATTAATCGAATGACTAACTCCATCCTTCGAAATAGTCGCAGCATACTTATTCTCCGATATTTTCTTTACCCCTTTGAACTTATTATTCCTTCTCGAAGTGTTGTAGCTATTCTCTTTATAGGTACAAATTCTCAAGTTTTCCAATCGGTTATCTAATTTATTTCTGTTTATATGGTCTATTACTTTTCCCCTGACACCTTGCATAACCAATTTATGCATCTTAATCCCCCTTTGACGCCCCCCATACCCCGTCGGATAACCATCTTTACCAACATACCACTTAAAACTCAAAATAACATCCACACTACGTTTTGACACCAACGCATAGGCCTCATCGGACGAAATCAATTTCAACTGAACATAATCACACTTATCCAACTCACACTCTGAACCATCATTCAAATAACACCTCACAATCTCATTCATTATAAATACTAAACGATTTTTAAATTCGAACTGGATAAACTAATTCCGCTTCAATTATCACGCTTCCACACAACGGACATTTATCCGATGTCCTCACCAACACATCAAAACACTCACGATGTATTATATGCCCACAATTACTCAACCGCGCGGATTTATTCAACAGAGGCTCTAAACATATACAACAATTGTCTTGCATTCTATCCTCCCTACATTTATGATTGTTCTTCAACCCGACGCTCAAGCAACAACCGCATTTGTCGCAATGAAATATTGAACCGAATAATTGATCCAAGCACAAGCACACGTTGCATTTATCACAATGAAATATTTCATCTGGATCGTGAAAATTATCGAATATCTTGCAAATTGCGCAATAATATTTAGCAAATATCAAATGACATTTGGAACAAATGGGAGCAATCGCCTGTTGTTCAAAACAATTTTGGCATATTATTTCTTCTATATTCTCTTTTTTTATGGTATGGTCATTTTCTTCATCGTGGCATCGTTTGCAAGGGTGTATTCCCCCGCAGCATAAACTGACGACAAAACAATTTGCCCCGTAGTGGTCACAACCCAAATTATCGTCGTCATATATATCTTCTGAATCATTCATTCTTGTTCACCAACATATAAATTAATTGCTTAATTCAAGATTTTTATTCAATTTTTTAACAGTACAACTTAAGCGTCTCAATATCGAAATCATCTAAATTTACTTTCAGAACACGATTCCAGGGGACTTCATAAACATAGGAGCGGCTGTATTTTTTAATACGTCGGGGTTCGTTCGATAATGATTTTTGATCGAAGAGGTAGCCGCAAGTCATATGCTTATCCATTAGCAAGAAAATCGTAGAATTAGAAAATAATTTTTTCCTAGCATAAACAAATGGTTTGTCATAGGGGAATGTATCGTTGATCCATTTGGCACAAACCTGCAATTCTAAAAACTTGTATTTGTAATTAGGTATATCTAGTATCATATCTTCTTCGTAAATATTTGGATTATCTTTCACATGGTTGGGTAACAACTTTTTGATTTTTTCCCGTGCGGGGATATCATATTTGTTGTATAGGGTGATGTCAAACTTTTTAATTTTGCCTTTAACTTCCATGTGGGATATAATTAAAATGCATGGGGATTATTATTATAGGGGGGATGGGGAAATTAAGTTAGATAAATACTGTTATTTGTTCCGTTTTTAGGCTCGGATCGATATCGATGTGATCGTCATCTTCGAATGGTTTCTCGGGAATTTCGTGTGAGGAGCCTAATCGATGAAGATCTTTGATATCTGTGATGGGGAGTCCTAAATTATATTCGCATAAGAAACATCCCCCGCTATCACTATTGCGTTGGCACTTGGTTGTTTCATGAATTGCGCTGCATCTTAAAATATAATCGACAATTGTCATCCCATAGATTCCATCAACATTTTTCCGAGCTGCGGTGGCATAATTCATCCAAAAGAAACAATGCCAACATGATATTTCATCATCTTTTTCGAGGGTTGGTATGAACATGTCTGATTTATAATATTTTCCACAAAACGAGCAACCTTTGATGTGAGCTTTAATCGTGGGATAATCTGTTTTTTCGAGATCGGCCACAGTTAGGCCTTCCGTTGTGATTTGATCTAAATCTAATTGCTTACTCGCGAGGGAGAATTTTTTTTTTGATATCATCGGATGGGAATAGAAAAACTGTATCGGTGGTTCCGGAATATTTTTTGGAGACAATTCGGGGACTTCGTCGTCCATTAGTTCCTCATCTTGATCAAGTTCTACTAAGGGTTCGTTCTTAATAGGTTCTTCCGGAACATTTGGAAAGTTCGGATTATTGTTGTTTGCCATACTTTTTAATAAGTGCATTTATATTTAATTAATATTTCGAAACAATATATTAATCAATTTTTTTTGTAGTTACGGCGGATAATAGCAATGCCCCCTATTATGGTTGCGATTATTGCTAGAATGCTTAAGGGGATAGCGATATTTTGATATGGTGGTTTGGTTGGGGGAGGCGTTGGTGGAGGGATTGGTGGTTCAGAAACAACGGGTGGATCGGCAATGGGGACCACCGGAACAGGTTCAGCTGGGACAACATCATCAATTCTCTCCGTTCTTTTCTCATCACCCTTTGCGCTCAAAAATTCCACCGTATATTCCTCCTCATCCTTTCTATCATTATCTAAATTTTCAGCCGGCTCCATTTGATAACTCCCGTCCAAACCACCCTCTTCCTTTCTAACACTCGCCGACCGACTCACATTTGCTGCCGCCTTATTCGTAGCAGCAAGTAAATGCAAAATGCTCGCCATCGAAATATTCAACATAATCCCCACAATACAGAACAATCTCCCATAAACTAAAATATTCAATTTTTTCAGCCGAATCCTTTAACTGCATCAATCGCTATTCTTATTTGTTTCATTGTATCTCGATCTCTCACTGTCACTTTCTGATCCTCCAATGATGCAAAATCAACAGTAATACATGCAGGAATCCCCAATTCATCTGCACGAATATATCGTTTCCCGATATTAATCGATCCTAAATCAGTAAAACATCGGAAGCGTTTATTTCTTAACGAGCTCATTATATCCATAACAATGGCAATAAGTTCTTTGTTGTTACTTAATGGAAACACTGCGTAATCATATCGCGAGATACATTTGGGTAATCTCAGCACAACACGCTTATTCTCCTCCTTCTTCAATGGATTATCCGCTTCATTCCTGACATACAAATTCTGAACGAACATCGCATAACACAAACGATCTAAACCGACACTTGGCTCAATAACATTCGGTACAAACGTATCCCATACCTTATTCTCACTGACCTTAATACATTTCTCTGTGAGCTTATATTTTTCTATAATTTCCTCCACCGAATGATCTTTCTGAAATTTTAATATTTCAATATAATCTAACCCCATCGCTTTTAATTCGGGAACATTTAATGATTTTTTAATTTGATTCGTAAATGTTTTTCCTTTCATCGTGAAGGCATCTTTGATATTGTGTGCGCTTAGATCGTGTGAGCCTCTGTGGGCGATGCCGACGCATTCTAACCACGAGTTATCCTCGAATAGTAGGCATTCTAGGTCCCAGCATTGAATGGCATAATGGGACATTTCATTGGAAAGATGTTGCCTGAATCGTATTTTTTTTGGATGTAGGCCTATATAAATAGCTAATTCGTATACCTTTGCTAAAAAATATGCCATTATTTCATTGCAAATTATTTGGGTGTCAACGGCTGATTCGATTGTAATTTCTGACATGTCTGTTTTCGATTCCTGATTCTTCGCGGTTAGTAGGGGGAGTCTTTTGTTTTTTATTTTATCGTATTGGGGGTGGTGAACATTATTAGGATCAAAAAAATATTCTATTTCGGCTTGACTAAATTCTCGTAAACGAATGAAGGGTTCCGGGCTAACCTCGCGTCTGAAAGATTTGCCCGTTTGCGCGATGCCGAACGGTAATTCGCGAGAGAAATAATCTAGGTATTGTTTCATGTTAACGAAGATACCTTGGGCTAATTCGGGGCGTAAAAAATCGGCGTCGACAGTGAATGAGAGGCATTTGGTTGTGATTTTTGTATCGGGTGATAAAGGGACTAATTTATGTTCTTTTATGTATTGCTCTAGTTGGGAGGGGGACATTTCGTCAACGTTTAGGGTTGATGCAGACGATTTAAGGTGCGCTTTGACGAGATGGTCAGCGCGATGGGTTTTCATATCGAGATCAGTAATGACATAATCGAAAAATCTATCAGCGTGTCCGGAAGCCTTTAGTATGGGGTAGGGAGTTATTTGGGGCGTTTCGACTTCGTAAATGTCCGGACCCAACATTATGAATCTCCAACAATCTAGTAGATTTCTTTTAATGGGGAAGCCGTTGATTCCATAATCTTCGAAGCCGGCTAAGCCTTCGTATAATTGATATGAACCGGAAATGAATTGTGTTGCGTGTAAAAAATTCTTTATTTCGGCTGAATTTGTTAAGGGGTCCATGATTTGCTTTGGGTGTTTGTTTGAATAATTGTGCAGATTATAATATTTTCAATATTTTATTAGTTGGTTAATTTAGGAATGGTGAAGAAATTACCTGATCATTTGGGTGATCCTGTGGATAATATATTTGCGAGTGGGGCAGATTTTTTTTGTCCGTTATTTAAATGTTTTGGTGCGACGCCGAATTTGATAACGAGTTTGTCGCTCGTGGCTGGGTTGGGGGCTATTTATCAAGTGTGGAGGGAGAATTATAAGTCTGGGGCGTTATTATTTATTTTAGCATATTTTTTGGATGTCATGGATGGATTTTATGCTAGGAAATATAATATGGAAACAAAATTTGGTGATTGGTATGATCACATTAGTGATACGATTAAGAATGGTATTATGCTGTTGCTTGTGATATATTTATTGTTTGTGAATGAGAAGTATTTTGTTATTGGGATTATTATATTGGTTTGTTGTATGGTTTTCATAAATTTAGGGTGTCAGGAGAAGTATGTGGAGTTGGTTAAGAGTGAAGTTATGGAGAGCGTTTCGTTGAATAATTTTAAGTGGATGTGTCGGGCGGGTGAGAAAGATTCGGTGAGTAGGCAGTTGTCTGTCATTAGGTTTGCGGGGCCAGGGATTGGAATTTTGATTATTAGTGGGATTATTTATAATTTGGAGGAAATATTGAAATGAGAATTGTTTGGGGGTCAACGTGGTGGTGGTGAAGGTGGGAGGGGGATGGGAGAGTTAAGTATAACTGATGAGACGAAATTTTGGTTATATCCGATGAGTCAAAAAATTTTTGGGGAGTATTTGAAATATTTGGAGAGAGATCGGGGGGAGGAGATTAAGTATATTGGGTCGAGTCAGTGGAGTGAAGTTGGTGATGGGGATGTGATTATTATTTATGTTAAGATTGGGAAGGGAGTGAGTGCGGGATTTAGATGTATTGCGCAAGTGGAAGGGGGGGATATATATAATGTGGAAGGGGATTTGAGAATATTTAATGATCAAAATTTACAGAATATTTGTTGGAGATTGGGGATGTATTATTTGTTTGATAGTATTGGTGTCGGTGAGATTGATTATGGGGGGATGAAGAAGGCATCGTTTGTTTGTAAGTATGCGAAGGGGGATAATGTTTTTTCGTGTGTTAAGGAGGGGTTTGCGATTATGGAGCAAATTTTGGGGAAGATTCCTGAGGAGGTGCTTGAGGAACCTGAGGTGGCTGAGGTGCAGGAGATTGAGGAGCAAATAAAAAGATTATTGGGGGTTAAGAAGGTGTATGATAGGCAATTGGATGCGTACTTTTTGGATACGAAGGTTGGGTATCAGCCGGTTAAGTTGGGGGTGATGTTTCCGGATGTGGGGCCATATGAATATTTTAAGCCCATTGGGATGTTGGCGGAGAATTTTGATGGGAGGTATTATAAGAATATTTTGGAGAAGAAGATTTCGTTGGGGAGGGAGCGGTTGGATAAGATTGCTTTTGATACGCTGATTGATATTGAGGATTTGGATAATGTGATGTTGAATTTTATTAAGAGTAGGGGGGGTACGTTTTGTATTAGCGTTTGGCCAATCGCGTCAGGGTTGATTGAAAAGATTGCGGAGGAGCTGGGGAATCATGGGAATGTCTATTATGTTAAGAAGATAATGTTGACGTATAATGGATTGAGGAATTTGATGTTTTGGATGTATGATGAGTTTTCGTTTCATGAGAGGGATATGTTTATTGGGAAGAAGTTGGAGTATGTGAAAGCGAGTAGGTTTGGGAGTAATGAGGTTGGGTTGATTGTGTTTGATAATGTGAAGGGGATGAGTGTGGCGGGGCAGGGGTCGCCGTTTAAGAAGAGGTTGAGGAGGTTGTGAAAAAGGAAAGGGTGGTTGAGGGGGGTGTTCCGATAATGATGATTTTATGTGCGGCTGGTAGGGAGGGTTTGATGATTGGTAATCCGTCGGATGTAATTTATGATCATTTGTTTGATTGTGATGATTGTGATGTTACTGATAATAGTAATAATAATAGTTTGAGGATTCGTCTTTTAAAAGTATGGAAAGAGGATGGGACGGAAGTTATGTATGAAGAAGTGGATGGTGAAAATGAGGACTTGGAATCGGCGTTGAATTCGTATTATTGTTCTGAGTGTTTTAATCCATTTGGTGAGGTTGAGGGGGCGAAGATTAGGTTGCTGAATATAATTGAGGAGGATCATATGTATAATGAGAGTGTGTTAGTGTTATCGTTTGTTCCGTTTGAGAAGAAGGAGATTAAGGTGGAGGTTGAACAGGAGGTGGTGGTGGAGGAGGAAGTGGCGGTGGAGCCATTTCCGTATACTCATTGTTATGGGGCTGGGGAGAGGGATGCGTATGAGGCGTTGGATAGGAATTCAGCTACGGATGAAGAAATGTACGAACCAGTTGAGGCACCTGTGAAGAAGAAACCGGCGAAAATATTGGTGAAAGGGAAGAAGAAGAAAAAACATCATGATACAGATGAAAAAATTGATTAATTTATTGTATGGGGGTATATATTTAATGTATATGTGAAATATATATGAATATATTGCAAGATGCTGGAACGAAAGATCAGATATTGTTAGAATTGGATAAAAAGATTCGGATAAAGTATTATAAGCAAGGGAATAAGAATAAGACGTGTGTTTATGGGTTGTTCGATTTCATGACGGAGGC
>Ga0206990_1008_pt1 | contig 85755 bp, 65 predicted proteins | sample Alteio_BWMinCont_8_FD_153283 | JGI IMG/M metagenome (GOLD analysis project Ga0206990, IMG submission 153283) | Enriched cells from forest soil in Barre Woods Harvard Forest LTER site, Petersham, Massachusetts, United States -... | ecosystem: Environmental > Terrestrial > Soil > Temperate forest >... | reverse complement strand
ACCCGCCTAACAATTCATGTATCTCCACCATCTCATAACAACTCTCCTGCAATATCACAACCTCATACGGATTCAGAATATTCAACGACATCTTCCGCTCCAGCCGCTCAACATCAGATACTCCTTTCAAATGCTCTTCAATCTTCACATACAACTGACCTCTCAAGATCTCATCAATATTATTATAAACTTTCTCCAACTCAATATGATTAATCAACGGCGTAACCAACCGATCCTTCAAATACCTCCTCCCTAACGGCGTACTCGTATGATTAACCACATCAAACAAGCACTTATACTTCGTATTCATATTCTCCTTATAAATATCACTCTCCACAATATTCAACTGATAAATAGCATTATTCCCCAACAACATATGATTATTATCCATATAATTCTCAGGCTTACTAATATCATTAATAATACTCTCATTATGCTCATACGCAAACTCCAACAACAACAAAAATGCCAACCGCGCATAATCCAACCGATCCAGCCCCAAATACTCAATCGGTGACAAAATGCCAGTATCCTTATATATCTTACTCAAAAATTCATTCTGATAGACAGGCTTCGAATATTTCTTATCATACGTATTCTTAACCAGAACATACTTATTCCCGAGTTCCAAGTACGATACAATATTCTCAATCTTGTCGTTTTGATTATTGATTTTCTTTTCAGAGTAATAAATAAGAGTCTCCGAAGGGTTCAAAGCAGTAATAAACCTAACGGTTTCATCCAACGCATACTTAGTGTCACTACTGTTCGAATGGGCTTCATGGATGTAACATTTGCCAGTCGATAGTTCAATCGCTGCCATCCCTGCACATAACAAATTTCCACCATTCTTTTGATGTTCTTCTTCAAAATAAATGCACAAACTATAATTCGTATCATGCGTATTCATATTTTCGATATAGGTACTTGGCGAATAAATACCCGTCACCTTCCTCTCTGGATTAGGAGGCAAAGTAACTTGATCAACAACTACAAGCGTATAACCATTATTAATCAATATCCCAATATATTTTTGCGAAGAAATCATCGGAAATCCCATCATGTAAGGATTCCGTTCATTAATCTCAACAATTGATTTATCCTTCCGCGTACAGATAATATTAATCGTATTCGAGATCTCGTGTAATTTGGGGCCCCTTTCGTTAGTCGCGTATGATTCATAAAATGAACCGACCTGCATCAGAACCAATGTTCGATCCTCACCGTATTTTTTCGCATATTGATCGTGAAAAGCTAAGTAATCCTTAATAATCGGAGTTGCCATTATAATAAAATTTAATAGTGTCTCTTCTTTAAATAGGTTGCGTCTATAAAAAAAATTTTATAGATATTTATAGCTTATATATATGAAAAATTTACCATTATTAATTTTGGATCTTATATGTTTGCCGATTACGTTAGTAAGATTATTTTTGATTTATTTGTTTGGAGCGTGCTATAATGTACCAAGCTTGCAATTTTTAGATATTATGATGCATGCGAAGGATAGATTTTTTAACCAGGGTGGTGATGGTGGGGCGAATACGATAGCTACGGATGTACGCGTGAGTATAAATAGAGCGTCGAGGGTGAATAGTGAGTTGTTGTATGATTATTCGGTGCCAGCGCCTGCTGTGGCTCCTGTGGCTCCTGCTCCAATTGAGAAACAAAGTATTTTTGGCCCGAAGTTAGGCGGCCCTCGATCGAAGCAGATTATATTGCATTCGGATCAAAATCTTGACGAGACTGATATCAAACAATTACAAAAAATGTTACCAATGATACTAGATCAGCTCGCAGCGAAGAACGAAGTCGACCTATCGAAAATCGATGAACACATTAGGAAAGAGCTAGACTTCCTAACGTTCGAGGATGATAATGGAAAGCTCCCCACCGAACCATTTGCCGTAGAAATAAATAGCGAACAAGCAAACTTTCCAAGCAGCCGCTCAGGCGACAGTGATATAGATCTTCACACCGACGACTCAAAAATATTTTAGCCCTTAATATTATCATGAAAAATTTAATATTAGAGTCCCTGAAAGAAAATTATTATTATAACAATGCTTTCCTTGAGAAAAGTATGCATCGCTTAACGTACGAGGATCAGAAAGATCTGTATGAATGGTTAGTTGCCCGCGCGGATAATTCCCACATCATGAAATTGATTGGAAATTATTTCGAATTTGGTTTGGGGTATTTGAAAATTGATTATTCCGAAGCCCTGAAGTGGTATATTAGGGCCGCGAATGCGAATAATACGAACGCGATGAATATTGTTGCAAGTTATTATAGAAAGGGAAAAGCCACGGACGTCAATTATGTCGAAGCCTTGAAGTGGTATCAAAAGGCAATTATTATGTACGATCATCACGCCATGAACAATATGGGCCTTCTCTATAAGACTGGTTTGGGAGTCCCCCAAGATAACAACGAAGCACTAAAATGGTTCCAGGAAGCCTCCGAATACGGTTCCATCGACGCACTATGGAACATAGCCGAACTGTTTGAAAAACAATCCGATATCAAAAACGCACTCACATACTATACCCACGCCTACCACAATTACAAACTCTCCAAAAACAAGCTCACTTGCAAAAAGAAAATCGACCAACTCCTGAACACCGCTGACACCAGCGCACTCATACTACAAGAATGGATCACCCTCAACGACGAAAACAAAACCTTAAAAACCGAAATAGAAGAACTATCCACCGAGCTCACATACCAACCCCCCTTTGGCCCCGGCTACCAACAAGCTAAAAATAACTTTGAATCATTAGCTAAAACTCTCACCCTTTCACCTTCTCATGTTCCAAAATAGTTTCCCTCAAAATCTTCGTCAACTGCTCCTTAATAGCCTCTTTCACAAACCGTTCATTCTTATGCAGATCCACCCACCCAATCCCAGTCCCCCTAACGAACTTCTTTAAAATCTTATGCATCGTCCCCTCTGTCAAAATATGCGCCTCAATAAACTCAATCTTCTTCTCAATCCCCTCAACCGTATCCCTCGCAACCGCATCCGGCTTCAACTCCCCCAAACTCCTAATCATCCTCACCTTCCCATCCCCCTCCACAACAAAATAATTCAACAACTCTATCATATCCTCATAAATCCACTTATCCAACGTCTTAAACATAAAATATTTCGATTGAATCCTATGTGTCCTCTCATCCCTATTCAAATCATAATTCCACGGCAACGGCAACGGCCCTTGCATTATTATCGTAGCCGCCCCCGTCGGCCTCAACAACGACACACTCGACGGTATTATCGGCATATAACTATCACTATACGTTATAAAATTAGGCGTTATCGGTGATGTAAAATAAGACATATATAATAATATACCCTATAATTTTATTTTATATCTATGGTCATTTTAATTTTATTTTCTATATATTTTATCAGATCCATCTTTATACTATTTGAATGGTTCACTATCGTCTCCCATTCATTTTTCCTGTGCTTCAAATATTTAATCAAAAATTTGTATATCTCATCATGATTAACAAACCTCTCAATCAAAAAATTCGTCCTCACCACCACTTCATCCTTCGCCGTCAAACTATTATCATTCGGATCCCCCAACAACACCTGCCCCCCCTCAATTCTAACATACTTATTCAACTCTTTATACAACTCCTTCATCCATTTCTTCTTAATCAACTCAATATAAAACTCCACCACCCTATGATCGATAATATTCACATCCTTCCCATAAGCATTCCATGCACAATCCATGATCCTCCCCCTAGTCAAAATCGACGTATACTTCTTCCCATCGATCCAATTCACAGCATCCTCAAACGAATGAATATTATAAAATATTTTCAAAAACTGTTCATCATTAAAATCAATATTCGGCGTCAAAATATTCAACTCAAACTCCTTCCCAGAAAGATCTTTCGACTCTGTCGGATGATAACATAAATCCGTCGTTCTCATAGTTGATTGCCCGGTCTCCTTATCAATAAATTCCCATTCTTTCACCGGACAAAAAGGATTAGTCTTATCCGTCACATACTCCAACGTCAAAGGATGTACAATGGACGTATTGGGCTGATAACAGGGCCCCAGACATTGAAAATTATTCTTAGATTTCGGGTATTTAAAAGGTGTTTTCCCTAAGCATTCAACATCCGATATATCATCACTATTTTTATTCAAAGTTTCCATTTATAACTACCCAAGATATTTAATTAAAAAATTGAATTATAATCTTTGATCAGATCGATTCATTGTAGTTACCTAATTATATGAAACGCTCACGCGATAGTAGCAGCCCAAATAGAGTGGCCAAAAGAGCCAGAATCGAAGTTCATATTCGGTGCATTATAACGCCCTTACCGATAGATCTCACGGGCATAATCATCAAAGGGAATATATTCGCTATCGAATGGGACGAAAATATAAACCGATAATTTATTCTCTAACCCAATAGATATAGTCACCAATATGTGGGTAAGCTCCAATTTTCAGAAAGATATTTATCAAAACGTTATAACAAAGACGTTCCCATCATTAAACGCATACGATAAAGAATTATTACAATATTACTTGATATCACTAATAAATGTTATCGCTATTCTGTTCGATTTCGAATCGGGCCCAATAGCTGAATTTGAGATGCAATTGAAACAGAATAATTATCGAGATCTGATAGCTTTAATGTTATTAATATTACCGTTTATTAATGACGACGATCTATCGAAAAAAAAAATGATAACGTCGTTTAGTGATATATTTATTGAGAAGAAGAAAAAGGTTAATATTAACAAAGAAGAGCCGCAGTATGTGTATAGTAACATTCAGTATGCGAGGTGCATTCGTTCGGATATTGCGAAGGAGAGGGCTTTTGATAAAGAATATCTGGATCATAATTTTATTTTGCTAGTGGAAACGTTGCGGCATGTGTCAAATAAATTGTATATTAATTGGTTAGATGTTTTGCCTTATTCGCTTGGGAGCGTTGCTAAGACGAAATTGTATCAGGATACGGACTCGAGATATAAATCGAATAGTTTAACTGATTGGGTGGCAACGACGGTGGATTTAAATTTAGATGAAATTCCGGGTGGGTTATCAATGCATGATATATATGATACGATTTCGAATGAATTTTATCACGGGATTAAAAATTTCAAGTGGGTCATCTACGATACAATTGTAGAAAGATCTGTGACCGAAGAGCTGGGTAACCTTGAACCAATTCCTTTGTTAGTTGCATGTAACTATTTATTCGTTATGTCTGGTTGTACGAACAATATAAGATGGAAGAGTTTGAACGATAGTTCGCGAGAAGAATTTACTTTACGTTGGAATCAATTCGTTGATATGTTATATAATAAATCTGATTTTATCACGACAGAGATTAATATAGGTAATTTATCGTTGTTGAATATTGGGCGGGGTTTATTGTATATGTTTGATTCGCATTATCGGGGGAGGGCGGAGGCGATCAAGAGAGGCGAATATAAACCATTTGAAGATGCGGGGAAGCGACAACAGCGTCTTGATAAAGAAGATATTGATATCGTTGATCAAAATGATATAAACAGAGAATCTGACGCTATTTTGACTGAAAGAGAATTAGATAGTTTAAAATCGATTTATCCCGAGCATATGTACGAATATTTTCGATCTTCGATAGAGCAATTTAGGAGAACGTGGTACGGAAGGAGGTTATTAAGGGTTTCGAGAGAGAATCCGCCGAATACGTCAATTATTAAGATGACTGACGAGGCCCTTATACTGGATCAGTATGAATTATTACGGATACCGATAGTCGTTAATGTTCGTTTAACATTAAAAAATGTCTACAATTATGCGAAATCATGCGTTCATTTTAAATCGGACGGTGAATTTAAGCAATATCCGAGATATTGGAGATCGTTGGATATGAATTCGCGGAGGACGATATTGGATAGATTGAATAATAAAATTTCCGATGTTACATCGTGGTTTAATATTCAAGGAAATATTAGAAAAAGATATGAGTTTATTATGACAGCAGAAAATTCGAAAATTATTAATAATGGGATACATGTTTTGTTGCGGAGACATTTTATTTCATATATTTTCGAGAGTTTGATATATAGGGGAGTGTTGTCAAGGTTTAGGCCGAATGCGCAATTGACGAATAAGAGTTTGATTGTTGCGAGTGAATTTGGGGAGTTATTGGAGAGGACGACGTTGAACAGGGAGAGAGAGTATTATCAGGGTTCGTATTATTATTTGACTTCGTCTACGTATTCGCAGATGGCGCCGTATAAGAAAGGAGAGAAGAAATTGAAGAGGGAGACTGATTTTTTTGAGGAGAATGCTATAACGAAATCTAGGTGGATAGAGATGTATGCTATGAATTGGGTATCGCAGATTGGGTTTTTCCATAGGTATTTGAATAATAGAGTTATATTTGTTACGGGGTCGACGGGGGTGGGTAAGTCTACGCAGATCCCGAAATTATTGTTATATGCGTTGAAGGCGATCGATTATAAAAACGATGGTTCGGTTGTTTGTACTGAGCCTCGGAGGAAGCCGACTGTGGCTAATGCGGAGAGGATATCTGATGAGCTCGGTGTTCCGATTTCTGATAAGCAGTATTACGTACAATATAAGCATAAGGAAGGTGAACATGTTACAAATGTCGATGGTGAACATCTAATGCTAAAAATAGTTACCGATGGTACGTTATTACAAGAGATCAGAAACCCGCTGCTAAAAGAAAACCCGCGTGGTAGAATAACCGAATATAAACCAGAGAACCAATATGATATTGTTATTGTTGATGAAGCGCACGAGCACAAACAAAATATGGATTTGATTTTGACGTTGATGAGGCCAGCCGCGTACTATAATAATGATATTAAGTTGGTTATTATAAGTGCCACGATGGATGAGGATGAGCCTTATTTTAAGCGGTATTATAGGGATATTAATGATAATAGATTGTTTCCGTTGAATATGATGATTAGTGAGAATAAATTGGATAGGATTAATGTTGAGAGGCGATTTCATATTTCTCCCCCCGGCGAGACGACAATTGCAAAGATAGAAGATAATTATGTTCCTCGTGACGATCCGGTGAAATTGATTAAAAAAATAATGACCGGGCCCAATCCAGGAACGCTATTGTATTTTCAGCCGGGTACGCAAGAAATTAATGACGAAATTGTTAAGCTCAATACCATTCTTCCTGCCAATATGATTGCTGTGCCGCTGCATAGTAAGCTATCTACTTGGCAAAAATCTATTTTTGAGCATATTGACGATCAGCTAAAAAATCTACATCTGTCAAGAAATATTCCCGTGGTAGATTGGAATGAAGAGAATAATAAAAGGGGAACCGCTAGTTATGATTATGCTGTTTTGGTTGCTACGAACATTGCGGAGGCGTCTATAACGATAGCTAGCTTGAAGTATGTTGTTGATTCGGGAACGCAAAAAACTTCGTATTATGATTTTTCCAAGGGGGGTACGATATTGAAGTTAACAAATATTTCAGAGTCGAGTAGGATTCAAAGAAGGGGGCGTGTTGGCCGCACAGGGCCGGGGACTGTTTATTATTTATATCCGAAAAACACGATGATTAATAATAAGATACAGTATGAGATTGCCATAAGTGACATTCATTTAGAGCTCTTTGGTCGTTTACGAGAGAAGTCGAATGAGATATCTATTTTTGATTCACGGAATGATCCTAATTTAGTTAAAAATCTCTCGAGAATAAAGTTGTCAAATTTAACGAATTTGTATAAGCGGGGCAATATTACTGGCATAGAAAAAATAATTTCGTCACAATATTTTTTGGATGGGGAGTTGTATGATTATGTAGGGAATTTGGGGCATTATGATTATGAGAATTCGCGCGGGATGCCCTTGGTGTACCCAACGGGTTATTCGTTGGAGACGTTGGTTGATTCGAGAGGGGAATTTTATTTAATTCATCCGGAAGAATTAAATATGAAAAGGAATATTGTTGGTAAAATTGTTTCGGTAAATAAAGATGCGAAATTTATTGTTTATCATGAAGATCATTATGTGACGTCTGGGAAGATGTTGTCGTTTTGTAATACGTTGTTGGATGATTTATTTATTTCGGCGAGGCCCGACGGTAGTCATTTGATTGTTGAGAAGACGGATTATGGAAAGGGAATGATAGTTGTTCAGCAGGAGCTTAGTGCGATTGGTGCGGAAGATTTTGATGTGAAATATGTTGCTGTTCTGCTTAATGGTATGAATTTGGGTATTGGGGAGAGTATAATTCGATTGATATCGATGAATATGGCGACACGGAATGATTTTGTTAAATCAGCGATATATGCTAAACCGGACCCACCATACACGAGATACGTGAAGGAAGTAAAATTATATGTTGGAGAAAGGAAATCTGATAGCGATGCGATTATATATATATTGAATGAATTTCACAAATTTTTGGATAATAATAAGATTGTGATAGACATCGATACAGCGAAATTTCAGGAGGAACTTGGGAAGATTAAAAAGGACGTCTATTTGAAGCTTAGTCATCTTTGGGAGAAGGAGGAGAAGACAGAGAGGGGGAGAATAAAGAATTCGAAATTGGAAAAGGGGCTCATTGGTGAAGCTCTAGCTAGTGTAACGACGGAAGCAACACGAGAGTACATGACCGGGATCGCAGATGAGATTAATTTGGGTAAGATTGATAATTCTGACAAATTATCGAATGCTGATTTTAAACAAATAATGAAGAGAGGTATCACTACGAGAATTTTAATGAAAAATATTTACGATAATTTTGATAAAATTCAGGACTGGGCGAAGAAGCGATCGTTGAAGATTGATACGATTAAGGATTATTTGATTAGATATTTGAAGTTTAAAAATGTGTTGTTTAGGAATGAAAATGGTGAGTCAGATTCGTTTCAAGCTGTAAAGGTGAGTCATTTGGCCGGGATATTGAGGCCGACGTTGATGGATCCGTATAATATTGTTGGTACGGCCGATAATAAGTGGGATGTGGAGAAGAAGCTGTTGTTGTCCTTGATGCGTGGATTCCAGAAGCAAATAGTTAGGAAGTTGATAGATCAATATTATATGTCAATATATGAGCCGACGATTAGTAATGTATTTACGTTAGATAAATTATCGGCGCGATCGACTGTGACGTCGACATTGGTTGATGATAAATATTTGCAGAGTTATTTATTGTATTTAGATTTTGATCAGGAGAAGAATACGATTGGGTTGTTACAATTTGTGGATTTGAGATTGATGAAATACGTGGGGTATATTTATACGCAGGACATGGTGTATAATAAATATCGGAAATATCTTTTGTCAAATGTGAGGGAGGAAGTGGGTTTACCTGTAGTTAATAGGGAGGTGATATCATATTATAAGAAGGGGGTGAGGGACATACTGTATGATTTGTTGAACGCGCACGATATTGATATATGGTTGAAATTAATTTCGCTCTTTGATGATAAGGCATACTTAGAATCTCGGCGATATCATGATAGTAATTACAAGACGATGAGACAATTTAGTATTCAGCAAGGGATAGAGAATACCGAAGAACAAGCGATTGATTTAGATTTAGTCAAGCACATGTTCAAAAAATTTGAAAAAAAAATAATTAGCAGATAAATTGATAGTAGGTTTGCAATTAATATGGATGGATAGTGGTTTAAATTTTATATGCCCCGTAACAGTATTAGCGAAATCAGAATTGGTTCTGAGAACATCGATGGGGTCGTTGGTATCATATGGTGAATCATATTATGTAATTACAACTTTCAATGCGATAAAAAATAATTTAGAGATCGAGGTTCAGATTAATAAAATTTATAAGATGAAACTATTTTATTCGATAGAGCCATATGATTTTACGATATTGAGATTTAGTGATCCGGTAAATTTTGAGATTGAGGGGGATTTGAAATTTCAAATGGAAGTGGATAGAGCCACAGATGTATTGGGTGAGGGTGTTAGAGTCCGATGTGAATATGATTCCACTATAGTGGGTTGTGTTCGATCAGAATTATTTCCACCGATTCCATTAATTGTGGTTAGGATGGAATCATCTGCTTTGAGTGGTTCGTTGGTGATGTCAAAAAATAATATATTAGGGATGGTGACGTATAATATTGATAAAGTAGTATACGCGCTTTCAGCATATTGCATTGTATCATTTTTCATGATGGGCATCAAAGGGGAGAAAATTCGCGGTATATGTGTATCATCAAAAGTATGCGAATTCGAGAATAAAATAGGCCACTACATAACAAAAAGTTATCCGGCTATAAAATATGATACGAACAGAAAAAAGATTTCATTTCGGAAAGACGATCTCATTGAAACGATTGATGAATTAAATTTCAACGAAAATGGTGATCTATATTTGAAAGATTTGGCAATGTATGTACCTCTCGATACATACATTGCGCTGCGTGGCAAGGAATATTATGGAATGGTTTTCCATCGAAGAAAGGGTGCTGATTATAAGTTAATTGATATAAAAATCGCTCCTGTTGCTATTGAGAAATATTTACGGATACATTTGGAATATGCCCCTCGGGTGATAAAATATCGGGGGTTAGAAATAACTGAATTTAGCGAGCAGCTATATCAAGATTATGTGGCAAAGGGGATTAAGTTAGCTGGGTATGTAGAAGATTATTATACCGAATGTTTCGCGCCTCGAAGGGATAGGGATAACGATAGCCAAAAGCTCGTTGTTGTTAAAGGTATAGATTATTCAGCAATCTCCCAAAATATAGCGGAAAGATACAAGTTTCTAGGGCTTCCCCTAATAGCTGAACACCATGATGATTCAACGCTAAAGTATTATATGGCGATTATTACAAAAATTAATAACAAGAAGATTATCGATCTCGAAGATCTTGAAAAGCAGCTCTTCAAGAATAAATCAGAGGCATCCCCGAATATATTATTGCGTTTCGCACTATATTATAAAAAGTCATTTAACATTCTTTATGATCATACGGGCGAAATCGAAGTTTCGTAAAAACCATATACCACACTTCTTTTTATTATCGTTGCATATTATAGATAAATATATATATGACCGACGATCCACAGAAATGGGGCCCTGATAAGTGGCGAGAGATACATCAGAAAACATTAAGATATCCCCGTAATCCATCCCAATATCATAAAAGAAAAATGTATGAATATTTTATGAATTTACCCGATGAATTACCATGCGAAACATGCGCGAAACATCTAACAGAACATTTGAACACATATCCATTGACTTATCAAATACTATCATCACGAAAAAGATTATGTTGCTGGACAGTTGACATACACAACCTCGTAAATAAATCTTTAGGCAAAAGGGAATTATCTTACGAAGAAGCATTTACGATACACTTATCGCACAATTAAAATTATCTATGAGAATACTATAAGTAAATGAACATTGATCCTGCTATATGGGGCCGAAATTTATGGCGTTCATTGCATTCTATAACGTATGCATATTCAAATAACAACAAACAAAGTGCCCGATCATTTTTTACCTCGCTTTCCAACTTACTACCCTGCGAGAAATGTCGATTAAATTACAACGAACATTTAAAATTACATCCTCTCACCGATGCTGTTCTGTCTTCCAGAGATGAATTAATGAATTGGTTGATCGATGTGCACAACGAAATAAACAAATTACTGGGCAAATCGGTCATCTCGCGAGAATATGCAAAAGAATTAATCGCCCGAGACAATCACAATCAAACTAATATTCTCGCGCGATATACAAAATTAATTACAATATTAGTTATTTTCATTCTCATTATCATCATATTTATCATTTTATGGTACAAGAAGACTAACCTCCCGCGTTAATTCCTTCAAAACGATATCAATCTGAGACTCCGTGTACTGATCATTGAGCCAATCGTTGATATTAATATTAGCCTTACTCATGATTCTATCACGAATATCGATGATATTTCTCGCATAATTCCGTATTAAATTCTTAAACGAGATGTTTTGTGATTTTATAGTCTGAATCATTTTTTTGACCAGCACGCCCCGAGGCAACTCTTTATGCGACAGCCGCATATCAACATACCAAATCGTCCACAACGCACAAAATCCACCGGGATCACCAATACGCTTCTTCTTCCGCTCACTGATATCGAACAACTGAAATCCTACTTTCGGCAGATAATCTTTTGGTCTTATATATTTTATCTCCGGATCAAGTTCTTTGAACCGCACCTCTAAAATATTATCTAACAAAGTTGGATCATAATGTAATCCCGGTGGCGTACTCGACCCATGGGGCTCAAACCTCTCCACCTCATGCACGCTCTTATCATAAATCAAATAGTTCGCATGCGACCCAACCCTCATTTCAATCCCCAAGGGCACAATCACAAACTGCTTATCCCCTTTCGACAAACACCTTCTAAAATTATCATAAAAATCCTCCACCAAATAAAGTTTATGATGAACCCAAACAACTTCAAAATTTAAAAATTCACACCTCGTATTCATAATAATCCCAATCGACCTATAAAACTTACACAACTCTTTATTCTCCGTAAAATTTCTCGAAAACGTACTGCACGCATTCGGATGTTTATTCAACAAATATATCAACCCAATCAAAATATCCAACGTACTCCCCGTAAAAGTACAAACATTCAAATTCTGCCCCTCACTCAAATCCAAGCACATAAACCCCCTTTTCAACGGAAAAGACTTCGAACAAACTTTCATATCTTTCCTTTCATACGTCTTCCTCAATTTATTTTCTATAATATCACGACACACATCATGAACCTTCCCCGACGACAACTGCCCCGGAAGCACCTCCTTAACAACCTTACGTTCCTCCTCATTCATCTCTCCATAAAACAACTCCTTCTTACACATATTCTCCCACTCTGTATTCCAATAAATATCACTCTTCCTCAACCTAAATAAATAACTACTCACGACCATCTGCAAAAAACTCTCGAAATCTTTCGCCCCCACATAATCGATCGGCCTCTCATTCAATTTATTCGGCAAAAATACATCCAACTTCTTCTTAATCAATCTCGGCTGATACTCTTTCCACAACTCCTTGACACACACCAAATGTAAACACGTATTCCCATTATTATCCTGAATATTCAAATTACTACCCGGCAACAAAATATCTATATAATCCCCCAAATTATTCATATCAATCTCCAACGCCATCAACAACGCAATTTTCCCATCCAAATTCCACAAATTCAAATTAACTCCACCTCCCCCTCCCAAAATCATCGTCAAACACTCCAAATTATTCTCACTCACAGCATAATGCACAACAGTATTCCCAACAATATCCTGCAAATTCACATCCGCCCCCCTTTTCAACAAAATTCCAACCAACTCCTTATTATTCAAATTAACACAATAATGCAACGCCGTATACTCATGCTCATAATCCTGAATATTAACATTCACCCCATTCTCCATCAACACCTTAACAATCTCTATCAACTGCAAATTACACCCAATATGCAACGCAGTCTCCCCCGAATTACACCGCGCATTAATATCAATATTAAACTCAATAATAATCCCACACATCCTAAACGATCTCATATACACCGCCAAATGAAGCGAATTATACCCATTCTTCTCCGGAATATTTGGCGACGCCCCAGCCACCAACAATTTCTTCAACGCCACCGGATTATTAAACAAAATCGCATAATGAATGGGCACATTATTATTCCTATCCCTAATATCAAACAAAAAGATCCCAATATTATTTTCATTATACTCCAACAATATATCAATCACCTCCTGATAATCATACCTAATCGCAATATACAAAATCGACTTATCCTCATTATCCACAATATCAATCCTGGCCCCCTTCTCTATCAACAACCTAACAATCCCCGGCTTATCATACAAAACAGCATACGTTAACAAATAATTATTCTGATCATCCCTTATATTCAAATCCACATGCTCAATCCCACCAATATACTCCTCAAACTCCCCCCATTTCTGCCCCTTCAGCAAATCAAATAATTTCAAATTCTCATTCTCCCCAGCCATCTTCTATATATATCACATAGTTTCTTTTTTCTTCGAAATCGAATTTTGTACCAACTTCCGTTTAACAAAAACCTGATTCGTACTCGCCTCCGATTGCTCCTTATTGATTTCTTCATCATACATTTTTCTCTTGATCAGATTCCTCTCCTTATTACTGTATTTCAATTTCCCATTCCCGGTCGAATTGGACAAAAACGGATCTTCCGCATTTTCAGAAGAAAGCGCCGGCGATGACAACTTCAACACCCCCCCATCTTCAGACAACGAAGCCACTCTAACTTTCAAAATCTTCCTCACATACTTCTCTAACGCAACATAAGTCTCACTCGTCAAATTTTGAAAATACATGAATTTCCCTGAAGGATTCTCGGTAATATCCAATTGAGGATTATTATCCGTGATTATTTTTTCGATCTCCAAATAATATTTCGGCTTTTTTAATTTTTGGATTCTTCTAGCTAATCTCTCTTTTTGTTCGAAACTAAATTCGCTCGCTGACACAGATTCGGGCATCTCCTATATATACAATTCTACATAGATAAGAAATCCATTTGTTCAAGCACACTAAAACTTTATCCTAAGCTAATATATAAAAAATATTTTATATGTTATCCAGAAAGAAATCAGAGAAAATTACCGCGAGTACCCCCGATGAGATAGCCCAAAAAGAAAAAGATAATATCGACGAACAGAAATTAATGGAACAAAATTTTTCATATCCTGATCCATCTAATCCAGATATTCAATATGAAATGTATCGTCGCCGAGAATTTTATGCGCATCGTATCCCGCCGCGACCGGATATACACAATTATTCTGATATCAAAGAGTATCGCGATAATATATGTGCCCGTGAATTCACCTTGCATGAACATCAAGCATTACTAAGTAATTTTATCAATCCAGATACTCCATATAGGGGGCTATTAGTCTTCCACGGTCTCGGATCCGGTAAATGCACAACTGCCGACACCAATGTTCTCACAAACGGCAACCTCCTAAAAATGCGAGACATATGGAACACATATTCCTCTCGCGAAACTATCACCGACTTTGAAGGAGGAGAATGGAGCGTTCCAACAGAGGAATTGATTATTAATTCAATCGATTCGAACGGGGCGATCATTAAAAAAACTGTCAAACGATTATACCGTGAGAAAATAAATGCGACGATCCGCGAAGTAGAACTTGAGAACGGTCACAAAATTTCGATAACGCCCGCTCACAAATTATTGAAAAATAATGGATGGGAAAATGATTTAAATATCGGGGAATATATCGCAATTCCCAAAAAAGTTTACAATTGCCCTGAGAAAAATTTGCTTCGTGTATCCGAAGATCTAGCTTTCTTATTCGCATGGCACATTAATGGAGGTCATCAGGGGGATGATCCCTATTGTACGTATATTTCAAACCACAATGATTTTATGTGCAACGATTTTGGCATATTGAAAGAAATTAAAAATCGATTACCGACAATTGCCTCGGACTATGATTTATATTTCGCGAGCAGCGTCATTAAATATCCTACTGATCAAGTGCCCTATTTAAAAATTGTTAGCAAAGATTATATCATGTTTTTAGCAAAGAACGGATATGTTGCTGGGAAACTACCTGATTTTATAATGAATGCTCCACTAAACTGTATAAAGATATTTTTACAAGCATTTTTTGATGCGCAATCTTCAATTGATGAAAAATCTGGCACCATAGAGATATTCAATGCATCCGAAATGATATTAAAACAATTGGTTATCTTATGCAGATTATTCGAGATAAATATGAAAATTAAGACAATTCACAATAGAACCAGGACGTATTACACAGGTTTAATTTGTGGCCCATCATTGAGATTATTCAAGGAAAAAATCGGATACACTTTTGATTTCAAAAAAGAGATTCTAGATAGAATTTCAGAGAGAAAATATAGGACCAACTTAGAAATTTTATCAAATATAACAATTAAAACGCTACAAGATGTTCGCGATGAAACAAAATTACCAGCTTCTTATTTCAAAACAGTTAAACAAACTATTATTAAACTACAAGATGTTTTGGGGGATAATATTTCTATTTCCAAATACAAATTGGAGTCAAAGATTGATTTTATTAAACGCGCAATCGGTACTCTTCAACGCGAATTAGCTAAAGAAGTTTATTGGATTAAAATAAAGTCAATTAATCGAGTTGCGTATGATGATTATGTTTATGATTTAGAAGTAGATGAGACACATAATTATGTTGCCGATGGGATACTGTGTCATAATACGTGCGCGGGGGTTGCGATTGCGGAGAAGTTCAAGAGTATGGTTCAAAAATATAACACGAAGATTTACGTTTTGGTATCGGGGCCGTTGATTAAAGAAACGTGGAAACATCATCTTTTGAAATGTACGGGAGAGACGTATCTTAAATATCAGGATAAGAGTTTATATATTGATCCGGTTGAACAAGCGAAGCTTCAGAAGAATGCTTTGAATCAGGCTTTGCAGTATTATCGTTTCATGAGTTATAGGAGTTTTTATAAGCGTGTTTTGGGTGAGAAGATTGTTGAGAAGAAGGTCGTGAAGGGATCGAAAGTCCGGGTTTCGTATAGGAAGACGGAGGAGGGAGAGTTTGAGCGTGATATTGCTGTTGATAGGATTTATAATTTGAATAATACGATAATTATGGTTGACGAGGCGCATAATTTAACGGGGAATGCGTATGGGGAGGCGTTGATGTATATTATTAAGAATTCGGTGAATTTGAGGATTGTGTTGCTGACTGCGACGCCGATGAAAAATTTGGCGGATGATATTATTCCGTTGTTGAATTTTATTAGGCCGCAGAATGCACCTGCGGAGAGAGATAAGATTTTTGATTCGAACAAGAATCATTTGATGAAATTTAAGGAGAATGGTTTGCAGTATTTGAAAGATATTGCCAGGGGGTATATATCGCATGTGAGGGGTGCGGATCCTTTGATTTTTGCGAGAAGGATAGATAAGGGGGTCCAGCCGCCCGGTTTGCTTTTTACGAAGGTTGTGCAGTGTCGGATGTTGCCGTTTCAGAAGAAGATATATGATATTGCCATTCAGACTCGCGATGATACGTTGGATAGGAGATCGGAGGCTGTCGCCAATTTTGTTTTTCCGGCGTTGAGCCAGGATAGAAAAGAGATCGTTGGCTTATACGGTCGTGAGGGTGTATTGGCGATAAAGAATCAGTTGAAGACGAATCATGATTTGTTGAATAAAAAGATCGCTTCAGATATATTACATTTGGATAGCGTTCCCCCTGATTTGTTATATATTACGGAAGATGGTAAGAATATTACCGGGAGTTTGTTGAAGATGGTGAATTTGAAACATTTTTCCATCAAATTTTATAAAGCGTTGAAGAAAACTAATAGGTTGATATGGGGGAAGAAGGGTCCCCGAGTTGCTTTTGTTTATTCTAATTTGGTTAAAGTAGGCATTGAGATATTTCAACAGATTTTATTGCAAAATGGGTATTTGGAATATCAGGATAAGATGGCTTATCAGAATGCTCCCACGACTGTATGCTATTTTTGTGGGAAGACTTTTAAGGAGCATCAGACGATGGTTTTTGCTGAGGATTTATCCCCATCGGGTATTACGCCGACAATGGGGGCTCCAGAATATGAACGTTTGAAGAATGTTCCCGGAAACCTCGAAGATCTCGATGGTGGAGGTGCCGCCGACAGCGATTCAGACTCAGACAGCGACGATGACGACACCCCACGTAAAATGTCCCGCGAACAAAAAGATATCTCTGAATCCTCAACCGATTACGAAGGCTATCCGAAAAAACACACCATCAAACCCATACCGAAACATCAATTTGCCCCGGCGACATTCATCTCAGTCACAGGTAAATCATCCGAAGAGAGCGCTGAATTTATCCCTGAAGACAAAAAACGAATCCTCGACGACGTCTTCAACGATTTAAACAACATCAACGGCAAATATATTAAACTTGTCCTCGGCTCAAAAGTTATGAACGAAGGTATCTCCCTCAAAAATGTAGCCGAAGTCCATGTCCTAGACGTTTACTTCAACCTAGGAAAAGTCGATCAAGTCGCCGGCCGCGCGATCCGTCAATGCTCACACTTTAAATTAATGAGTGAAGAAACAAAATTCCCGTTCGTAAACGTCTACAAATACGTCGTCACAGTTGAAGGAGAGCTCTCAACAGAAGAAGAGCTCTACCGCAAGGCCGAATTAAAATATATGCTAATAAAAAAAGTCGAACGCGCTATGAAAGAAGTAGCCATCGATTGCCCCCTCAACGTCTACGGCAACATGTTCAAAGAAGAAATCGAACAATTCAAAGATTGCGGCGACGAAGGCAAAGAACCATGCCCCCCCGTCTGCGACTACCAAAAATGTATCTACAAATGCGACGATGTCAAACTAAACGCAGAACTATACGACCCCGAAAGAAACATTTACAAACGTATCGGCAAAGAAAAACTAGACTATTCCACTTTCACTCATGGCCTCGCCCGAAACGAAATCGAATACGCGAAACGAAAGATAAAAGAACTATATTTGATTAAATATGAATACACCTTAAACGTCATCATAGATTACGTCAAAAATTCATATGATGAGGAAAAACGTGATTTATTTGATGAATTCTTTGTATTTAAGGGTCTGGACGAACTAATACCTATCACGGAGAATGATTTCATTAGTTTTAAGGATACGATTGTTGATAAATTTAATAGGCCGGGATATTTGATTTATGTGGGCGTGTATTACATATTTCAGCCGTTAGATCAGAATGAGGATGTGCCGATGTATTATAGGACGATGTTTGATAAGACTATAACGCAACGGTTGAGTTTGTATAATTATTTGAAGAATACGATACAATATCAGAAATTTAAGGGCCAAAAAGTTAAAAAGGTTGAGGAGGAGGAGTCGATATTGAAGGAGGAGGTGTCGGTGTATAATTTTGAGCCGACGTTGGAATATTATGATAATAGGGATGAGTTTAAGTATGTGGGTATTATTGATAAGGAGTTGTCCAGGAGGAAGAGTAAGGGGATTGAGGATATGCGGGATGTGTTTAAGATTAGGGAGAAGAGGTCAAAGATTTTGGAGAAGAAGAGGGGGACGGGTATTCCGTCGTTTAAGGGGGCAGTTTGTTCGACGTCGAAGAATAAGGAATATTTGGAGAATATTGCGGCAGAGTTGAAGATTGATTCGAAGGACAATGATACGAGGATTGATTTGTGTGATAAGATCAGGGATAAGATGTATTTGATGGAGAAGTATAATGAGGAGAATTTGACGTATTTGATGGTTCCGGCGAATCATCCGACTGTTCCGTTTCCGTTGAATATTTATGATAGGGTGAAATTTATTAGGAAGCAGATTCAAAATATGATTAAGTTTAAGTTGCAAGTAAGTGAAGCGTCTACGAAGAAGAAAGATGGGCCGGAGAAGGGGTATGCGACGATTAGTGTTGCGATTAAGGATGAGCCGAGATTAGTAGAGTTTGAAAAATTTTTATCGGGGTTGGGTGGGGTAAAAGAGAAGGGTAGGTGGGTCATTACGGTGAGTTAAAGTTGAAAGATTTAATGGTAGATATTTAAAGTTTTATGTATAGGGAGTATTATATGAGTAGTCCATATATTAATACGAAATTGTATACGACGGTGACGTTGCTGCCGAATCAGATGAATAATGATATATATGCACACATGAAATCGAATATGATTAATAGGTTGGAAGGGAAGTGTTATAAGAATTATGGGTTTATTAGTAAGATTTATGAAATTTTGGAAAGGGGGGATGGGAATATTGAGCCGGAGAATCCGATGGCTGCGGCGATTTATAATGTTAAATTTGCTTGTAGGATTTGTATGCCGTTGAAGAATAAGCATATTGTTTGTAAGGTGGAGAGGATTATTCCGATGTTGACGAGTTTGTCGAATGGGCCGGTAAGGGTTATTATTACGAATGATAGGATTAATAAGGATGTGTTTATGGTGGGGAAGAGTGGGATATTGGTTAGGCAAGCGGGTGGTAGTGGGACGAGGGCGTTGCAAGCGGGGGATCATGTTTTGGTGAGGGTGGATTCGAGGAAGTATAATAATAGGGATAATATTATTATGTGCATGGGGGTGTTGGATTCGATGGCGACGGAGCAGCAAAGTCAGAGGTTTGCGAGTGATGAGTATAATATAGATGAAAAATTTGTGGATTACGATAAATATATAAAGATGGATGAGAAGGCAGTTGATGTTAGTCAGATAGGTGAGGAGGCGAGCGAGGAGATCAATGAGGATGAGAAAGATTTTGAGAAGAGTACAGGAAATAAGCAGAAGCAACGGAATAGAAATAATTAACTGGTGGGTGATTTTAGTAGTTAAAAATTTGTGTATATATATTAGATAATGCAGTCTAGAGTTCAATTTAGATCTAAGCCGAGATTTAATAATTATAAAAAATATAATAATTTTGGCTTGGTTACTAAGTATTATAATTATGCTGGGGGGAATATATATTGTACTAATTGTGGGAAAGTGGGGCATGAGTATAAGCATTGTGATGATGCGATTATAAGTATGGGTGTGATATTATTGAGATTTGATTATGATAAGATCAGGGAGTTGTTTTTTGGGTTGATAGGTGAAAACGGAGAACATGGAGGGATGGATGCGAAGGATGTGAATGGGATTAAGATTGAATCGATTTCGGACATTGATGTGTTTTCGACGTTGAGGGAGAACATTAAGTTTTTGATGATAAGGAGGAAGCATACGTTAGGGTATATTGAGTTTATTAGGGGGAGATATAAGCCGGATAATGTTGATGGTATTGTATTTTTGTTTCAACAGATGACTCGGGAGGAGATTGATAGGATCGGGAGGATGGATATTGGGGAGTTGTGGAATGATTTTTGGATTGATCCCGATAAGAGGATTTTGTATGAGAAGGAGTTTTGTAAGACGAAGCAGAAATTTGATAAGTTGAAAAATGGGGATGATACTGAGTTGACGTTAGATTTTTATGTGAAGCATGTGGTGCCGACATGGGATCAGGCGGAGTGGGGGTTTCCGAAGGGGCGAAGGAATAAGACGGAGACTAATGTTCGCTGTGCTTTGAGGGAATTTGAGGAGGAGACGGGCTTGAATGGGGAGGATTATATATTGTTGGAGGGTATTAAACCTTTGGTGGAGGAGTTTATAGGTACGAATGGGGTGAGGTATAAACATATATATTATGTTGCGTATGCGAATAGTGATGTGATGCCAGTTATAGATGTAAGTAATATGCACCAGGCGACAGAAATCGGTGATATTGGTTATTATACGTATAATGATGTGATTAATATGATTCGGCCGTATCATGTTGAGAGGAAGAAGATTATTACGAAATTATATATGTATCTGCTGGAGAAGATTATTATAGATCTGAGGGTGTTGGCAGTGGATGAACAGGAAGAAGTAAATGTTAGTGTTATTGAAGCTGCAAAAGATTGAAATTAATATAACATAACATAAAGATTTAATAATATAAAGTAATAATATATGACAAGTTTATTTGTTGATATTAAATTGGAGCCTAAGAGAGTGTCGATAGATGATTTGATTAGTTATGTCAAGAAGAACGTGAAAACTATGAATCATGTGGTAGGGGGGTCGCAGCAGCAGGAAAATGAAATAGCTGAGGTTGACGTGGTATCGAGCGCGGCTGGTGCGTCTGGGATAATTAAAGCAGTTTCCAAATTTCCGCAAAATTTAAATAAAATATTTTCAAAATTTGATCTATTTCGTGTTGGTACAACACCATTTGTGAAAATCGGTAAAAATAAATGCAATATATCTTTACTTTCTGCAGTTTTATCTTGTTTGAAGGATGATTTTGTTATTATGCCTCAGGACGGAGGGGGGCAACAAATCTATATTAATCAATTGAATACGAATTTGGTAGGTTTCATAAACAGCGATAAGTATAACGAGCTCAATTATAGAAAAATAACGGGGCTGTCGCAAAATGAAATAATTCATCAGCTTAGGGCGTGGGAGAATTCGAAGTGCAGTATGAAAGTTATTGCGGATTATTTTGATGTGAATATTTTTTTGTTGGATATCGGGGGGGATAAATTATTTGATGTTAATTGTTATAATCAATTTAAGAAGAGTATTTTGATCATGATGTTGTCGGGAGATGATTATGTTTTTGAGGCACTATTTTGTTCGGGGATTAAAATTTTTGATAGGAATGATCATTTGATGAAGCACTTGGGAGGTATTGTTTGTTGTAAATTGTTGGAAAATAATGTTGGTGATATCGTTGGCGGGGGAGTAATTGTATCGAAGGCTCCGAGCAAAGTCAAAGAGTCGTATTCTTTGGGTGAGAAACGATTGTTGCGATTGTTGCAAAAAGAAGAGAGGAGGGAAGAGTACCTCAAAGAAGGATCGCCCGATTTAGTCAAAATTAAAGAAGAGCCGCTAGAGAATAATGTGGATGGTATTAACGAGATTATGGAATGTAGTGAGGTGAACGAAGATGAACTTGTTATTGGTGATATATCTGATGAGGAGGTAGATATGATGCCGGATTTGTTAGCGAATATTGAGAAGTTAAAAGGTTACGATCAATTGGTTCTTCAGAAATTGGGAAATAAGAAATATGATGAGAAGAAAATGTTATTGGCTGAGATTCAAGAAGATGCTGAATTTTTAGGGATTTCGTTGATCGTTGGTGGGTCGACGAAGAAGAAAAAGACTAAGAACCAGTTGATTGGGGAGATAACTAATGCAATTAAATCATTGAAAAAACTTTAATGTGAGTTATATTAGGGACATATGAGCTTGTCGAAAGAGTATAGGCGATCAGAGGGGAAATATTTAGTTTATAGGAATGATTTGAAATATAGGAGTGAGAGGGGTCTGGATAAGCGGCGGATTATTTGGGATGATTTGAATGTGAAATATTTGTTCGAGAATGTAGATACAGATTCGTTGGGGTATAGGTTGCATGAGTGTAGGAAGAGTGGGATGAGGCATTTAGATTTAAATAATTTAGATTTGGTTGTATTTCCGGAAATACCTGAGGAGTTTTTAGGTGCTGTGAGATGTTTGTTTGTTGCGGAGAATGATTTGGAAGAATTGCCTGATATGACCGATTTTAAGAAGTTGGAAATGTTAGAGATTGGGAATAATAATATTAATAATTTGGGTAGATTGCCTGCTTCGCTGATTGAGTTTGCGTGTAGGTCGAATAGGATAAAATTTTTGCCGGATCCGGAGGAATGTCCGAATTTGATAAGAGTTGATTGTTCGATGAATGAAATCGTGAGGATTCCATATTATAGGAAGTTGAAATCTCTTAAGTGTTCGAATAATAAATTGGGGGAGATTCCGGAGTTAGAATCGTTGGAAAATCTCGTTTGTAATAATAATGATATTGTTAAGATAGATGAGAGGTGCGTCAATTTGAAGTACTTGGATTGTTCGAATAATCGGTTGAATCATATTGAGATATATCCGAATTTGGTTGATTTGATATGTAGTGGGAATAGTAGTATTGGGGAGTTGGGTGTTTATCCGAATGTGAAGTATATTGAGATTTTTATGACTAAAATAAGAGTGATACCGTTCATGAAATGTTTGGAAGAGATTTTTTGTGAACGCGATATGATTCAGAAAATTTCGGAGAAGTATGTTGCCGTATGCGATATTAGTGTTAAGATCCATAAGGGGAAAATGTTACAAATAACTTTTAGGAAAAAATAGTTTAAAGAGAGAGAGATATGGTAGTAGTAGAATGAGCTTTTATAATGGAAAATTGCCGGGGGAACCTGGTATGGGCCCCGGAATGGAAAATATAGTAGTGCCTGCGGATAACTTAGTTGATGCATCGGGATTACCAAATGTTGAGAAATTGTTAGATCGTATTCTCGAATTATTGCAATACATAAATACCCCTCCTATGGAAGCATTAGAGGCATCGGATCCAGCCGCTTTCGAATGCCACGTGGACGCAAAGTTCGAGGATCTCAGCATGCGCTACTATTCTGTTTTCCGCCTAGTCCTCGACAAAGAAAATCGCGAGGAAAATATTCTAAAACTAATAGATACTTTTTCATTCGTTAAAAAAGTACAACAGGGTGAAATGACAATCGACAAAGCCGACGAAACCTACAAAGAATCACTCAACGAACAATACATATACTCAAAATACGGCGGCAAAGCCAATTTCGAACAACAAATGAAAAAACCAAAACCTCTATAACATATTAATCTTCGGCAACAAGGACTTATTAGAATTGATATCAATAACCGCTTCACTCTCTTGCCGAATTGCCCCCAACACCCCCTGAAATTTATCTCTCTCCACCATAAACCGTCCAATCCAATATTTACTCGCATCTATTTGCATCTGGCGACGCATTTGATATACGTCCCCATAATAATTTTGCATATCTATAAACTCCTTAATTTCATTTATACTCTTCAACTGCCTATTCGCAATTGTCGTATTACAAAACACCATCGTTAAAATAAACGTCTGCGGCAAAACTAATTCATCCCATATCCTAACTAAATTATCCGTTCCATTCTTATGTAACTTCTCAACGATCTGACTAAGCTGTTCCAAAATCAATTTATAATCTTTATCACTATCCGCATATCTAAAATCCGTACAAACAATATATTTCTCAGAATTCGACGGTCTGCTTGTCAACGGTTTCGCTAAAAAAATATTTTTATACATTTGCCCTAACAAAAATATGAATTTAATAGACGTATTTGTGAACGTCTCAAAGAATTTGCAAACGAATGCTCCCCCCTTCGTTTGTAATTTAATCGCAGCATATATTTGCGCGAATATTAACCGAAACGCTTCTTGTTCTTGGATATTTTCATTCGTCCAATCAAATCCACCATCCGCTGTGATAAAATCTGCCTTATCCTTCCCCAGCTGCCCCCCGAATAGCATAATAGTCTTCGGATCAGTAATATCTCCATTATCCCGATCTATAAACCCCCCCGCCATCTTCTTCGAATACGTTTGATGCAAAATCACTCTCTTCGGCTTCTCCCCATTATAATAATCAATAAACGATTGCTCCAAATCCGGAATATGCTTCCCATCATCCTCAGGATGCAATGTCACAGCATAATATTTATCATTCTTAGGATTCTTGGCATACTTATCTCTAAAAAACATCGTCGCCTGAATAAACGACCCCGGCCCCTCCGCCAAATGCGCACTAATAAACCCCCCCTTATTCAAATCAATCAAATCAAACATATGTAACACTTCCCACAATTTATAAAACCCCCTACTTAAAATATTCGGTTTCCCATCCTTAATCTCGAAAAATTTTTCGCTCGCATGGCCAATATCATCCGGATAATTATCAATATACCTTTCAAATTTATTCATCACCAAATAAACTTTCTTTTTATTCTCGAATTGTTTCAACACTTCCATCTTATTCTTATTCGCATGCAAATAATGATGAAACCCCAAAGAAAACAACGGATAATCGATATTCGTCGACAACACCGCTTCCCCCTCCAACGACGCCAAATCTTTATCCCCATCATCATTGGGCACCGCCACCAAAAATGGTATATAATCCGCCTCCTTCGGCAACACAACACTACTCGACGCCGCCGAACTCGCCGTCCCCTTAACCTTCAGCGAATTATCTAACACTTCTGCAATAACTTTCTGCGGTTTAACTAATTCTTCAACAGCACCCGTCAACATCGGACTCTCCGGTTCAATAACTTCAATCTTTGATACCTTCTGCTTTGCTTTCGGTGGCATTTATATTTACTCCTATAATACACCCATATATTTAAGTACTACACATATTAAAATCAACTTTTCTCACCACAAAAAATTGATAAAATATAATTTAAAATATAGAACAGATTATATCTTATATAATAATATTAACCAATGTCCGAATTCGAATCATTGATCACTGAAGATCTGGTCGCCCAGATTAAATCGCTATATAATAAAATAACAATTTCTCATGAGTTTGAGTTCATGTTTTATAATTTTAATAATGTTTTGATGAGTTACGAGAAATATGTTTTGATAACGAAGTATTTGAAAGCGCGAGGGAATATGGAACCGACTGATGTTTTGGATATTATTTATAGTGTACCGGATGAGCACAAATCGTATAGGATTAGTATTAGTGGGGTTGCGGACATTAATAGGTATATGAAAATGGTTCACAGGAAGAAGAATCATGTTATATTTTCAGTATTTGCGTCCATGATTCTCGGTGGTGATAAAAAGTTGACTATTATGTCGAAAACGAAAGAAGCTGAGAATGTTGTGGACGTGAACGATATAAATGTCAGGGTACGGTTAGCGGAGGAAGCGGCAGTGACCAAAGATGAATTGGAAAAATTAACATCAATTGATCGTGATAAGATTTTAAATATTATTTTCCGATTAAAATATCGTATTACATCGCAAGTGACGAAGGCGATAAAGATTGATTTGACGACGACTCACACGACGAAGAATTTTAATCGTATTGAATTTACGATTCCGAATTATGAGTTGGAGTTAGAATGTGCGGCGGCGAAGCCAGATGAGGAGATATTGACTGGGATGTTTGAGGAGACGATGAAATTGTTGAAGTTGTTGCAGCAAAGTAATTTTGTTATTACGAAGACAAAGACTGATAAGGTGTTGGAGGAGTATGCGAAGATATTGTCGCTTGATAGGGCTAAGTTGACGAATTTGGATGCTAGGCAATCGTTTTCGTTAGAGATTCAACATGTGACGGAAGTGTTGCCGAATAGGTATGCTGTGACGGATAAGGCTGATGGGGATCGATATATGTTAATTATTGTGAATTTCCATGTTTATTTAATTTCGGTTAATTTGGTAGTTCGTGATTCAGGGATAGATATTCCGTCGGATATGGGGGAGTATAATGGGACTATTTTGGATGGGGAACTTATTTTTTTGCCGAAGAAGAATAAGCATATTTATATGGTGTTTGATTGTTTGTTTAGGGGCATTAATGTAGATGTGAGGAAGCAGCCTAAATTTGTGGATAGGATAGCGGTGGCGGATGGGATAATAGAGAATTGTTTTGTTCTTGGGAAGAAGCAGAGTTTTTATAGGATGAAGTTGTATGTTTCGAAGGAGGCGGAATTTTCATTGGGGGGTATATTGAAATTTCATGGGAAGCAGATGGGAGAGTACATGGATGATTTGAATAAGAATATAGATGATAAGGCTACGCATAGTTTTCCATTGGTGAGGAGGAAATATTTTATTGATGCGTTGGGGGCGAAACCGTGGGAGATTTTTGCTTATGCGGTGTTGATGAATGAGAAATATACGCAGAACAGTGAATTTGGTTGTCCGTATTTGCTAGATGGATTAATTTTACAACCGTTGGATCAGCCGTATGTGACTAGTGTGAAGGAGAGTAAGTATGTTGAGTATAAATGGAAGCCGCCGACAAAGAATTCTATAGACTTTTTTATTCAGTTTGAGAAAGATAGTGTGACGGGGAAGATTTTGACGATATATGACAATTCGGTGGACGAGTATGTGAGGAATAAGCCGTACAGGATATGTAATCTTCATGTGGGGCAAAGAACAAAAGTTGGGGAGCAGCCTGTATTGTTTAGGGAGGAGGAAGAATTGTATAAAGCTTACATATTTTTGGATAGGGGAGAAGTTCGGGATCTGGACGGGAATATTATTGTTGACAAGACTGTGGTGGAATTTTATTATAATAGTGATGCGGATGTTGAGAATAAATTTAGATGGATTCCAATTAGGACGCGTTATGATAAGACTGAATCTGTGTTGAGGTATAGGAGGCGGTACGGGAATTATTTTGATGTTGCGAATAAGATATGGAGGAGTATGATTAATCCTATTTTGATTAGTGATTTTCAGGAGTTGGCGAAGGGGGGTGATATTTATGAGAAGAAGATTAACAATTTGCGATCGAAGATAGGGCATGAGTTGATTATATCCACGGCGAAGGAGAATATTTATTATCAGTTGAGGACGAATTTGGCGAAACCGATGAGGCAGTTTCACAATTGGATTAAGAGTATTATTATATATACGTATTGTCATCCGATGTATCAGAAGGATAGGCAGTTGTCTGTGTTGGATATTGCATGTGGTAGGGGGGGTGATATTATGAAATTTTATTATGCTAAGTGTGCTTTTTATGTTGGTATAGATATAGATTTGGAGGGGTTGATGTCTGCTGTGGATGGAGCTGTTTCCCGATATAGGCAATTGAGGAAATCACATCCAAATTTTCCGGAGATGAATTTCATTCAAGCGGATGCTGGGAGCCTGCTGAATTTCGAAGATCAGAATAGGGTATTTGGTGGGATGAATAATGAGAATAAGAAATTAATGGACAAATATTTCTCGCCGTCGTCAGTGGTTCAGTTTGATCGTATTAATTGTCAATTTGCGGTGCATTACTTTTTTAAGAATCCCGAGACATGGGGTAATTTTAAGCAGAATTTGAATATGTTTTTGAAAAGGGGAGGGTATTTCATGACTACGGTCTTTGATGCGAGGAGAATTATGGCTCTGTTCAAAGATAATAGTTCGGAGAGATATACGGTGACGTATACATCGCAGAAGGGGGAGAAGAAGATATTGTTCGAGATTATTAAAAGGTATGATGATGAGCGGCAAAAGAATATTAAGACTGGGAATGCTATTGATGTTCATGCTGCCTGGATGTTTAAGGAGGGTCAATATGCGACGGAATATCTTGTTGAAGAAGATTTTATTGTCAGTGAGCTGCAAAAGGATTGCGAGTTGGATCTTGTTGATACAGATCTGTTTGATAATCAGTATGAGATACATCGAGAGTATTTCAAGAATTACGCTAAGTTGGATGAAAACGCCGAGACCCGAAAATTCTTGTTGAATGTTGCCGGGTTTTATGAATTTAATGAGGTCAACGGTGGTTGTTTTAAATATTCTCGTTTGGAGAGATATTATGTGTTTAGGAAGCGGGATACGGAGGCGGCCAAAGGGAAGAAATCGAAGAAAGTTGTTCAGAAGGGTGGTATTGATCAACTTATGGATTCTGGGAGAACGATTGTTCACGATTTGGATTTGAGTGAAGTTGGTGATTACACTTATTGTGGATCGATTCTTCATGTGTTGAAGACGCACAAATTAATCCCCAAAAATGTAACCATGAAGGAATTTCTGTCCGATTTTAATATAGGCATGACCGATGACAAACTAGACGATGATCGTTTGCAAGATATTAATCAACGTTTAGTGATTAACCATGAAGTTATACCGACGAAGAAATTACATGTATTGAATGGTGTCGGCGTGATTATCGTAGAAAAAGATTGCAATTCGAACTACGACGTGACATTATTAAATGACGCCAATGCTAAGAAAATATTAGTCTTACTGAAGGAGAATGATATATTTAGGCCGATATACTATGATTCCAATGGCAAGATTAAGGGCCTCTTCAGTGATGGAGACGAATTCGTAAAGGAAATGGGTTTTTAGTTGAGCGGCCCGGACTGAAATAAAATTGATTTATATATAATAAGATTATAAAGGACTTAAAAATAGAATAGCATTATAAGTATATATATGGATTCGAACAAAGATCAACAGATTGGTGATTCTGTCTATTTGATGGACACGTTTTTAAAGTACAAAAATTTTGCGATTAATAAGAAACCACACCCGAATTTTGAGAAATATTATAATGATCATTCGCAGAATAAAATTAGGAAGTTGATTGGTTTGGATATATTGGATAAGCAGGATATACGGGTGAAGTTGAATTATGTTATTACGAGGAAGAATATATCGAATGAGGACGAGATGTTATTTAATAATATGCGGTATAATTTGAATAAAGTTAATAATAAAATGTTAGCGGAAGGCAATGGTAATGTTAATGAAGGTAGTTTGGGGGTGACGATTGGGGCGTTGACGAGTTTGGTGTACTCGAAGGTAGAACATTTTCAGAAATTAGCGGACATGATTGTTGATAAGGCGATTAATGAGCATAAATTTTGTTCGATATATGCTACGTTGTGTTTTGAGTTGGCGCCGTATTATATTGAGATTAATCAGAATAAAAAAATATATTTTAGGCATATTCTGCTGAACACATGTCAAACGACTTTTGAAATTTTTTTAACGAATTGTGAGAAGATAGAGAAGGATAAATTGGCTGGGTTGATGAATTTATTGGGTGAGCTTTATAATAAAAAATTATTGACGGCCGTTATTATTAAGGGATGCTTTGATAGATTGAGTGAAACCATTGAGAAGGCGAATAATTCAGCGGATGGGATTTCGGCTTTGGTGATCACGAGTTATAGGAGTATGTTGAAGGATAATAATTCGACGTGCAAATATTTTTTAGATAGAATGAATGCGTTCGTTGATAATGCGAAGTTGCACATTAGGAGTAAGTTTGCTATTCAGAATGTGTTGGACAAGATTTTGGAGATGTAAAAAATTTGATTTGATTTATGGTTGTATTGTATGGAGGGTATAATAGAATTATGGGATGTCGGGTGTTATTTTGTTGAAAGATGTTTCGGAGGGTGTTGTTAGGATTTATGGGAGGGTTCATAGGATACGTGCAACGGGGAAGATATGTTTTATTGTGTTGAGGGATCAGATATATTCGGTGCAGTGCGTGGTAAGGGGGGAGAAATTTAAGGGTGTTAAGAAAATTTTGCCGGAGACGCTTGTTGTTGTTACAGGGGAGGTTGTGAAATTGCCGGATCATGTTAAGAGTGTTGAGTCTACGTCTCATAAGAGGTTTGAGATTGATGTGAGTGGTATTGAGATCATTGGGGTGCCGGATCCGAATTTGCCGTTTACGCTGGAGGATGTGAATTTATTGTATGGTTGCTTGGATCGGAATAAAGTTATGTTGAATACGCGTTTGGATAATAGGGCATTTGATTTGAGAGCGCCATTTAATAATTGTGTGTTTAAGATACAGTCGGCAGTGACGAGATTGTTTAGGGAGGCATTGTTTGCGTTGGATTTTATGGAGATTCATAGTCCGAAGATTATTGGGAGTTCGTCGGAGGGAGGGGCGGCAATGTTTAAAGTTGATTATTTCGGAAAGGGTGCTTTTTTAGCTCAATCGCCCCAATTATATAAACAGATGTGCATCAATTCAGATTTCAAGCGCGTAATGGAAGTGGGACCAATTTTTCGGGCTGAAAATTGTATATCTCATCGCCATCTTTGTGAATTTACTGGTTTGGACTTGGAAATGGCTTTAACACCAGATCACTCGGGCAAATTCTCATATTACGAAATCATCGAAACATTTTGGAATACGCTCGTACACATATTTGATAATTTAAAAATCATGTGCTCCGATCAATTGGCGTATATCACTTCCATATATTCATTCGAAGAATTAAAATATCCTTCCAAACCGTTAATTATAAGTTTCAAAGAGGGCATTGCGATGTTACATGCTGCGGGAGCTGAACAAAAAGATTTAGAAGATCTTAGTACAAAAAATGAGAAGATTTTAGGAGACCTCGTGAAAACGAAATACGGAGCAGATGTCTTCGTCTTGGATAAATATCCCAAGGATGCCCGACCGTTTTATACGATGATTTCTGAGGAGGATCCATTATATTCTAATTCTTATGATGTGATAATGAGAGGCCAAGAAATATCGTCAGGAGCTCAACGGATACACTGCCCGAAAAAATTATTAGAACGCATGGAAGAATTAAAATTAAACGCCACCAATTTCTCAGATTACCTACAATCGTTCAGATACGGATCCCCACCACATGGCGGGTGCGGTTTTGGTCTAGAGCGTATCGTAATGCTCTACCTAAACCTCTCCAACATAAGAGAAGTCAGCCTCTACCCACGGGATCCATCTCGTTCGACACCCTAAAAATTGAATTATTTTGCTTCAGGATAAACAAATTTATATTTTTGATGAACCGACGAATAATTTGGATCAAGATATGATGAAAAACTTGTTCAGGAGGCTGATGTTAATATTCCTTTGGAGTTGATTATGTAGTGTACCCGTAGGTTGTTTTGGAATCTGAGCGGATGATACATTTGGAGTGGCTTCTGACGTATATGGGCGATGATTTAAGGAGAGTGAATGTGTGGATATTTTCCGTTTGTTTAGTTAGTGTGACTGTTTCTATTGTGTTATCGACGAACAGCATATATTGGTGCCCGATGGTTAACAGGGGCATCACCGATAACGAAACATTTATTGTATTACTTAGCAAACACGTAGATTTTTCATCAATGATACACATTTGTTTATCAATAATAATATTTTCCTCCATTTTTATTTCCAATGAACCGAATTCGTCGGTAAACATTCTTTCGGATTCTATTTGTTTTTTTCGTATCGACTTAATAATTATTGGATAGAATTTCCCATTCAAGGGTCCGATGAACAGTTTGTCATCTAAGTGTATTTCATTCACGAGGCAGACTCCCAAAACGATATAGCCGGTTTCTTTGATGTTGTAAACGTCGCAAATCATGAAGTCTATTATGGAGCGATCGCTTAGTTTTGTGGGGATTATGTTTTGATTTCTTGGGGGGGAGCATTTATCGATATAGTTGATGAATTTATGATAATTTTTTCCAGTAATGTTAGAGATGGGTAAGTATGGAATGCACCCACTGCTTATCGGTTCATCGCAGGGAACAAGTTTAAATGTTGGCGACAATATTACATTTAATTTTGTTACCAAGCTAAGCAAATTTTCGTCTGCCCCGGTTATTTCTGAATTATCATAAGATGCTATTTTCGTAAATAATATGAATATGGGAGTTTTAAATGCTAATGATATTTCCAAGGCAGCGATAGTTTCATCTGGGATGCCACTAGAAATACAATCTTGCACGCTGATGATGATAAGATTTAGATGAGCCCTATAAACGAGAACCCCGAAAAGCATGGTTCTATAATATTTTGGAAGCCCCGGAAGATCAAATATACTGATTATTTTATTTGACGTCTGAGCGATTTTATCCCACGTAACATCCACCGTATCGCTTCTATAATTATATATCTTCCCATCAGCAAGACCGAATATATCATGCTTAATGCTCGAAGTGATCCCTGTAGTCTGTTCATGGTTATGCCTAAAAATAATTCTGCGACTGCTCCCAGTACCATTATCTTTTTCATTATACGTCAAATATCCCAAAGTCGTTGTTTTTCCATGCCCCGAAGCCCCCAACATCGATATCCTATATTCATTAATATGTATCGCATTATAACATTTTCTTATCGCTGCAGCAGCCAAACAACAATTAACTTCCAACGTCACAATCTCCAAAGAATAAACCTCCGCATTACATTTATGAGCGGTCTCAATCAAAATATCTATCGACTTGTCAATAATTTCCCTCGAGACATAACCAACATTTCCATCATCATCAACTCCTAGCAAATAATATGCGTTCGCCTTCGAAGTCAATAACTTCGCCTCATTCAATCGATAAGTCATCTGCGTAATCATGCGCATCATCTTACCCTTATCAATTTGATCCAACCGCAATTTATACTCCATATACCCTTCGTCATTCTCCGCATAAAAACACGGCTTATCCTCATCATCAAATTTCTCTATAAGATTCTGAAATATTTTATTCCTAAATATCAACTTAGACATAACGCGTACACACCACACCATAACTATTCTTGTAACCTCTTCATTAATATTAAATTCAATTTTAATTCCCATTTAAAGCTATAACGAGTCACAATAATATAGAAAAAATTGATATTTCTACATTTAGTGGACATCATTATAAAGCATATAAAACTATCGCAATTAGCATTAAGCAAATAATAAATTATGGGTGGGAAGAACGTTTGTACATTATATAAGAGTTGCATTAAGCGTAAACATTGTAACGAAATGAAAGGAAGCTTGTATGTTGTCGATTTGTTGTATCAATTACATCGAATCGCAAGGGGGATTAAGAATAGGGATCGTAATGATGCGAAGAAGATCCATGATTATATAGATTTAAGTTTAGTAGATCCCGAGAAGAAAAAGCCGTTGGATGAGCTGATTGATATCGAAGATAAAGTTGCGCATTTAATTGCGATTAGTTCTTTTGTTGAGTCGACTATTGAGAAATGTATTTTTCCGATTTGCGTTCTTGATGGGAAGGCTCCCGAATTAAAGCGTCGTAAGTTAGAAGAACGAAAGCGAAATCGGATACGCGCACAAGAGGAGAAGTCTAAGATTGCTGATAAGACATCTCCCGAGTATGTGAAGCAAAGTAAAAAATGCGTTGAGATCAGAGATTCGCATTACCGAGATACAAATGAGTTATTAAGTGCAATGGGATTGATAACCGTCCATTCTCCCGGTGAAGCAGATTCCCAATGCGCGGCCATCGCATTAGGTTTACCAGACATCGCCGGAGTAATTACAGACGACTCCGATGTCTTAATATTCGGCGGCCCCCGAATTGTAAAAAACTTCAATCGCAAAAGTTCAACCATCGACGAGATTAAATTAAGCGATATATTGGAATTTTTGAAAAATAAAGCAAATCAAATTCTCGCAGAAAATGGGCGGCCACTGATAACTAAATTTAAACGAAGGGATTTTGTAACATATCAAATTCTTCAAGGGACAGACTATAACGAACCCATAAATTTAGACAATGTGATTCTCGATAACAAGGCCAAAGAATCGAAAATCTTAAGATTCATAAAAAATTCAAAGGCATCTAAATATTTCGCGGGAGCATTCCGAAGCACTCACGGATCTAAAAAAGACGGGCCCGATCCACATAAATTATTCGAATTATTGGTTCTAAATGATTTCAGTATGAGTAAATTATTTGACCAGCTCTCCTTACGAGGCACGGATTTCGAAAGTGAATGCCAGGAAGCGCACACGTACTATCTCAACGCTGACGTGATCGACCCCGAAACTATCGACAGGACAGTCACGTTGCCCAATCTTGAAAAAATGATAGACATACTACATAAAAGGAATCACTTCAATATTAAATTCGTCAACAAATTATTCAACGGTCTGCTGCATATGTATAATCTATTCTACAAAATTCCATTCGGTTCAGATTGGTATAATAGTTTTCGGAGTTATCAAATAAGATTTCAGCAAAATAAACTCTACGGGAAAAAGAAATTATCCGCCTACACATCACAAGGAAGCGGCGCCATTGATCCTGGCGATTAAATACTTAATTCCTTCTTCTCGGGGAAGGTCGAGATTATTATCAGCCACACCTTTGTTCATATTTTTTATTCGAATCATTTTATTTTTTATTTCAGTCGAACCAATAACAATCATGAACGGGATATGATTATTATGGACGTCTTCCATTTGGGATCCCATCTTAGGGCACATTAGGTGAGACATCATCGTAGGTATATTATGATTTCGAAATTCATTGCATAATTTTATTCGTTCGTCTACCATGTTCATTTGTTCTTTTTCATCTTTTGAGCTTATTGATGCCACGTATATTTGTATTGAGGGTGGTGCTTCCTTCAATTCTTTTTCGTCGGATAATATCGTTATGATACGTTCGATACCGACGCTCATACCAACAGCAGGGTAGTCTCCGTTAGTGGCCAATTTCCCAATCAGATTATCGTACCGCCCTCCAGCACAAATTGAACTTGGCATTATTTCCCTATCATTATGATACCCTTCAAATATAAACCCTGTATAATAATCCAACCCGCGCGTCAATAATGGATCAAACATTACATTGGGAATACTTAACTTGCTCACCCGATTAAGCATCAACATGAATTCATTAAATATCTTTTCAGCGATTAACCCCTCACTTCTCAAATAGTTCAACATAATTGGACCCATGGCTATTTTGTGCGAATTGTCAACCCTTTTGACATGAACGAGCATTTCGTTCAAACGGTTTCTTTTTAACTCATGAAATATCTCCCCAACCGATTCCAACTTCGAAACATTTGTTAGAATCGTACTTATCTCAATAGGGTATTTTTCTTCTAAGAATGCGATTATTTTTTCACGGGAATCTAGAATTCTTGCTATCGAACATATAAATTTTTCGATTCTCCCAATGATTTCCGGAGCAATTTTCTTCTCTGCGAGCTCTACGCATATTTCTTTGGGTGATTTCTTATCTAGTTTATCTATCGTCGCTGACACAGTCAACAACTTATCTTCCGGGATACGCATCTGAAGAAGATATTGAAACAAAATATTACGATCATTCAAACGAATTATAAAATTATCACCAACCAACGCTCCAATGAGTTTACTAGCTAATTCTAATATTTCCATATCAAATATGCCCGAATTTTGATCGCTGCCGACTATATCGAAATCTGCTTGCGTTATTTCAGTATACCTACCTTTTGATAATTCTGGAAGATCCCTCCGATAAACTTTCCCTATCTGATAACGCCTAAATAATTTAAGCCCATTCATCGTTATATACCTCGCAAATGGTACAGTAAGATCGTACCGCATAATTAAATCACCGTCATCCAATAAATATACGGATTTATTGAATTCTTCCCCATATAAGTCTTTTACCAATTCAAATTGTTCCAGAACGGGAGTATCTAACTCCGATGCTCCACGAGCCCTATAAAATTTCTTGCAAGTCGCAATGACATTTTCGCGTAATTTTATTAATTCTTTGTCCCAATCACGCATTCCTAACGCTGTCCGCCTCGCTGAAGCCATCGATTGTTTTTCTCAGTCTGAGATCTAACTAATGTACTCTCCAAAAAATGGAATTATCAATTTTATTTGATAAAAAATTGAAAAATAATCAAATAAGATATAAACATTGGAGGAGTAGTAATAATAATAATATTTATGAGCGACGATTATTATAATATCTTAAATGTTGCCAAGGATGCCTCGGCAAAAGATATAAAAAATTCTTATTATAAATTGGCAAAGAAATGGCATCCTGATAGTCATCCGGAGGAGGATAAAGCGAAGGCGACTGAGAAATTTAAGGAGATTGTTGAGGCGAATGAAGTTTTGTCGAATAAGGAGAAGAGGGAGATATATGATAAATATGGCAAGGAGGGATTGAATCAAAATGGGATGAATCACGGGGGTGGTGCGAATATGGATGAGATTTTGAGAAATTTCCGGGATATGATGGGGATGAATATGGGAGGTTTTCCGGGTATGGGTTTTCCGGGAATGCGTGATGATGATTCTGTTCCAGATGTTGAATTTACCAAAGAATTTCGGTTGGATGTGTTATATAGGGGAGGTAAAGTTACGGAATCATTTGAGAGGTATACATTATGCGGGCCATGCGTTGGGACCGGGAGTTCGGATGGTATGGAACACAAGTGTGCGGGTTGTAATGGTCTAGGGATACGAATCAGAACGATAGTGCAACCGGATATTACGCAACAATTTCAAGAGAAATGTAAAACTTGTAATGGGACTGGATCAAATACGAAAGATGTTTGCAAAAAATGTAATGGACGACGTGCTACGAAAGAGCGTGTACATTTAGATTTTATCGTTCCGCCCGGTTCTTTTGGAGGGAGCAAAATTGTAGTTGAGAACGAAGGGAATGAGATTCCTATGAATGAAAGAAGGAATAAAAAAACTCGTTCCGATGTGGTATTGATAGTCACGGAAGTTCCCGATGCTGTGTTTAAGAGAATGTTTGGGAGGGGTCATCATCAGATGGATCCGTCTGATCTGATGATGGATTTGACTGTAACTTTGGCTGAATCATTATGTGGGTTCCAAAAAACGATAAAACATATATCTGGCAAAGATGTTACTGTGAGGTATGATTCGATCGTGAAAGATGGTGATTTAGTTGTTATTGAGAATACCGGAATGCCAGTTTATGAGAAGCCCGGGAAATATGGTGACATGTACGTTTTGATTACAGTATCCGTTGAAAAATTAGATTCTCATAAGAAGAAACGCTTATGGCAGCTTCTGACGAATACTCCGTATCAAATTAGGGATAACACCGTCAATGTACAACAAATGATTTCCCTAGAGGAGTTAAACAAGAAGAAGCCCAAGGGACCGAAGGGCTCCGGCTCGAAACAAAAGAAACGTAATGAATTTGAAGAAGGGCAGGCACCTCAGTGTCAGGTTCAGTGAGGGTTGTTATTCTTCGGCTGCTGCTACATCATCATCGTCATCACTTTTTCCCGCGCTGCCAGAATTTGCTTTATTTGAATCATTATTTTCATCTGGTTCTTGATCATCATTCGTGGCGACTTCGTTATCTATTTCGCCCGCAGACTCATTAGCTTCCTTTATCGCTGCAAGTTTTGATAATCCCCCATGCTTTTTCTGGCCTAGCTTAGGTTCCCCTTCATCATCTATCCGTTGTTGCCTGAATGATACAACGGGCTTCCGCTTGAATCTCGGCCCCTTTTCCTTCGACGAGGCGAAATATTTATATAAATAATAAATTCCTATCACCACGACAAATGCGATTATTATATATACCGTTGTTTTTGACAATTGGAATCCAAATATGCTATAATAATCAGCCGCAGCCACAGCCGCAACCGCAACAGCAGGTACTTCTGGCCGTCTAACGCCACCCTTCCCCTTTGCTACACTCCCCGATAAATTCTTCGGTATCTGATTCATTTTTTGCAGTACCGGTACCGACGGCGCCACTGGCACCGCAATCGCCACATGCGGCGATTGCACCTTAACATTTGCCACGTCAGCTAACACATTATTACCATCGACATTATTCAATTGTCCCATAAGCTCCGATGCAGAATGAATATCCATAAATGCTATATATAACTACGCAAGAATATTTTCTAACCCTTCTGCCTGCGCTCCCAAAAAATTTGAAATTTATTATATATTTTTATCTGGTATTTCTTATATCCACAAGAATGAAAGAAGAGAAAATCACAGACCGAAACCTTGATATCGAATTAACCTATTGGATCGGAGAGAACGCCCAAGATAATTGGGACATTATAGATAAAGCTAATCCAAAGGACATATGGTTCCATTTAGCAGGGGAATCATCTTCTCATATAATTTTAAGGCTACCCAAGAAAATCCGCCGTCAACAATTGTCGAAACAAACGTTATTTCATTGCGCGAACATTTGTAAAGAACATAGCAAATTTGCATCATTTAAAAAAAAAGTAGTCTACACAGAAATATTTAATCTTTCGAAAGGAGAAAAACCAGGATCAGTATTTACCCGCCGTGAGCAATACTTAACTGTTTAATATATTTATCTACCAACTTGTGGAGGTCTGGAACGGTCCCTGTATTAAATAACTCTGATGAAACTTCCAAGGTAGGAATACATTTCTCCGAACTATGTAAATCCGTCGTGATATTTATACTAGGCCGTGTTACTCTAACAACGACACCCCCTAATTTTGCTATCATCGCACATTCATTGGGAAATCGCACATCAGACACAACGACCCTGACATTAGGATCTTTACTCAACAAATCATTGATTTTTTTCTTCGCGCATAACAACCAAAATTCATCTCTAAAGCTCAGATGAAGTTTGCTCATATTTTCTCTAAATAATTCCGTCCCCACAAATTGCAAAATTTTTCTCGGCGTAACATCAAACCATTCCGGATCGGCAACCTCTTTCAAATCCCCGTACAATTGCTCCCGACTAAACCCAAACAACGTACCACATATCTCCTTAAGCGGATCCGCAAAAGCAACGCGCGTATACCCATATCTCTCACAAAGATAGTCCGCAATAGTATCTTTCCCATTAAATTTCAACCCCGTCACCCCAATAATATTTGGCAAGTTCATTTGCTCCCAACACTAAACAACCCATAAGCTGAAACCAATAAAAATTCAACTTTCCACAAAAAATTGATATTAATTTAAATGAGATAAAAGGATAAAATATATATACAACTATAAACTGAACTATGGCGAATTCGACGGATTTATTCGATAGCGATATGATTGAAACGACGTTGGTGAATTATAATCCTCGGAAGGGTATCAAGAATAAGATTCCGTGGGTAGATAAATATCGTCCGAAGAAATTGGATGATATAGTTCAACAGGATGAAGTTATTAAGGTTTTGAAAGAAAGTTTAGTTACGGGCAAATTTCCCCATATGCTTTTTTTTGGGTCCCCGGGCACAGGAAAATGTTTGGGGGCAGGTACGCTTGTAATTATGTATGATGGGACCGTGAAGAAAGTTGAGGATGTTAAAAAAGGTGATTTCGTGATGGGTGATGATAGTAGAGCGCGAAGAGTTTTAGGAACAACATCGGGGGAAGATAAGTTGTATCAAGTCATGCAAAAATATGGAGATGACTATGTTGTTAATTCTGAGCATATATTATCATTGAAGGTTGGAGTGAATTGTGCTTGGAAATGGTCTAATAAAGAAAGATTGTGCCGATTCTTATGGTTAGAGAATCATAATATTCGCGAGAAATTATTTTTGATGGGAGAATCAACAAGGATAGAAGTATATGATGCTATCGCCGTTTTTATAACCGAAATCGAAAAGAATGGCTCCCTGAATAAAGTTGGGGAGATTTGCGATATTTCCGTGAAAGATTATCAACGGAAATGTTCTGTCTGGAAGTCTTTTTACTTGGGATTTAAGAATGATTGTATTACGTGTTGGGAGAAAAAGGATGTGTTGATAGCTCCGTACGCTTTGGGCTATTGGTTAGCGTGTGATGCAATTAATGATGTTGATCGTGCTGGTTTGGAGGAATATGGATTACTGGAAGAGAAACATGTTCCAGTTGCTTATAAAATGGGGGATGAACTAACGAGGAGGGAGTTGTTGAATGGATATCAGAAAGGAATTGGTGAGAAAACAGGTGTTCACAAAATTGCGGGAGATAGATTTAGGAATGATATTATTTTCGTGGCAAGATCATTGGGATGGCATGCTAATACGAATTATATTGGGAGGCAATACGTTTCTTTTTCTGATGGAATGGCACATATGAATAATTATAAAATAAAAGTTAGAAGACACGGCACGGGGCAATATTATGGGTTTGAACTAGATGGGAACGGAAGATTTTTATTGGGCGATTTTACCGTAACTCATAATACGTCCAGCATATTATCATTTGCTATGGAATTGTTCGGTCCTAAAATATTTGACAGACGCGTCATTGAATTAAACGCATCTGATGAACGCGGGATCAACGTTGTCAGAAATAAAATAATAACGTTTGCCAAATCCGCAGTTGGTAACGCCGATCCAAATTATCCGTGCCCTCCATATAAAATAATTATTCTCGACGAAGCCGACGCAATGACAATGGAAGCCCAATCCGCCTTACGAACTGTTATGGAATCTCTATCAGACATTACACGATTCTGTTTCATTTGCAACTATATCAATCAAATCATAGATCCTATCGCTTCGAGATGTATGAAATTTCGATTCAAATCAATCGATAGCGCAACGATGATAAGTAAATTAAAAGATATCGCTAATAAGGAAAATTTTGTAGTGAACGATGATGTTTTAGATAAAGTCATAGAACTTGCCAAAGGTGATATTCGGTGCGGAATTATTACTTTGCAGTATTTGAAATATATATATGATTACCAGGGATCAATTTCTGTGAAAGATATATATGAAACAACTAATTATTTACCGATTGAGATTATAAAAAATGTCTGGACACGGTGCATCAATTTAAAAAATGCATCAATTCAAGATGTCAAGCGAGAAGCATTATTTCTAAAACAAAAGGGATACTCAATGAATAGTATTTTGGAGAAACTCAATCAATTAGTAATATACGATGATAACTTACCAGATAACGACAAAGCGTTGATAGCTTTAAATATGGCGAAAACGGAAAAGCGATTGATAGATGGTGCGGATGAATATATACAATTATTGAATTCGCTTGCATTTATACAGAGAATTTATAAGGAAAAAAACTGAAAATTAAATATATTCGTTTCGTATATTTTATACGTTTGGGGGTTCAATATATGAATAATATATTATTAGGGGATCATGTGTGCACCGTTGATAAATGCGGTAATATTTACTTTGCGTTGAAGAGCGATCCCAGTAAACTATATGATATTACCGTTACGAAAGATAATTTGATAGTGTGCGATCGATACGTTGAAGAACAAAAGGGCGATGCGGAGCCAGATACGGAGGAAATAATCGTCGGCGAACTCAAACCATTCGATGAAGACGAAAAGACCCTCCGACAAAAAATAATAAAACAAAAGCGAGAAGAAGACGAAACCGCAGATGATTCTGACAAAGACGACGAAACAAACGAAGATATTCAGAAAAAATATTTTCCCGAAGATCTGGAGTACAACGAATATATTGACATTCGTAAAACTAAAGAGCCCTATTTCGTTTTTAGTATGGTTGACGATTTATCAGAAATGATTGTCAATAGAGAAAGCGTCCCCGCCCTATACGAAACGATAATCTACGAAGGCGACTTCGAAAAGAATTCTCCTATACTGAAAACAACCCTAATTAACGATCTCCCGCTATACAGACTATGCATATACACATCCGGGGATATCAAATTTCGAGCGATTGGTTCGAGGGACAACATTTATAAACTAGATCAAATGGAACTTAAGCCAATTCAATTGCTTCATAAGTGTCAGTGATTTTTTTTTGTTTATCGCGGAATTGTTTGATTTCGTTCATCATTTTCTCTATTTGGTTATCCATCTGTTCTTCGTCTTTCTGTTGTTTTTTATTCCGCATTTTATTTATTTGGTCTGTAAGATCGTCAACGGAAACGACAAATGGGGCCACTAATTTTTTCGCTTTACTCTTCCCATTACTGGACTTCTTCCCAAAAACCATTGGCGTTAACGGCGGCGCATCCGGAATACCTTTAGGAGAAATATTAGTATCTAAACATTCAATTGAATCTTCATTCGATATCTGATCATCAACAACGGAAAATATAGATTTCTTAGTTGTACTAAACGTGGAATTAAATTTCAATTGCTTAGCTGTATAATTTATCCAATAATCATTCTCCCCAATAATAATATCGGATAACTCTATCAAAATAGATAGAGTTACATGAGACTCGTATTTAATTGTACTGAAATTATTTTTTATGATTTCATTATTTTCATCAAAAAAGACGGAAGTCATACTGTCAAGCGACAAAATTATCGGTGCGTATTTTTCATGTCGGTGACTTATGTATTTCTTAAAATTAAATTTAAACTTATCGCACATCATTTGATGTACAGCGGCATCGAGTTTATCTAAATAATCTATAAATTTATTATTGGTGTTCGGCAACGCTATTTCAATTTGGGTTCTAGTTTGTTTGATGATCTTGATGTTCGGGAGGAGGAACCAAAATTTTTGCAGAGGGTATTGGGTATCGCCGTTGAATATATGTATTTTAGAATATAATATTGTGACATTTAGGATGTCGCTGCACACGATATTTTCAGGTGATCTATCTTCATAATTTGTCAAGTATTCCATTATATTTCTTATATATAGTAGTAGCCTTAATCTTTTAAGTTTTTATGGGAAAATATTTCAAATTTTTGTTAGTGGGAAATTTTATATATAAAGATTGATGGGGAGACTATGGTATTATAGGATGAGTAGTCAAAGTTGTTCTGATGAGAAGATGAAAAAACGGATAAGTAAGATTGGCGGAGAGAAATTGAGTGCAGCGCAATATGCTAGGATGCTAGATTATGTTAACAGAAGGAAGAATGGGGAGCAGTTGCCGGATTTTATTTTGGATCATCCAACCACGAAAGAAGAGGCTAAGAATTGGGATTATAAATTTTGGTCGAACAGGCTCGTTCCAAAGCTCGATGAACCCTCCCCTTTGGTCGGTATAATAGACGCCCAATTAAAAGACCACATCGTTAACGAACCCATAAAAATGTTTGAACCATATGAATGGTTTAAATTGGATAGTAATTCGAATCTTGGCGAAGTAGTTACGTTTTTAAATAAATATTATAATGCGGATAGTAGTAAGGATGAATTTAGGCCTCATCATACTGCGGAGTATATGAAATGGTCGTTAGGGGAGAAATTTAAGATTATAGGGATTCGGGCGGCTAATAAAATCGGAGCTGTTGTCGCTGTTACGGTTAAAAAGTTGCAAGTGTTTAGTAAACTGGTCGATGTTGGTGATGTCAATTATCTCTGTATACATCCTCATCTAAGAGAAAAGGGGATCGCTCCAAAATTAATCGATGAGGTTATACGCCAGCTAGCCTCCGAAGGAGTAATCGTCGGCATGTTCGCAACAGATAAATACATTCCAAACCCTTTCTGCCGAACAGAATTATATAACAGGCCCCTAAATTACGAACGCTTGTGTAACGCGGGATTTATCAAATTAGAACGCAACGTCTCGCTGGACAAAGCCGTTTCAACGTGCATGATCCAATATAAAAACAAACAGAAAGTTATAAAAATGGATCACACACATCATAAGACTGCATACAATCTACTATGCACTTACCAAGATCGATACAACGTTTATCGCAGATATACATTTGAAGAATTTCTCGTAGCATTCAGCAACAGCAACATCGTCAGCACCTATGTTATACTAAACGACAAAAACGAAATAGATGATTTCTACAGCTTTTACAAATTGGCTTACCACGTTCTCAAATATGCCGTTCAACCTAAAAAAACGAATGTCCCGGAATTCATCAATGCGGCCTACATGAATATATACACTTCTCTCAACGTAACACAACTAACCATATTCAAGGCGGCACTACTAAGTGCACGTGATGAAGGAATGGATATCTTCATCTGCTCCGACATGATGGAAAATCTGGACGTACTATTCGACAACGTAAGCAAATTTACGAAAGGATCTAAATATCTCCATTATAATTTCTACAACATGAAGTGTCCTGAAATTTCACCGCAGCAAGTTTGTTTCTAAACTACCCATTCTGATAGAATAATATACATCATCAGAAGTCTTCTTCCAAATTAAGGAATAATCTATAGACTTTAGAATCGTCTTTAGATAAAATATTAAATCCATTTCGATTATATAATCTTCGGGTTCATTTGGCTCAGTGACTCTGACTAGTTGGAACTCATCGATGTTTAGTACTTTGGCTAAATCTTTGCTGTGTTTGGCCATTATTTTTTTATTATGGGCGTGATTCATTATGTGATCGCTGCGTGAGATATAACTAAATTCCAAAAGAGAGGTGTATGCTTTTTGTTGGGGAATTAGATCGTTGACGAAGGCGAGAATTTTATCATATTTAAATTTATTCATTTCCAATTCGAATTCTTTAGCTCTTCGCATAAATTGTGTGATCGATTCTTTTCCATCGTATAACGAGAAACTCATTTATATATTGATAGATAAGTAAGTAATTTCTGTATGAAAAATTATTTAATTCAATTTTTTTGTGTCCAATAAGATTAATGAATATTAGGAAATCTGTTAATGATTTGAGTGATTATGAGTGTGTTGTTCTTGAGAATGGATTGACTGTTTTGGTTGTTGGGGGAGGGGGGATAATCGAGTCTGCGGCGTCGCTTTCTGTTTGTGTGGGGTCGTTGCTGGATGGTGAGGTTAATGGGATGGCTCATTTTTTGGAGCATATGTTGTTTCTTGGAAGTGAGAAATATCCGAATGATGGGCTTTATAATAAATTAATTGCTCGATATAATGGGACGATAAATGCGTATACGGATTTGGATCATACGTCTTATTATTATTCATGTAGTGATGAGGGGTTTGAGGAGGTATTGGATGTATTTGCGAATTTTTTCGTGGGTCCGTTATTTGCGAAATCAACAGTTCAGAAAGAAATTGCTTCGGTTGAAGCTGAACATCAAAAAAATTATTATGATGATAAATGGAAAAAGATGCAAGTTTTACGAACTGTGAGTGAGGGGGATTATAATGGGTTTAGTACTGGGTGTTCGGAGACGTTGGGGATAGATAGTATTGATTTGAAGGTGAAGAGTTTTTATGAGAAGTATTATGTTGGGAGGAATATGTTTTTAGTTTTGAGGAGTTCGATGGGGGTGAAGAGATTGATGGGGATTGCTAGGAGAATGTTTGCTGGTGTGAGAGGGGGTGGAGTGGGAACTGTGTCGGATAGAGGAGGGATGTTATTTAGAACGCCGAAAGTTGTATTTATGGCGCCGACGAGGACGAAGAATACGATTAAGATTGTTTGGCAGGTTGGAAATGGGGAGAAATATGTGTATGAATATAGGAGATATGATCCGATTAATTTAATTTCGCATTTGATGGGGAATGAGTGCGAGGGGAGTGTGTTTCAATATTTGCAGCAAAGTGGGCTTGGGGTGAATGTTACTGTTGAAGCGAGTGAGATGGTTGGGGGGATTTTGTTATTTTCGATAGAAATTGAGCTTACGCCGCAAGGGTTTGTTGAGAAGGAATTGGTGGTTAAAATTGTTTATGAGTATGTTGATTTGATAAGGCGTGGGGGGTTGGGGGGTGTGTATGAAGATTTGCGGGAAGTTAATAGGCAGAAGGTTGTTTATTTGGAAGATCAAAGGGGGGGTGGTTTGGATTATGTGAAATTGTTGTCTTCGAGGATGGCGTTGTCTAGGGGGAGAGTGCCGATGGAGGAAGTGTTGATATTTCGGAAGGTTTTGGATGAGTATGATGAGGGAGTTGTTGGGGGAGTTGTGAGGGAGATTTTAGAGTATTTGGTTTTTGATAATTCGGTGGTGGTGTTTGAATCGAAGAATTATGAGGGGTTGTTGGGGATGAGGGAGAAGTGGTATGGGACTGAGTATGATATTGGATCGGCCATGAGTGTGGAGATGATTAGGAAGTTAGAGATTGGTGATACGATTAAATTTTTGCATTTGGTGGGGAGGAATTCGTATATACACAAGTATACTGAATTGGGGAGATTAAAAGGTTATTGTGATAAGTATCCTATTAAGATAATTATGAGAGATGGTGAATTTTGGTATCAATTTACGGATCAATTTAATTTGCCGTATGGGTATTTGATGGTAGAGATTTCTTTGAATGAGAGAGATATTTCTGCGTGTTTGGGGTTGGATGTGTATGTGGAGTGTGTACGACAGACGATTAGTTCTGATTTATATCAATGTCAGTTGAGTAATTATGATGTTAAGGTGACCGTGAATAGGTTTAATTTAGTGATTATGATATATTGTTTTCCTGAGGTAATTGAGAAGATTTTAGGTAAGATTATTGGGGGGTTGGTGAAGAATGATTTTAGGGGTGTGTTTAAGAAGGTTAAGAGGATGTATTATGAGAGGTTGATAGATGAAATATTTGTTCCTCCGTATGTTGCAGCGATGAATAAATTGCGTTGGCATGTGCAGGAAGGGTATTATTCTACGAGGGAGCTGTTGGGGAGGTTGGATACTTTAACGTATGAGGACGTGATGGCTGTTGGGGGGAAGATTTTTACAGATGTGACGCTGCAGATGATAGTAGTTGGGAGGGTATTGAGGGATCAAGCTGAGAATATATATGATAAAATAAGAATTGTTTGGAATGGTAAGGGAGTGAGTAGGAGAGTTAGGAGGGAAAAGATTGAAACGTTGGATGTTGGTGAAATTAAATATATCAAGGGGAGTTCAGACAATTCGAAGGAAAGGAGTTCTGCGATGGGAATGTTTTATAGATTGGAAAATATTTTTCCGAATAAATTGTCGGATAGATGGGCGATGGTGGTTTGTTTGACTAATTTGGTACATTCGGTTATTGGGAATGAATTTATTAATAGGTTGAGAACGCGTGAGCAGTTGGGGTATGTTACGATGAGTATGCCATTTAAGTTAGGGGGTGAGGATGAGTCGTTTTTGACGTATGCTTTTTTGATACAAAGTGGGAATAGTCGGTCGGATTATTTAGTTATGAGGACGAAGAAGTTTATAGATAGTGGGAGGAGGTTGATTTTGAATGAGAGTGTTGAGAGTTTGTCGGTGAGGAAGAGGGCGTTGATAGAATATTTAGTTAGACCGTATGAGAATCTGAAGAGTTTTGGTATGAGGAGCATGAGGAACGCTTTTTATACCGATGGGGTTTTGAATGTTGATGAAATTTTGGTAGAGATGTATGGGAGGATAAGTAAGGGGGATATTTTGGAATTTTATGAGAAATATGTTGTGGAAGGGAGTAGGTCGGGGTGGATTGTGCAGATTGATTGAAAAAAATTGATATTAGATTTATTTGTGAGGGAAATATTTGTTGGTGAGGGTTAGATTATATTATATGGGTGAGGATTTGATTGAGAAAGAATTGAAGGATGTTGAGAAGAAGATTGAGATGTTATCGAATGTTTCTGCGGCGGTGTCGGTAGGGGATGTTGGAGCTATTGGTGTTGATAATTTGAAGGAGATGGTGAGTGATTTTGGAGGAGGGGGTAAGAAAGATGATGTGACTGAGGAGGAGTTGCGTAAGATTATTTTAGAGCGTGTTCGTAATGCTGATCCGGAGGTGAGGAATAGTGTTGTTAACAAGATTGCGAATTTGAAAAGGATTAATCCGGATAATAGATCTTTTACGACAGTTAATGAGAGCAAGAGATTGGCGTTATTGAAGAAATTGCATGAGAGGCGGGGGCATTTAGGTATGCGAAGGAAGCCTAAGCATATCTTGGAAAAAATGAAAGCGGAAGTTGAAAATCAGATGATGGTTGGTGCGGCGTTGGCAGGGGGGGAGGCGACACCGCCAACGACAGATCCGATTAATATGGTGGGTGGGAGGAGAAAAAATAACTCCCGTGGACGAAATAGAGTAGCCAAACTAAAACAATTTCGTGCAGCCGCGGACCATTTAGATACTTAATGGCGTTATCTGTAAAACGTTGCTCCTTTACCGCGAACGAGTGCTAAAGTTCCCATGATATTAGACAATAGACCCATTTGGTCGTTTACTCTGCAAGCCAAATCTTGTAACATGCATAAGACTTCTTGTTTAAATTTACAGAATTCGTCGAGGGAGCAGCTTTGAGATGAGCAGCTTGAGCCATCCGAGTGGGTGCTTGTGCTTGTGCCTCGGGTGCTTTGAGAGTTGTTCGTGCTTTGAGAGTAATTAGTGCTTTGAGATGATTGTGATGCTTGTGATGCTTGTGATGCTTGTGATGCTTGTGATGCTTCCGATGCTTCTGATGCTTGTGAATCAACGCTTTGATCATCAGCAGCCGTGCTATTAGCCGCCGCTTCGCAAGAAGCAGCGCACACACTCTTTTCTACCTTACAACCACTCTGAGAACTACACGTAGATATACTCTCCAGCGCTTTCTTCAAACCATCCAACTCTGTCTTAAGCCCATCAGTCTTATTCTTGGTGTTATTACTCTGTTTATCAAGACAATGAATAAGTTTCATAATTTTAGTCATATCACATTTTACATCTGCCAGAGTATTAACTAATTGTTTATAATTACCCCCAGCTTCTACCGAACAATTATCCGAATTTGATCCTGGCGCCGCAACCTTTTGCGAACCAACCGAGCTTCCCGATGATGAACTTTTTGAAGCTTGATCAGTATGACTACTTTTCGAACTCTCCTCTTCACATTTATCTTTACTACTACCCACCTGTTGCCCCTGCGTATGTGACTCCAACTGCCTAGTCACACTTTGCAACTCTGACTGCAATTTCTTCCTCCCCGATGTAGTCCCACTACTATTACTATTACTATTCCCCCCACTGTTCGTTCGTGAACAACTATTATCATTAGACGACCCTGAATCAACATCCGATTCAACTAAATCACCGCCGTTACGAATCTTAGCATTATCTTCTGCTGGCATTAACAATATTATATTTATAGCATAGAATATATTTTTCCTATAAATCCTATATATTTATAATTCCCCCTACACCGCAAAGTGATTAATGAATTACTTTTAGTATATAATTTTTAATTAAATAACTCTCCCCAAATTTTTCCAAAATAAACACTTCGCTAAATTTTGACCCCTTCGTTATTATCTGCCCCCAATAACCGCTCACTTTTAAGCTCCCCGTTACGTTAACCAAAACTTTATTCCCCCCAAAATCATAATGTGATGTCAAAGATAAATTACTATATTCTATTTTTCCTGTATTCGCATTTACCATCTTCAATAACCAATTGTACGCCCCCTCAAAATTATCTCCATCTAACGAGCACAAAACATTCGGATGGAACATATCCAATGCACAATTTACCCCCTGAGTCATTTTTTCATAATATATTTTCGCAAAAGCTTCACCAACGAAATTCGCATGCATATATATCTCCCTTATACATATATATTTAAGTTCTAAGCGCACTGATCCCGTGCCACATAAACATTATTACACCGACAATAACTTTCCGGATATTTATTCCCCGTCAATGCTGCATGCTTCTTACAACACCTACCATCATGACACCTATTCGTCGGCATATACAATTGATCCTGCTCCCACGTCTTACACAACATTTTATTACACGTAAAACACCAATCTCTCCCACACCCTTCCCAATCATACCCATTCTCCCCATATCCACAAACAATATATATCGTCATTCTCGAAGACGAACACTTATAATCACAATGGGGGCACTTCTTAGAAATAATCGAATTTCTCCATCTCCTCTTATCACTAATATACTGCGGCTTAACGGGCCGACTCTCTGCAATCCTGGTCAAAGCCCTCACTTGGGCACTATCCGACGTCATCGGTAAAATTTGCCCCAACACCTCCACCGCATTCTCCCGATACGCACACCCCGCTAACTCCCTAATATACTTCTTCATCTCCACAAAATTGAACGCCCTCGAATAAACTTTCCCATTAACATACGACAACAACAAATTATAACACCTCATATCAACCCTAAACGACTCCAATAAACAAATCGCATCCTCTTTCGTCTTCGACCCAACGACAATATATTTCAACTTATTAAACTGATCACTCAAGACTGCATTATTTATAATATTCGCCATCCCTTCTTCATGACTATATATTTTTTGTTCCCAAATTGCCGCCAAAAAATTGAAATTAAAAATGGATGATTATATGTAAATTTATTACTAACACTTAGATAATAACAAATGTTGAAACAATTTGACCAAGATCCCGATTACATTTTACATGAGCATAAGGTTCTCCAGAAATGGAAAGAAGAAAATACATACGATACGCTAATCAAACAGAATATCAATATGACTCAGTTTCGTTTTTGCGATGGGCCGCCGTTTGTTAGTGCAGATACGCTTCATTTTGGGCATATCTTAGTTTCTTATTTGAAGGATAGTATTTTACGATATAAATATATGAAGGGATTCAATGTGTTGAATAAGATTGGTTACGATTGCCATGGTTTACCGATTGAAATGGCGATGAATAAGAAGTTGGGTATTCGGACAACGGAGGATGTTTTAACGTTGGGGATTGGGAATTATAATCGGGGGTGTAAGGAGTTGATTAATAGTTATTCTGGTGGATGGAATTGTATTTTTGAGAGGATTGGTAGGATGGTTAATTTGAAGGATACGTATATGACGATGAATTGTGAATTTATGGAGTCGACGTGGAATGTGTTTAAGGGGTTGTGGGAGAAGGGGCTAATTTATAAGGGGTTTGAGGTGATGCCTTATTCTATTGGTTGTGGTACTGCTTTGTCGAATTTTGAGGCTGATAGTTTGTATAAAGTTATTGAGACAGAGTCTGTTTTTGTTTTGTTTCCTTTGAAGAGTGATCTGCGTTTGAATTTTGTCGCTTGGACGACGACGCCGTGGACTTTGGTGAGTCATGTTGCATTGTGCGTTAATCCGGAAGCGAGTTATGTGAAGTTGACTGATAATAAGGGGGTGGGTTATATTGTTGCTGAAAAATGTATGAAGGAGTGTAAGATCAGATTTAGTAAGTGTGAGAAGTTTTGTTTTGGGAGAGATTTGATTGGTATCGAGTATGTGGCGCCGTTTGATTATGTTGGTAGGGGGAAGTATGCTGTGATCGGGGGGGATTTTGTTAGGGTTGATAAGATTAAGAAGGGTAGTAGGAAGAAGAAAGAGAAAACAGATGAATTGGAGAGTGATGAGTGTATTGGTACTGGTATTGTACATTTGGCTCCGCAACACGGGGTTGATGATTTGAGAGCTTGTCTGGAAGAAAAATTGATTGATTTACAAGGAGTAGAGAAAATAACGTTAGTTGACAAGGATGGTAAATTTAGTAGTGTGGTGACTGAGTATGCGGGTATTGTTGTTACTGATTGCGATCACAAAATTATTGAAGATCTGCAATTGAGGGGGTTAATTTTGAGGGTTTATAAATATCGGCATCGTTATCCGCATTGTTGGAGGACTGAGGCGCCGTTGATTTACAAAGCGGTTCCTGGATTTTTTGTTGCTGTGACAAAACTACGTGAGGAATTGTTGCTAAATAATAGCAAAGTTAAGTGGATCCCTGAGAATATCGGAGCCAAAAAATTTCATAATTGGTTGGATAGCTGCAAAGATTGGGCAATTTCACGAACACGATTTTTTGGTACCCCCGTTCCCGTATGGATGTCCGCAGATGGAACTGAAATGGAATGTATCGGTAGCATCCCCGAGCTCGTTGAACGCGCAGGATTACTAACGACCCCCCTTGATATTCATCGAGAATTTATCGATCATTTGGTTCTAAAATCGAAAACTACAGGAGCCCTTCTCTACAACGTTAAATCTACCCTAGACTGTTGGTTTGAAAGCGGCTCAGTCCCCTTGGCACAATATCATTATCCGTTCGAAAATACCGAAAAAATCGATGGCCAAGAATATTTAACAGATTTCGTCGCCGAAGGATTGGACCAAACGCGGGGATGGTTTTACACCTTAATGGTACTATCCACAGCTCTCTTCAACAAACCTGCCTTCAAAACAGTAATTTGTAGCGGCCTCATCCTAGACGAAAATGGTCAAAAAATGGCCAAAAAACATGGTAATTTCCAAGATCCCAAAATAATTTTAGATAAATACGGTTCTGATATTCTCAGATTATATCTTCTATCATCCGTCGCAGTAAAAGCCGAACCGTTATTATTCAATGAATCTCAGATACTTATGATGAAACAAAGGATTATCCCCTATATCAATGGAGTGAAATTTTTCATCGAGCATATGATGAATTATATCAAGCAGCATGGAGGGGCCCTAAAAGAAGATTTTGTGACTCATTTCAAAAAATCAGAAAATCTGACCGATAAATGGATCGTTTCCAGATCTAATGAATTATTAGAGTTAGTCACCGAAAAGTTTGAGGCATACGCGATTGACTCCGTTGTGAAATTATGCGTTGATTTCATCGATGATCTAACTAACTGGTACATTAAATTCAACAGAGATCGATTAAAAGGCTTAGCAGGACATGACGAATGGTTGATGTCTCTCTCCACGTGTTTAAACGTATTGCACCTATATTCTTCGCTGACAGCACCGATCATGCCATTTTTATCTGACTATGTGTACGATCATTTGAAACAGTTGTTGCCCGCCGGGACTATCAGAACGTCGATACATTTATGTCAATATCCGTCGAACGGTGTTAGGGATCTCTCAATTGAAATGAAATTTCTCCGACTCCAACATTTTTCGAAATGTGTGAGAAAGCTGAGATCAATGTCTGCGAAATTTACATCAGTGAGGATTCCGATTAAAAACGTGACAGTAATTCATCATGACATGGGTTTCATTGAAGATATCAAGAGTTTTGAAGATTTCATTTCCGACGAATTGAATTGTTTGAATTTTGAGTATAGGAATGTTAATGAGTTTATTAGGTATACCATTGTGGTGAATAAGCGTGTGATGGGCAATAGGTATCGGGAGTTGGCGGGAGTTTTGAAAGAGAAGTTGGCGTTGGTTGATGCCCGGGTTTTGAAGTCGTTTGTAGAGAGGAATGTGGATACCGTTGAAGTGGTTGTTGAGGGCGTTAAGTATGAATTAGGTAGGGATGAGTTCGATGTTATTCCGGAGTTTAATAATGATCATTTTGGGCCAGATTCGCTCAGTTTGTCGGATAATGGGTTGACCGTAGTCATCGATACGGTGTACGATCTTGAGACCCATAATTTGTTTCAATTAAGATTGTTGATGTGTTTTGTACAAAATATGAGAAAAGACTATATGCTGCGGCCTTGGGATAAGATACAATTGTATATTATTAGTGATAATCCTAGTATCGTAGCGTTAGTTGAGGCGGCGAAGGATAAGATTATGGAAAGATTAAGAACAACGATTGTTATTTTGGATTCAGAGAAGGAGATATTGAGCGATTATATTGGTATGAAAAAATTTGAATGGAATCTTGATAATAATGATAATATCGTTTCTATTTCGGTAGCTATTGCCGTGGATATTAAAGTTCCCGATAATGTTGTGCAATGTGTTTAAAATTTTAATTTATAGTATAATATATAATTATTAATGAAATTTGAAGATGCTGTGGCTAAAGTAAATGGGCTGAGTAGGAGGCCTGCTGATGAGACATTGTTGGATTTGTATGGATTATATAAGCAAGCGACTATGGGGGATTGTAAGGGTGCGAAACCGAATTATTTTCTTGTGAAGGGCAAAGATGTGTACAAATGGGAAGCATGGGATCAATGTCGCGGAATGACGGAACAAGAAGCTAGATTTGAGTACGTCAACCTTGTGAAATTATTATTAAAACAAAAATGACTTAAAGGCTAGACACTATAAATAATTATAAATGAATCAAAAGATTAATGTTTGTGATATGACTGATAGAGATGTAGAAAATCATTTTAGATATTTGCAGTTGGCGAATTGTTTGGATGAACCATATGTGATGGTTAGAGATGATTTGAGGCAAGCCGTAGGTTATGATCGGGGGCACAACGGTTGGAAATATTGCGATGAACAAAACAATGTTAATTTGGGGTTTGACCCTGATGAAGATCATGCTAATGTAGCTACGCTGAAGAATAAACTTTTACAAAAATTGAAATCGTTGTATGGCTAATTTTTTATCAGACGATATTCTTTTATGAAAAAGAATATGTTATTTAATTATAATGGATGTAGGGATATTAGATCCGGGAGGAATTAATCCAAATCCTTTGACGGGAGCGTTATATTCAGATGGTTACAAGAAGTTAGGGGCCGTTTGGTCGAAATTTGCGGCTTATCAGAATGCGAGGGATATTATTGAAGATATTAAATCCCATCAGGTTATTTTGGTTATTTCTGGTACGGGGTCGGGGAAGACTGTTTTATTTCCGAAATATGTTTTGCATGCGTATAATTATGATGCTAAGGTTGCAATTACGTTACCGAAGCAAATTATTGCGAAATCTGCGGCAGAGTTTGCGGCGAAAACTCTTGATGTGAAGTTAGGGGACGAAGTTGGTTATCAATATAAGGGAGGTTTGAAATTAAGCAAAAAGACTAAATTATTGTATGCCACTGATGGTACAATTGTAGGTCGATTGCTGACAGACCCAGCCCTATCAGACTTTGACGTCGTTATAATAGACGAAGCGCACGAGCGGAAAATACAGATCGATTTTTTACTTTATTTGCTACGTAATACGCTTAAAATTAGGCCGACATTTAAATTGATCATCATGAGTGCTACCATTGATGCTTCGTTATTTGAATCATATTTTTACGAATTTACGTTTAAAACGTTTTCAATTGGGACGAAAACTAATTATCCGATAGAGTCGATTTATACGGAGAAATCAGTTACGGAGAAGGAATATATGCAATTGGGGTTTGAGATTATTGAAAAAATTGTCTCACCGGGTTCAGGACCAGGCGATATTTTATTTTTTGTGACGAGTGTAATTGAAACGCAAAGCGGTTGCGAAATGATTATTGAGTTGACTGATTTATTTTGTGTATCTGTGTTTGCGGGGATGGATCCGATTTTGCAAGAATTAGCGCAAGACAAAGATAAATATAAAATCCTTGCTGATAATAAGGGACGAAAATTAGTTATCGCGACTAATGTTGCGGAGTCATCTTTGACGATTGATGGGATAAAATATGTGATTGATTGTGGATTTGAGATATTTAGCTATTATGAGCCAGAGATGAGAGCGCACGTTATTGTTAAGCAACTTATTTCTCAAGCACAAGCGATACAGAGGAAAGGCCGTGCGGGGAGGACGCAACCGGGTGTATGTTATCATCTGTATACGAAAGATGATTTTCTTCATCGTATGGCGCCATTTCCGGAACCGAGTATTCGTACGTCAAATATTGATGATGTATGCTTGCGGTTGCTTCATCTGGATATTGGTAGGAATATTAAGAATTTGTTGGGAATTTTATCGAATTTTATTGAACCGCCAAGAGAGAAATATGTGAAGGCAGCGGTGTACGAATTGGTGCGTTTGGGACTGTTGAGGGAGGATGAAATTACGCCTTTGGGTGATTTGGTATCAGAATTACAAATGGATCCAGCTCAAGGGGTGGGAATAGTTCTTGCGGCGAGATTAAAATGTTCGAAGGAGGTAAGCGCGATATTTTCAGTAATTGATGCATGCAAGCATAATATTGGAGAACTATTCCATCGGCCAAAAGAAACGGATTCAGCCGAATATGTTGCGAAATATAATCGTGCGAGAAAGGAATTACTGCATCGGTATGGGGATCACCTAACGATTCTAAAAATATTCACCGTATATAGAAAATATCGAAAATTTTCAGATAAAAAAAAATTAAATGATTGGTGTTATAAGCACTTTCTAAAGAAATCAGTTTTAGAGAAAGCATTAAAGTATTATCACAGGGCAAAAGAGCGTGTTTATCAAGTTATGTCAAATACTACGTATAATGAGTTAGAATACCAAAATTTAAAATTGGAGTATAAAATAATTCTTTCGATTTGTTATGGATTTCGTTTGAATGTTACTTCCTTGAAATCTACTAAGGCGGGGGTGAATAAGGATTCTTTTATGAAGTTTTTAGACATTGGGGCTAGTGATAGGATTGTATATGATGAATTGTTGTTGGCCGGAGGGAGATTGGATATGAATATTGTTTCTAAGGTGCCACCGAGTGTGATGAAAATATTTACGGAAATTATATAAAAGGGAGATATATATAGATATATATATGGAAAAAAGAGCAGTTTTTACTGTGAGGCCAGTTAAGGGGACGAATACGGCAATTATTAAATGTATTGGACACGTTGTTGGGACAGAGAAAATTGCGGATGAATCCTTGGAGTGTAATAAGCAATTGGATGGGGATAAGTATTCGTATATGATTACGGATACTATATTTGCGCGGTTTTATCATTGTAATGTGACGGATATATTTTTGCTTACGACGAAAAAGTTGCCGGTCATGTATGCGTCAATTATGTATCGAACAAATTTAATTGGCGGGTTGCTGTTTAATTTGTTTATTGATTTTACCGTTACGACCGAAGTGAAAAACGAGAGTAATTTGGTAGGGAATATTTTGGAGGGGAAATATTCGCTAAGAATAAAAAGCGATAACGATCCTGAGAGAATAATTGAGTTGGACTTGTATCACGGGCAATCTTTTATGATTGATATAATGAAATCTCTTTTGGAGTCGGAGGAGATGAAGAGTTTGATTGCGAAACTCATGGAAGATAGAAGATTGGCGCGCGTTGATTATTTGGGATCTATGGATGATGTTGAGGTGCCGAAAGCGAAATATAATTTTACAAAGTTAGTTCAGGAATATAAGAGTACTGGGAAGATAAATATATAGTGTGTCTGGATGTACTTTTGAATAATATATTGGTAGTATATAAAAATGTTTTATTTTATAGCAAGTAAAATATGGATTGCTGGGGATAGTGAGACTAGAATGAGAAATATATTGTTGACTGGGTCGATTTGTTATATAATTTTACATGCTTTTCTTTATGGAGGGGGTTGTCCGGAGAGTTTAGCGAGATTTAGGGGGTATATTTATTATTTGTTTGTAGTGGATGCTATTTTGGCGGGGTCCTATGTGTGGTTATTTGGGAGGGAGAGCAAGATAGAGAGTGAGGAGGAAGAGGACGAAGAAGAGAATGAAGAGGAGCACGGGTTCTCTCGGTTGCGTGAAAGTGGGGGGAAGAAAGCTGTGAACAACTCGTTGCCTGAAGTCCATCGTACGCTATTGGAATTGAAGGCGAAAAATGATTTAGCTTTGAAACAAGATTCATCCCCGTTTGCTAAAAAAGACAACGGTGTTACTCCAGCACCACCAAAAAGCCGATCCCAGCCGGCGAAGCCACCAAAGCTCCAAGTACAAACTCAAGAAGAAGTATCACAACATAAATCCGTCCACTCGGATGAACCAAGTATACCACTCTATCAAGAAGATATCGCAGACACAGATATCCCAATATACACAGGCCTCTAACACCTACTCCTGCACATCTGGAACCCAATAAGTATTCCTCGTTCCATCAATATTCTCCGAAACAACCGGATTCCCCAAATCATCTTCATCCCTCCCATAAGTCAAAAATGTAAACTCCTCATTATCAACATTAATCTCCGGATGATAATTCGGATAAACGCCCTTCTTAACTTTCTCCGCATGAGTTTTCATAAACCTCCTTAATTTTTTCATATACCCCGTTACATTCGACATATAACACAATTTCGTTACATGTCTAATCACCCCTGCCAATCTCTTCAATTCTTTTCTCGAAAGATCTCCGATTTTCCTCAACGGTGAAATCTTAGCCCTATACAATATCTCACTCGATAAATAATTCCCAATTCCGCTCCCAACACCATCTTTCTTATCCTGCTTCATCAAAACACTAACAATCGGAACATCCTTCCTCCTCGCACTCACCTTCAAATACTCCCCAACCCATCTAACAAAATCCTCATCACTAAAATCATTCTTCAACAAATCCGGCGCCAACTTCTCCACCTTCTCATCCAACACGCTCCTCTTATCAGTAATATACAACAACCCAAAATTCCGCTGATCACTATAATGCAACTTATACTTCTTCCCCCCACCCTCAACATCAAAAACAATACGATCATTCTTATCATCATAAAACGACCACTCTCCCGTCAAACCGAACTTATTAATAATAAAAACATCCCCGCCATTCTTATCTTTCAAAACAAACCACATCATCTTCCCCTTCGAATCAATATCCATAACCTTCAACGGCGCCCTCTCCTCAATCAAATACCCCCCCGGCAAAGCCAAGTGCGTATATTTTCCCGCTACAACAGTCATTCCCGTAATATACCTCCCCTTCAATTTCGTCAACAAATATTGCGCAGTCAATGCTACTTCACAAATTTCCGGCATCTATTTATACTAATATTTCAGTTAATTTTAAACCTAATAAATTATAAAATTGTTTCAACTCAATATTAGTATCCTCCGTCGTCAAAACTATGAGCTTACACTTATTCAACCCTACTGTATTTAAAATTTTATTACTCATTAAACGTGGCAAAGTTGAATAAATATAACTCGATTCTATCTTCTCTCTCATCGCTGCCAGAACAGCTGCCGATCCCATAAATATACTTGGCCGCACCTCTATCAAACTCGTTAATACTTGTACTCCCGCGAACCAAACTGTGCCAACATTGTATATCGGCAGATAAATATCTAAAATTTGCCCCTTAATACTATCTAACGGCCCACAACTTAAAAATCGTTCCCCCCTTCTAATCACCCCAGCCAAATTCGCCACAATGGACCCCACTGCCACACTAATATCTCTGTGACTCACGCCCTCGCCCACCAAATCATCCTCCCCAACGCTCCTTGTCTTCTTTATTTTCACCCCATCCATCGAATCCATAAAGGCCCCAAAACTAACAACCGGAATACTAAATTTCTTAATAACATCATCCTCAATCGGAGAATAATACAAAATCAATTTAATATTCCCCGGTATATCCTCAGGAGCAATCTTAAAATCTCCAACGACCAACACATCAATATCCCCCAACGCCCCCTTAGACACCTCCGTAACCCCCTTCGATACACCCAAATTCAATAAACAACCCAAATGAGCATAAAACCAAGCCGGACCACCACAACCCAAAATCCCAACGCTCACCCCCCCTCCCCCCATCCAATATTTCAATCCATTCGCAAATCTCCTAACATTCCTAAAATAATCCCGATAACTAATCTCACTCCACGTCCCATTATTTTTCTTCATCACCAACGCCACCCTATCCGGATAATTCTTTGCCACAAACCTCAAAGCCTCCAAAATTGTCTTCCCCTCCAAATTCAACTCCTCCTCAACAACAACCAAACTATTCCTCGACCTACACAACTTAAATATAATACACCCCAAAATAATCAAAATGACCAGAATCACAATATACTCCATCAAACTCCATTCAAATAAATCTTCCTCCTCCCCAAAATCCATCTATATATTCAACCAAGCTAATAAATCTACTCACCCAATCCCATCACCATCGGGTCTAACCTAGAATATAGATTTTATTTTATTATTATATATGGAATCCAATACCCAAGATTCAATCATAAATTCCCGCTGCGCTTGTGGCATAGTTCTAATATATAAACCATTAAAACAAATCATCCTCGATCCATGTTGCCATATCTTACATCTCAAATGTTGGAATAAATATCCCAAAAAGATTTGCCCCCTATGTAACGCAAATGTGGAGCAAACTACGACTCTATCACAATTAACAAAGCAAGTCAAAAAAAACCACGACGATCGAGAACTTTATCAGAAATACGTCGACATGATTTCCATGACAAATTACGATAATATTTATGTCACTGATGAACAAACAATGATCAGTTTTATAGATGTGCTCGGAATCGTTTCCGGTTTACCGTTTTATACAGTCGAAGATGGCGAAAAGCTCACTGAAGATATTTTATGTTTGATGAATACCAAATTAGTAGTTAATGGAGCAGAGAATCTTAATTTAAGTGAAAATAAAATATATATAGCGAACCATACGACTTATTTAGATTTTGTGGTTATATTTAATTTGTTGAAGTGTGGATTTTTGGCTTCGAGTATTGTAAATAATTCGTGGATAGGGCGGCGTATTCAAGATTTTATCCCATTGTTGGTCATTGATCGGGGGGTGGGGTCGAATACTGTGGAAAAAATGCGCGAGTATGTCCGAGATATGGGGTCAATTTGCGTTTTCCCTGAGGGAATGTTTACTCATCCGGATACTTTGATTAGATTCAGGACGGGTGCATTTTATGTTGGCCATCCCGTTCAACCTATTGTTATGAGATTTGATCCGGTAATATATGATTCAGATCTGACTCAATTTATAACAAAAATACTTGCTAAGCCCGATATTACAATATATGTAGACATACTTCCAACGGAGTATCCCCCTTTTGACGGGAAAAAAATAGAAGCCATTCGACATAAAATGGGTCGGGTAGCAAATTTGGCGTGCTCCCGCGTTTCCAATCGAGATATCCGCGATTAAAAATTGATTAAAATTCGTTTTCGTCTTCGTTCTATAATTCTATCAAAAATATAGAATGCTGTTTTACATAATAATTTTTTTGTTCGCCATCAGTTTTGGTTTGGTAATATATCTGAATAACGTGTTGTTATTTTACCCGTTGAAAGTTCCGAATGATGTTCCGTTGGGGTCGGGGGAGGGATTTATTGATTCGACGGATAATTGTAAAATACATTACATCTTTTTGAGAGGTGCAAATGACAAAACAGTTTTTCTCTACGCTCACGGCAATGGTGGGAACATAGATTTTGATATTGCGAACGTTTCTTCCGTTAAATATTTATTACAACATGGTTCGGTAGTTGCCTTTGATTATCGTGGATATGGTAAAAGTACCGGATCCCCTTCTGAAACGGGGATATATAACGATACTTTGACTATGTGGAATCATTTGAATCGTTCTTATAATCCAAAAGATATCATATTATATGGGGAATCGCTCGGCTGTAGCTGTGTTGCTTGGTTAGGTGCCCATTTATCTTATACGAAGAATAAGATGCCACGGGCGATAATAATGCAATCGGGATTTTACAATCTAAAGAATTTAGTAAGAGATATATTTCATCCATTATTGAGTTATTTTGTAACGACGAGTTTCAATAATAGCAAATATTTAAAAATTATGAAGGTGAATAATTATGATAGGGTTGTGTTGTTGCACAGTTATAGCGACGAGTTAATTGCTTTTGATCATTCAAGTAGATTATCTAAGGAGAATGATTTTTTGTTGGTTGAGATCAAGGGGTCGCATAATGAGCCGATTTTTGGAAAAATTGAATTTATATTTGGTGAGGTTTGATTGTTTGTTTTACTGGGGTGTAATATAATGCTTGAATTTAAGAGTGTTTCTGATTTGAATAATGCTATTAAGAAGACTGTGGATGATCCTTATGGGGATGTTAGGGTGAGTGGGGAGATTTCTAATGTGAAGATTTCGAATAAGAATTTATTTGCTACGTTGAAGGATGCCGATAGTAGTATTGGGGTGGTTTGTTGGGGGTGGGGGTATAGGAAGAAGAAGGTTGATTTGTGCAATGGTGATACGATATTGGTGACCGGGAAGTTGGCATTTTATTTGAAATCGGGGAATATATGTTTGGTTGGCTCGAAGTTTGAGAAGTTGGGAGTTTTAGGGGATTTGCATGTGGGGTATGAGTTGCTGAAGAAAAGGTGCGAGGATTTGGGTTATTTTGGGGGGAAGAAGGAATTTCCGAAATTTGTGTTTAGGATTGGTATTGTTACATCGTTGGAGGGGGCTGCGTTGCAAGATATTTTGTATGTTTTGAATAAGAATAAGTTTATTGGTGACGTGTTGGTAAAGGGATGTGTTGTTCAAGGGGGTAATGCGGCGCAATCTATTGTAGAGGGGATCACTTTGTTGTTGAGTAAGAAATTGGATGTGATAATAATAAGTCGGGGCGGGGGGTCTTTTGAAGATCTGATAGCTTTTTCTGATGAGAATGTTTTGAACAGAATTCATTCCAGCGATGTGTTTACGATATCGGCGGTAGGACATGAGATTGACTTTATGTTATCAGATTTTGTGGCTGATTTGAGAGCGCCGACTCCGTCTGTTTCTGGTGAAATTGTGGCTGGGCGGCAACGTGGGATGGTAGATGAGTATTTTGGGATTAGGAATAGTGTTATGATTTCGTGTAGGGAGAAGATTTTAGGGAAACTGCGGGGGCATCGTGCGAAAATGAAATATTTATCGGGGAACGTTGAAAAGAGAATTGTTGGGGAGATAGATTTGTTAGGGAGTTTTATGGGTAAGATGAATGGTGTGCTGAGGGGGAAATTTGATAGGGTGAGAATGAAGTTGGGGCAATTGGGTGGTTTGATTGGTGTTAGGAAGGGAGTTATTTTGGTCAGTGGGGATCGAATTATTAATTCTGTGGCGGATTTGAAGAAGGGGCAAAAGTTGAAGTTAATAATGCAAGATGGAGAAGTCAATGTAATAGTGGCGCAGGTTGAAAAATGATTGAGGAAAGGGTAGTTGAGTTAGAGAAGAAGGTCATGGGTTTGGGGGGTATTAAAGGGTATAAGGAGTCGATTGCTGAATATAATAAAATTGAGGCGGGGTTGAAGGAATGTGTGAATGAATTGAATACTTTGGAGAGTATCGTTGAGAATGTTTCCTGTGAGTCGCCAGAGATTGTAACCGATGAGAAATATGTGTTGTATATGAATGAAATCACATCGTTGGTAGAAATATTTGATGAATTACCGATACACGAGCAGATAGATTTGTATAAGAATGCCATGGTTAAAATTAGATTGTGTGATAATTTTTTGAAATGTCGAAGGAGCGAGATAATATATTTGGATAAGAAATTGTGATTAAAAAGTTGTTTTTTTAAATGGTAGGATTTTATGTTTATTGGGTGATAGTCAAGTATCTATCATGAAAAGGGGTAATAGTAATAATGATAATAAGGCGAATAAGAGAGCGAAGGGGGTGGTTAGTAAAGATGGTGGGCTTTGGGAAGTACTGAATTCAATTGGGGTAGGGACGTTTGTATCGGCGACGGGGATTCGTAATTATATGATGAATGATCCGCTTTTAGATTGGCTTGATAGGTATTATGTTGATCTTGGTTTTGGCGATGGTGTTGGAAGTGTTGAAGTGAAAAGGGAGAGAGGAGTTACGAATAAGAAGGAGCGGGAGAAGTTGAATATATTATTCGAGAATGGTAACATTTTTGAGAAAGCTGTTCTCTCTGAATTGCAGGAGAAATATAAGGGTGAAATGGTTGTAGTTGGGAAAAATTGGAAAGATGTTAATAGGGAGAGTTTTAATAAAACGGTTGAATATATGAGAAGCGGGGTACCCATTATTGCGCAAGCAGTGTTGTTTAATGATAGTAATAATAGTGGTGGGATGGCGGATCTTTTGGTTAGGAGTGATTATTTGAATAAAATATTTGGGAGGGAGATAATCGATGCTACGGACCATGAAAGACAGGTGCATTATAGGGTTATTGATATTAAGTGGTCGCAACTGCATTTATGTGCGAATGGGAAATTGATTAGGAATAGTGATAAGATATCGGCGTACAAGGGTCAATTGGCGATATATAATTGTGCGTTGGGTAATGCACAGAATTATTTTCCGCCGAGCGCTTATATTTTAGGTCATGGATGGAAATATGAGAAACATGGGGATAAATTCAATGGTCACTCGTGTTTTGATTTGCTAGGGGAGATTGCATTTGATGGCTTTGATAGGGAGGTTATTGCGAGAACTGCCGAGGCCATAAAATGGATAAGAGACATGCGTGAGAATGGGGGGAAGTGGAAGTTAGTCCCTCCGAGTGTTGAGCAATTATATCCCAATATGTCGAACAGCAATGATACACCATGGGGGAAAGTAAAAGAAGCAATTGCCCGTGCGATTCAAGAATTAACACTACTATGGATGGTCGGCCCCAAAAATAGGGCTCGCGGCCATAAGAATGGTATATTTTCCTGGTCCCAAAAAGAATGCAACGCCAAATCACTCGGCATAGAAGGAAAGAAAATCGCCCCAGTATTGAATAAAATAATACAAATAAATCAATCGGAGAACAAATTATTGGAACCGGACGTTATTCTTAACAACGATTTCGATTGGCAAAATGCTAAGGAGTTAAACTTTTACGTAGATTTTGAAACAGTGAACGGATGCTTCTTGAAAAAACCAACGAATGTTCATAATAATCATTCAGAGAGTAATATTATTTTTTTGATTGGGATGGGATTTATGGATGAGAATTCAGAATGGAAGTTTAAGAATTTCCGAATGCGATCGTTGAGCCTAGAATGCGAGGCTGAGATTATTGATGCCTGGATGGCAGCGATTGATTCGGAGATAGAAAGTCTTGAATTGAGGGAGAAAAGAAGAGGTAGGGCGAGAATATTTCATTGGGGGAATGCTGAATTTGTATCGATAAATTTAGCGAATAGGAGGAATAATAATAAATGGAGCGAATGGATGAATCCGGAAAAAGTGATGTGGATCGATTTCTGTAAAATATTTCAAAACGAACCGATTGTTGTTAAGGGGGTGTTTAGATTTAAGCTCAAAGATATAGCGAAGAGTATGTATAAACTTAAGATGATTCAAAGTACGTGGGACGAAACCAGCGGGATTTCGGATGGTTTTGTTGCAATGGTGAACGCAATAGAATATTATTCTTCAAACGATCGATCGATCATGACGCGCATTGAATCATATAACGAAACCGACTGTAAAGTCATATGTGAAATCGTTAATTTTCTCCGAAGCAGGCAGAAAAATTGAAAAATATATAGAATAATCTAACATAATTATTTATTATTAGCATCATTATGAGTGAGCAAGCGCGACGTTTGTATCCATATCCGGAAACATTAAATGTAGCTCAATGGCAAAGTTATTTAGGACGTAAAATTACTGATGAAGAGTATTCTATATTAGCTGCCGTTAGGGATGAGAAGGAATATAATCGTGAATTGATTAAATTACATAATATAGTGAAAGATAGGGCTTTATATATTCCGATGCTGACGGCGCGGAATGGGAATTGTCTGTTTGAATCGTTGCAAATTATTGGGTTATGCGAAGATCATAATAATTTCAGAAAATATTTGGCGCATATGTTATATCTTTTTAGGGATCATAAGAATCTTTTTAGGGGTGATGCGCGTTCGTTATTTGAGATGTTTAATGATACGAATGAGGTGGAAATTGTTTTGTGCGTTGAGGAACAGAAGTTGTATAAGTATACGTATGAAACGATGTGTCAAGATTTTGCGAGTGGATATAGTTGGACGCGATTGCCGACGCAAATAATTTTGCAGTTCATGTCGGCGTTGATGAATATTAGATTTCAGATATATTCGAATTTGAATGATTTTGTTCATGTGTTGGATGTTAATTTGCCGAAGGATGATCCGTATGTGATATTTTTGGGGCATATTGGGGAGCAGCATTATGTTCCGTTGGCAATTAGGATTGGTAGGGAGTATGAAAATAATTGTCCAAGATATGATCATGCGCAGCGGGATTTTATTATGTGGGCGGATTTGATGGAGCAATCGATGAATAATTATTATTATCCGGATGATGGAAAAAATGAAGTAGTTGTTAGTGAAAAGCACGACGGGTACGTTGAGGTGACGCCAGAAGATGATTCGAATAAGGATAACCAAGTGAATTATGAATAATTTTTCTCGTATTAGTATATATATGAAAATTTATGGGCTATTTAAAGTGATTAATAAGGGAAATAATGATATGGAGAGTTCTGAATTATTTAATTTGTTGCATCCGGACAAGAAATTGCATCGCGTGTTGAATGAGGGAATCTCGAATAATAAGACATTTTTTGATTTTTTTTATGAGGATAATCCCTATATGGGAATGACATCGATTGATGCTCAGTATATTGAATATAATAAGTTTAAACGAGATATGGAACAGCTGATTAATAAAAAGAATTTGTCTATGTATGAGAATGATAATATTGGGAAGATGGTTTCGAGATTAGCTGTTGCGGAGAATAAATATTTGAAATATAAAACGCAGATTGCTGGTCTCGATAAACGGGAGAGTGAGAATCAAGTGATTGTTGATGAGTTGTATGACATGCAATCGAAATATGGGAAGAATATTGAGAAGTATGCTGATATGTGTCGTGAATTTAGTGAGTTTAAGGATGAGCTGAGTTTGGAGATTAAGGAGAATAATTTTAGGATGTTGTTTGATTTGGATAATGTTGATATTTTTAGTTATGATGAGACGATTTTGTATCCGGATAGTGTGGTGGCGTTTTATAGGACGGGGGTGAGTGTTAAGGAAGGGTGTGTTGTGATTGAGGAGGCGGGGAGGGTGGAGTATGTTGTTTTTGAGTTGCATGGTGATGAGGGGGTTGAGGTTGAGAGGGTGAATACATTTGTTGAAGATACTATTCAAAAGATTAGTAATTTGTGCGAGGAGATTGGTTTGGAAGTTCCCGAGGTTGTTAGGAATAGAGTTGGTCAGAGGCCATTAAGGTTTGAATATCATGGAAGGAAATTAGTGATATATAGGATAGAAGAAAATGAATCAGAAGTTAAATTTAAAAAGGTCACCGGAGTAGGGGATATCCCTGAGATTTTGGATATTATTGAGTAGTTGTTTTTGCGGTGACTTTGGGCTTCAATAATTCGAAAACCATTGATACTTTTTCGGGTGGGAATAGGCAGTAGTCTAATATATTTGTGGCTGCATAGAATGATTTTTCATTTTGTTCACGAATTGTTGTGCTTGTGATCAGAACTTCCATGTCGTATCCGAGTTCTTTATCATTAATTGGCAATGTTATAACTTTGTCGGTTAGATGTTCGAGATAAGTGGAGCGTTCTTTCATTGTGAGGAATTTTACGATATACCATCCGATATCGTTGTCGGTGAGCTGTTCACTTGGGCGATAAATGAGGAATCTACTGTCCTCGGTAAAGATATTCATGCGCTTTTCGTCTATTTGGAACGTATTTTGTATAATAGTTCGGCAGAGCTCGCCGGTTATTTTTGAATATCTGAATGTGGTGTCATCTAATGAATCATTGAAGCCTAAAACTTCTAGATAATAAATATTTTTGAAGTGTGAGATTATTTTATCGATTTCGTCGAAAGAGAAGAATTTCTTTTGATCTTTGCTGCGTGATACGGATGGGGCTATGGAGGGGTCAAAGATTTGTAGATCGACGATGAGATGGATTTTGCTGTGTATGCCTTTTAATGTTTTGAGAATTTTTGCCATTGATAGTTGTTTCACTTTTTCAATTGTGAAATAAGTTGCTAAGGAATTATCTAATTTTTCCATTTGTTCGTCTGGGATGATATCTTTATCTATTCCGATGTAGATTACGTTGTTGTCTATGTAGGTTGGATAGTTAGATATGTAAAGGGTTAGGGTATTATCGGATCGGTACGTATTTATTGTTTGGGTGGGGATGTTGATATCTTCGGTGATTAGGGTTATTTTTTGGTCTTCTTTGAGAGATTTGATGTGTTGGTCTAGTTGGGCATAGGGGGGTGTTTTTTCATTTTCGTATTGTGATGCTTCGATTTTGAAGTTGTACTGTTCTTTTACTTGTGATGGTGAATCGCCGCCTTTGTTTGGCGTAAATACCGCGATAAAATGGATATTAGTGGTCATTTGATTTGCGCGGGAATATGTATGTTGTTATTAAATTAAGGGGATTTGATTTCAATTTTATCATAGAAAAAGTTGAAATATATAATCGCTCGAGAGTCCTTTTATTTTAGATTCTGTTTAGCTTAGGTGGTTATATTGATTTGTTAATGAATAGCTTTGAGGTTAGTGAGAGGAAGGTGGGTAATTTTACGTTAAGGGGTGGATCGGTGGCTGCTCGATACACTGGGTTTCATGTGCCGGAGTGGAACATTATGTTGGATGCTGGTAATCCGGCTTTACGGCATGTTACGGTTGATGCGCTATTCATCACGCATGCTCATACGGATCACACGGGGGAGACTCCTTGGATTTTGTTAAATGCAGGGAAGTCTGGATCAAAGTTAACTGTTTATTGTCCGAAATCGATTGCTGCGTTAACGCGGAATTATATCGATGCTCATTCAAGGTTGTCGAAAGAGATCGAAAGTCCCTTGGAGCCAAAGATTCATAATAAGTACGAGTTAGTTGCTGTTGAACCGGGTATGGAAATTCCTTTCCGATTTGATGAGAAGGAAGCGGAAAAGCGTAAAGCGGATAAGATTAAGTTGAAGGAAGAGCGAAAGGCGTTCAGGAAGGCGAAACGAAAGGGGGAAATTGATCCGGAAGCGAGTTACCCGACTGGGGGAATTGAGAAGAAGAAGAAAAGGGCGACGTGCAATGTTGAAGTGATTAAATGTTATCATACGACCGATGAATCATTTGGTTATGGATTTATTGAAATTCGACGTAAGTTGAAGACAGAGTATCATGGGAGGAGCCAAGCGGAGTTGAATAAACTGGTATCTGAGGGGGTTGAGATTAATCATGAAGTTAAATTTCCGGTGTATTGTTTTTTGGGGGATACGAATGAACGGGTGTTATATGCTATTGAAGAGAGTGGGAAATTGATTTTTTCTCCGATTCTTGAGAAATATAAGTATATCGTTATTGAATGTACGTTTTTATTTGAGGGGGAGATGGAATTGGCTGTGGAGCATCGTCATATGCATTGGAGTAAATTAGAACCGTATGTGCGTGCTCATCCCGATACGAAGTTTATTTTGATTCATTTCAGCGCTCGGTATAGTGTTGAACAGATTTCGAAATTTTTTAATGATGTTGATTTGCCGAATGTTGAACCGTTTTTGCCGTGTTATCGACACCCGAGGCCGAGTATTAAGATTTCGAAGAAGGGTGTCGGTGCTGCTGCCCCGCCTGCTCCGTTGCCGGCGGCTGTGCCAGCGGGTGGGGTTGCTGCGGATGATGATGAGGAGGATTTAAAGCATTGTTGTAAAGACGAACCTGGATCAACGGAACTGAAGAGGAAATCTGTGTGGGATATTCGTGCGGCTGAGCAGGCGCCAACGAGGGGGAGGGTTTATCCGTCATACAGGGATCGTACGAGATCATTGAGTCGTTATGGAGCGCGGACTTATGGGTCGAGTCCGCCCAGTCCACCGAGCCCATCCTACATATCCTATCCGCCGCTTCCCAAATACGAAGGGCGTGCATCAAGGGTAGCCGCAAGCAGATCTCCCGCTACATCGGAACCAGATTCCCCGATGGTCGGAGATGTTCAGCTTTGATTTTGGCCATGTTATGGCACTGTGTACAAATGATTTTTTTTATATTTTTTTCACCACAGAAAGTTGAATTTTAATTGTTGGGGCGGCTTAACGCTTTATGATAAGTTAAAGTATATATCGAGATGAAACTGAATTTGCAATCGTTGAGTAGCAAGGTTGTTGTCATTGAAATAAATGAATCCGATTCTATTGAGATTATGCAACAAAAATTAATTGTTGCTGCAGAATTAGCTAGCGAATCAGTGGTTAAATTTATTTTTAGGGGGGCGATTTTGGATCCTTCGAAAAAGGTTAGTGACTATCCGGAGATCAAGGATGATGCCACGATTATATATATGCAGAGTCGTAAGAAAGTCGCAGTTGCCCCGGTTGCAGCCCCGGTTGCAGCCCCGGTTGCAGCGCCGATTCCAGCACCGGCAGCACCAGTGGCACCAGTAGCCGCCGTACCTGCTCCGCCCGCTGGACCTGGGCCTTTGCCAACCTCTTTCGCCGGAGTTGACATAAACGGACTGCGCGATGCCGTCATGGGTATCGCACTATCCCAGTTAGTTACCAATCCACAATTATTACTCCAAATTATTCGTACCAATGCACAAATGAATCAATTACGCGTTCACGATCCAGTTCAATTTGATGCAATAATAACTCATCCTAATTTTATTACAAGTTTACTAACCGGCGGTCCCCCTGGAATAGGCGGACCGGGTGGTAATCCCATATTTGGTCTAAATGATATCGAAGTTGATGACGCCATATCCGATGATGCCGGTGCAGTCGATCCCTACAATTTCGGACCACCCCCACCCGCAGCTCATGGACATCAAGTCGTGGTAACCCCCGAAGAAAAGACCTGGCTTGAAGACGTCTTACAAATGGCCCCTCACGTCTCCCTAACAGAAATCATTCAAATTTACATCGCATGCGAACGAAACAGAGACGCAACCGTAAATATGCTCCTAAACACACAATACTCAGACACCTAATTCTCCGTAAAATAATTCGTATTCTCCGAAATATACCCCCCATCCTCGACCCTATTAACCATAAAATCCTTAATCGCCAAATCAAAAGGCATCAACGATTCCCTCAATACTTTATTCGCGAATTGATCAAAGCCCTTCATTTCTTTCAACAATATATAAAGATTATACGCCAAAATACTATTTGTTATCTCAGAATAAACAATCCCTCCATTAAATATCAACCCCAGAACAATATTACTCGGCAGTTTATCCCCTACCATCACACATTGATTAACGGACACATTCATAATTGCTTTATAAATACGTTCATACTCACCCAACAACGCTCCCCCATTCTCAAATACTTTCCCCGATCCATGAACAACACAATCAAACAGCGTCGCAATGCACTGCTGCTTCAACTTAAAAGCTCTATCACACATAATCCCCGCATGAATCTCTACCGCTCGCTTAGGGAAAAATTGTTTTATCGATTCCAAATCCCCTGCCAAATGTTCCATCAAATACCCCATAAACGATCTCATCTCCAACCTAACATTAATATTCTCATACTTCGCCCTATGAAACAACGTATGAACTATCCCTCCCATCTCCCTAAACAAACCAATCACCTCCAAATACGTCACCCTATCCCTATCCAAACTCCCAAGCAACACCATCACTGGCATCTTCAACAACCCCGACCCACTCGGATACTCAACGCACTCCTGCAAATTTATCGACAACGTCTGATCTAATTTCCCCCCCTTCTTATCCCTAACCAAATCCACATACAAATACCCATACGTCTCCCTCCCCTTCCCATATTTAATCTCATAAACACTCACCCCCGCCCCCCATCCCTTAACACTTTCCTGCCTAACAAACTCCAACTTCCAAATCGCCGAAATAATCCTCACCACACCATTCCACGCCCCCACCAAATTCATCCCATACTTCCCATTCACTCTCTCCCTAAACCTCACAATATCATCCCCCCCTACTCTCTCCTTCCCCAACTCCCGACACATCACCTTCAACTCATCAAAGCATCTCTGATCAATATCACCCCCTGCCATTATCTTATGCAACGTATTCTTAATATAACTCATATCAACCTCCGACCTAAATTCCATAAAAGTCTCAAACCCCAAAAGCTTCACAAACTTCCCCCTCAACCCAACGAGCGCATGTATCCCTACCCCCCCCGACCCCAATACTTTCTCCTCAACCAAATTCATTTCATGCTGAATCGCCTTCAACTCCCCGCTCCCATACTTCCCAAACCCCTTCAACACCTTCTCAACAAATAACTTATCACCCGCATCCCATTCCTTACTCCCTCCCATCGCCATATAATTCCCCACCCTCGACAATTTATTAAACAATTCCCTATCCCCATTAAACATCTCCACATGCTCCTTCAACAACCGATCATTCCTCCCCCACACACCACACACACCACTTGGCGACACCATCTTCAACAACTTACACAACGAATGAAAACTATTAAACTCATACGTATCATCCGCCAACAAACCAATAATCCTTCTAACATTATCATCACAATTCACATTTATCTTCAACATCAATTCTCTCGCACTCTTAGACCTTTGAATTAATATATCAAATTCGTCATTTATTCTCTTTTTATTAAAGCATAGATCATCCCAATTTTCTGGTTTATTTTGTTCCATAATAAAGTTATTTTCGAGAAAAAAAATGTCCGTTTAACCACAAAAATTTGAATAATTATTATTTGAAGTTTTGCGTGTATTACATAATATAGTATAGGATTATATGAGCGACGATAATATTGAGTGTTTGGAATTTAGGTGCAAGATTAGTAAGAATGTAATTGAGTATAAGTGTCAGAAGAAGGAGAAGAAGGCATTTATGGAGTATAGTTTTATTGATGTGAGGTTGCCGAAGTCGTTTATGGTTTTGTTGAGGAGTTCGATAGATCAATTGAGGGAGAAGGGGTATGTGGGTGTTGTGCAGAGTGTGTTGGAGGATGATTGGAATAAATTTTTGAAGAAAGATAAGTGGAAGTTGGTGGAGAGGGTTAAGTATCCGGCGATTGGGGTGTGTTGTGTTATTGAGTGTGAGATTGGGGATGCTATTGGGTGTGTAGCGCGGGGGCTTGGTGTGGGTTAGCGGGTTTTTTCGGAAAAAATGTTTATAAATATATTATTATAATGGAAAGAATTGTCCAGTCGTTTGAGGAAGGGGATTATGATATGGTAGCAATGTTGGTGTTGTTGGATAATTTAGCTCAGGGGGAGTTGGAGCGGTTGGTTCATTTTTTTGTATATAAGTTGGTGGATAAGAAGATACCGGAGTTCGTGTTTGTGGAGTTGATGCAGTATACTGCCCGGACGAGGATAGATTTTGGGTTGTTGAAACATATAAAAGAGATCATTGAATTGTTAGGGGATGATAATTATAATGTTGCGTCGGAGTTGTTGATTGTATTGTGTGACATGAAGGATGCAAGTAAGAGGTTGAATAAGTTTATTGAGGATGCGATTTCAGATAGTGTGTTGGGGAGTAGGTTGTTGGATGTGGGGGTATTGACCGGGGGTGGTGAGGGAATTGGAAATGAAGTTGTGTTTTTGATGGCGATTGGGGATGCTGAGAGATATATTAAAGCTTTTACAAAGCCTCCGTTGAGTTTGCCCGATGATATGTCACCAGGGGGGACGAATACGCCTGTAAAGAAATATGATCAAAAATATATCAACGAGCAATTTGAAATTTATTATCGGGAGGAAATATTGAATCGTTTGATATTGTTGAGAAATTATTATTCTTTGAAACTATTGGAAAATATAAAGGTTGATATATTATCTATTATTGATTTCGATAATTTAAGTTATACTGAAGCTGTGATATATTATTGTTTGTGTGTTAAGAAGATTAAGCATTGCATGGTGATGAATATGAAATTGTGTAAGAATTATATTAGTTTTAGGGAACATTATAATGCATTGTTGGATTCAAATGCGCGTTGGAAGGAGGTGGTTTGTGTGGCCGAGCCGGAGGTGGCGGTGCCGGAGGTTGAACGGAATGTGGAAATATTGGAATTCATTAGGGATATAAATATGAACCGGAAAATAATAGAGATGATTGAGAAGGGTAGGGGCGATGATCTTGTTGATGTCAGGATTGAAGTATTGGATGAAATAAGCGTGATGATATTTATTGATATAAAAAATTGAAAAAATATTAGAATAAATATAAGCCATATAAAAATGTAAAGCGATTAAAAGTAATATTCAATGGAAAAAGAAAATATTGAAGGTGAAAATTCGTGGTCTGTTGTAGGCGGTGGTATTGATGTCGAGCCCCAGGGGAAAAAGATAGGGAGTGTTATTGAGCCGGAAAGCGTTGCTGTTGTTATTTCCGGGTCCCAAGAAGAAGTTCCGTGCTTTGAAACATTCGTGGCAATGAACTTAAAAGAAAATCTACTGCGCGGTATTTATGGTTATGGATTCGAAATCCCCTCAAAAATACAGCAGCGGTGCATTCCTATTATGTCTAAAAAAAAAGATTTAATCGCACAATCTCAAGCAGGCACGGGCAAAACTGGAGCGTTTACCTGCGGTATCTTACAAGTGATTAATGAAAATGAAAATTATCCCCAATCCATAATTATGGCTCCAACTCATGAGTTATCTTCTCAAATTAATTCAGTTATAACCGATATTGGAAAATATATGAAAGTTCGAACGGCGTTATGCATCGGCGGCAATAGCGTTGAAGCGAACATTAAAGATGCGCGCGGTTCCCACATTATTATCGGAACTCCGGGCCGAATAAATGATTTAATACAAAGAGGTGCTATCAATGTAAAGCGAATCGTAGTGTTCGTATTAGACGAAGCGGACGTTTTACTATCGCATGAATTTATACATCAGACGAGGAATATTATCGAGAAATTGCCAGAACAATCTCAAATGTGTATATTTTCGGCGACTCTTTCTCATGAAACGATTATGGTTACTAATAAATTCATGAACAAGCCGGTTAATATTTTGGTTCAACAAGATAAATTATCGTTGGATTCAATTATTCAGTATTATATTGATGTGGGGCAGGATAAATTTAAATTGGATGTGTTGGAAGATATTTATAGTAAATTTTCTATAGGGCAATGCATTATTTATGTTAATCATAAGGATAAGGCGGTTTGGTTGAAGGAGAAATTGAATGAGTTGGGGCATGCGGTTGAGGCGATACATGGTAGTTTGACGCCAGTGGAGAGGACGATGGTTATGAAACAGTTTAGGTCGGGGAATTATCGTGTTTTGATTAGTACGGATTTACTTGCGAGGGGGATAGATGTTCAGCAGGTGGGGTATGTGGTTAATTATGATTTGCCGCATGATACGGAAAGTTATTTGCATCGAATTGGGAGATCGGGTCGGTATGGAAAGAAAGGTGTTGCAATTAATTTTGTTACGAGGCGCGATATGTATCAATTGAAGAACATTATGAACAAATATAAGATTAATATCGAAAGCATGCCGGATCCGCAATATTTGAATGATTATCTGATGGGAAAAAATTGATTTATTTTTTATATAGATTTATTATAATTTGTGGTAGTTAGGAGTGAATGAGTGAAAGTTCGAATAAAGAAAGACTTTTTGTTATTGAGAATGGTTTTAATACTTGTTATATTGATGCGTTGTTGATGAGTTTGTTTTATAAGCCGTCGAGTTATTTGGATGGGTTGCTTGTGTCCGAGCCGAAAGATCCGATGTTTGTGTATTTGCAGGAAATTATTAAGATTAAATTTGTTGATAAGGTTAGGAAGAATGTGAGTGTGGGGGGTGATGTTATGAATGAGATTAGGGTGTATGCCAGTATTTGTGGGTGGAAGCAAAATTTTCCGGAAGAGCTGTTTGAGCAACAGGATGTTAACGAATTTTATACTTTTTTGTTGGGTATTATTAATAGTCCGTTGATAGAAATTCAGAGGCAGACTTTTTCGGAAGGGGCGTTAGATAGTAGGTCGGATTTGGGGGTGATTGAGAAGATACCGTTTGTGAATTTGAATGTTTCGGGTGATGTGGAGGTGGTTAGTATTAAGGAGTTGTTGAGTGGTTGGATGAATAATAATACGGTTGAAATTAAGAGGGAAGTGATTAAGAAGGGGGTTAGGAGTGTTGAGATGGTTAAGGCGTTAAATATTTATAAGATTGTTAATGTGCCAACGTTTGTTGGGATTAGTTTGAATAGGTTTGGGGGAGGGGCGGGGGAGAGAATTAGGAGTCAAATTGATATACAGAAGAGAATAAAATTGCATCATATTTCTGATGATCATGATGGATTGAGGTGGAGGATACATGCTTTTATTTGTCATCAGGGGGAGAGTGCGAAGAGTGGGCATTATTATGCTGTTATATTTAGTAATGAGAATACGTGGTTGTTATTTGATGATAAGGCCGTTCCGTCGGTGAAGGAGATTGATATTACGGTGAGTGATATTGCTGAAAGTATTCGGCGTGAAATTGTTTTCGCGATTTATTGTTATGATGAAACGGTGTAAAAATTGAAATTTATTGGGTGGGGAGTTATATAGTATATATTGGGAGAGAGAGATGGCCATGAGCGTTAAGAGAAATTTTATTTGTGGAGTTTTACATTTGAGTTCGAAGTTAGTTTATGAATTGGATGGGAAGATAATGAAACCGTTTAGGGGGTTTGAGAAGTCTAGTGGTGAGTGTATTGTGGGGACGAAAAGGGGGTATAGTGCGCGTGATTTATATTGTGTGATTACATTGGGGGGGATGAGGGGGGATTTGCGTGTGGGGACGGTTGAGAAGTACATTGGGGAGGTTGGTGATGAGAATGCTGAGAGGGAATATTTAAGATTAGTATGTGTGATGACATGGAGTGGGAAAGACAGGTTATTTGTGAATTATTATGGTGATCTTTATTTTGAGGGTAGGAGGGAATTGGATGAAGAGATATATAGTATTGATCCGAGTGGGTGCGTTGATATTGATGATGCGATTCATGTGAGAGCGGTGGGGGATGGGTTTAATGTAGGGGTGCATATAGCGGATGTTAGTTGCTATATTGCTGCGGGGTCGGCGTTGGATCGAGAATTATCGTATAGGGCTGAATCGGTATATTTGAAATATTGTCAAGTGAATATGATTCCGAGTAAATTAATGGCGCATTATAGCCTTACAGCTGGGGGGATACGCAAATGTGTATATTCGGTGGTTATGAAGTTGGACAAAGATTGTAAGCTCGTTGATGTTCAATTCGTGAGGAATACTATTATTGTTAAAAAGAATCTTTCATATGAGGAGGCTAATGAGAGAGTTACTGGGGAATTATCGTTGATGTATAACGTTGGAAAGCGGTTATATATCAGTTTGGGGTTAGGGGGAGAGTATGATGTTCATACGATGGTTGAGGCATATATGGTTTTGGCAAATAGTTTGGTGGCTGAAAGAATATGTAGGGCGAATTCTGAGAATGCGTTGTTGAGGCGTCAAGGTGGAAGTAGGAAGGAAGAGTATAAGGTATTAGGCGATTCTGATGATAAGAATTGTCTAGTGAAGAGGGCAAATGTGTTATTAATGAATAAGGCGGAATATATCATTGGGGTGGGATCGGAGGGCTCCGCAAAGCACGTGGGTTTGAAATGCGATCTATACACACATTTCACTTCACCAATACGTCGCTATGCGGACATTATCGTACACAGGATGCTAACCGATCCAAACTATACGACCGATTCAAAAACGATTGATCACATAAATATTATTCATTCGAAATATCATAAATGCGAAAGATTATCTGATCAACTTGAGAAAATATTTAATATTCAAAAGCATTACGGAGAAGAAGCCTTTGAGGTCGATGGTAACGTGATAGATATAATGTATGAAGATAAGGCCGCAGTTAAAATATATATTGAATTGTTGGATTTAACAATCGAAAGTCAGATTTTTTCGAAGAAGCTGGCTCATTTGGTAAAGTGTTCTTTTGATTCTGATACATTAATTATCACCGGAATGAAAAATAAAATAACCCTTTCGATGTTTCAAAAAGTCCGAGTCAAAATAGCTATCACACGATATTCCCGGCAAAAAATCATCGCTCAAATACTGACACCAGACGTTCTAAATCTGTTTGACCCAAAAGACATCGCTGAAAATTTCGATTCCGATTAAGCGCCCTTCTTAGCTATTTTAAGACCTTCCAATCTACCCACATTCACTCCTGCATTGAACGCGATACGATATATTTCTTTGGAATCGATTCTGTTGCCAACCTGCGTTTTTTCTTTTTTAGATGGAGACAACTTAACTTTTGGATTTTGATTCTTATTTCTCCATCGTGAGATTTCGAAAGTTTCTCCATTCGGTGTTTGAATATATTTTTCTTCCAAAAGTCTTTCGAACTGCGTATCATCTTTTATTTCCACTACAGCATTACCTCTGGGTTCTCCGGTACGAATATTAGTATTAATAAAACAAGCTCCCACGGTTCCATATTGCTGAAATATAATCTTCAACTGTTCTCTATTCATCTCCTTAGATACATTTCTCACGAACAAATAATTTTTATTCTGCCTAACCACTCGTGATTTATCTTGAAAATTATATTCAGTGAATCTCAATATTCTATCTTTAAACATTATATCATTTCGCTCAATCAACTTTTTAGCATCCGACATATTACTCATGGCGACAAATCCGAATCCTCTCGAATAAGACGAATTATGGCGCGTAACTATTTCAGCGCTAACAAACCCAGGAACATTTTTAAAACACATGTTGAACTCTTCTTGAACACATTGGAATGGTACATTACCTACAAAAATTTTAATTTCGATCGTTTCGCTTGACATACTCTATAATTAATCTCTATTATTAGATATATATATTTTTTTATATCAATTTCGTCTACGTTGTTGAAAAAATTGATTTATTTATATTTAGGGTGTTTATTGTGATTATATTAGGTGGTTTAATATACGCGTGCATAATGAAAGGAGGGGCTGGTAATCCGTTAGTTGTTAAGAGTATAACTCAAAAACGTTTGATAGGAGAACTGAAGATGTTACAGCGGGAGCCGTTGGAGTTGATCGATACGTTTCCAGATGAAAAAGATTCGTTGTTATGGTATTTTTTGTTGAGGGGGCCGGATGATTCGGATTATAAGGGTGGGTTTTATATTGGTAAGGTTTTGCATAATCCAGAGTATCCGATTAAGGCGCCAGATTTTATGATGTTGACACCGACGGGGAGATTTGAAATTGAGAAGAAGATATGTTTGACGAATTCTGGGTATCATGCAGAGACATGGAGCGCCGTGTGGAACATGGGGACGATTTTATTGGGGTTCTTATCTATAATGGCGGATGATAGTACCCACGGTATTTCCCATATTCATGATAGCAAACAGATGCGCAAAATGTATGCCGATAGTTCGGTGGAATATAATATGACTTATTATAGAAATATATGGTTAAAGTTTGACCGATTTGTAAAAATGGATGGAAGTGTCCGAAGTAATGAGGAAATTAAGATATTGTCTGCTCCCGTGAAGAGGGTGCCAGTGGTGCCGACTCCGCCGGTGCCAACAGCAGCAGTAATTCAAGCACCAGAAAAGATCGTTGAACTCGTTAAACCAGTTCTTGCAGAGCAGGTGGCGGTGCCAGTTGAGGTTAAACCGGTGGTTGAGGTTAAACCGGTGGTTGAAAAACCGAAGCGTGGGAGGAAGAAAAATCCGGACAAACCTGGGAAGATTGTGGTGCGGAAGAAAAAAGAAGTCACTGAACCCAAACGTGTGAAAGTAAAAGCTGAACCGGCTCCGAAGAAAAAAGAAGCAGTTCCACCTCCATTTAATCAACTCAAAAAAATTGAATAATAAACATTTTATTTATATAAACAGTAATTAAGATAAATATATATAATTAATTATGCCGAATAGAGGTGGATATCGCAAGTACGCGAAAAAAGGTAGAGATGTTACTAGGGCTTTACCGTTAGCGAGTGATAGCCCTGGGTTACTTTATGGGAACGTTACGAAAAAATTTGGTTCCGCTTTTGGGGTTCTGTGTTCAAATGGAAAAGAAGTCAGAGCGATAATTCGAGGGAAGATGCACAAGAGAACTTGGATTAACGTGAATGATTATGTTTTAGTTGATACTTCAGATATAAATACTTTTTATGTTGTCATAAAGTATACACCAGATGAAGTAAGACAGCTTAAATCTAGGGGTGAAATAACCTTCGATACAAAATATGCAGACGAATCCGTTATTTTCGATGGTGAACAAAATAATGATTCAGACGAAGACGAACGTTATGAAGAGTTAGGGCAAAACCCCGTCGTCAAAGAAAATCCTCCGAGTCCTACTCTGACTCCGACTCCCATGCTTGTGAGAGAGAAACCTGTTGACGATCAAACTGCGCCGGCGGAAACCGTGGATCTAGCCGATGAAACCTCTGAATCATCCGATCCTGAAATAACTGCAGAAATAAGAGAGCAGCGCAAGTTAGAACAAAAGAAACATGACGAAGCCCTAATCAACAAAGACAAATTACTAAATAAATTCAAAAATAAAGGCCGCGGAGGAAAAAATATCGTTCGCGAACGCGGCAGAGCAGCAGCCCGAGATAAAAAAAAACGTGTCTAAAGTTTATTAACTAACTTAATATTCAACAGACCAAAACAAACGTCCATTATTTTCACTAAGGCATGATATAATGCCACTCGACTTTTATTTATTGCCACAATGGTAACTCCATCAGGAGCGTACATAATACAACGATTCGCTGAATAAGAATTATTCAACAAATCAGCCAAATTGAACAAATACTTGCAAATATGATGCGGATAACCCTTTTCGGCCTCAATCATCACGCTTTCAAGAGTTGCCATTTTAAGAAGAATATCGTAATCCCCTTTATTCAAATCCGGATTTCCCCCACTTCCCGCAAACTGTGAAAAATATTCCACAATCAATTCCTTCGTTACCTCCTTCGGTATATTATTTAAAACCGCCAACGCACGAATTCGAGCATACATAACATAAATCAACGTATTCCCTTTGAAATTTAGCATTCGTTCATAAGAAAAAGTGTAATTTTCTTTTCGATTTATGCTTAAATCTGCATATTTGATCGAACCGTATGCGAGTGATTTAATTGTTTCATCGTCGACCGCGATCTCTTTTTTCTCAGCAGCGGCAGCGGCACCTTTTGATTTTTCGTGCTCTTGATAATTAAGAATCATAATACGCTTCGTTTCAACAATCGCCCGGTCCAACAAATCAATTAATTTTATCGTATGGCCGTCACGGGAACGAAGCCGTTTGCCGTCGTCGCCGGATACTATTCCGAAATCTATGTGTTCAACCATTTGTGTATCTGTCAACCATTTCGCTTTTTTGGCTACATCAAAGAGTTGAACGAAGTGAGTCGATTGGCCGGAATCAACGACGTAATATACTTTGTTAGCGCGCAATACATTCAAGCGGTACCATAAACATGCTACGTCTGTGGTGTCATAAGTATAGCCTCCATTATGCTTAATCAACGTCAACACATCATGCGATTTCTCCAGATATTCATCTCCTTTCTCATCTACCTTTTTCTTCTCAACGCTGTACTCCGACTCCACAACCAAACGTTTTTTCTCCCCAGCAATATCGGTCTTTGTAAGTTTCTTATCATTCAATTCTGTCACGACCCTTTCAATAAATTTTTGATAAAAAGATTCCCCACATTCCACTACTCGAATACCCAAGCGATCATAAACGCTCTGATAACTAATCCTTGACATCTCGCAAATCTTCACCCACAATTTCACAACAATATCTGCCCCATCACCATTTTGTAACCTAACCGTATTCCCCGAAGCCCTCTCCTGAAATCCAACATCATCCTTAAAATCGTTCTTCGCCTTCTTATATATCTCCTGCAAACTAATCGGCAGCTCATTCGAAAATACTTTTTCCGCGAGACCATTCAAAATAATCCACTCAATGATCATCCCAAAATTTTGCCCAAAATCTCCAATATGATTTATCCTCAAAACTTCATGCCCACGAACTTCCGCAATATTCGCAATAACATCCCCAATTATCGTCGACCGCAAATGACCCACATGCATTTCCTTCGCAACATTCGGCGAAGAAAAATCCACCGCAATCTTCAACCTCATTCCCGCCTTCTTCACAACATCTGACTCCCTCAAAACCCCCAAAACAAACCTATGCAAAAATATTTTATTCAAACAAAAATTAATATAAAACTTCGCCGGCGATACCACATACATATTCTCCGAAACCAACTCCAATTCCTTACAAATCGCCCCCAACACCCCAACGACTTTCTCATTTCCATTATTCTTAAACAACAACCCTATATTATTCACCGTATAATCAATATCATCCAATTTACAAAGCATAATTTTCGGCTTCCATCCACCAATATTCAAACCGGAATTCTTAAACGCCAACAAAACTTTCTCGCCCAAAACTTCAATAATGTTCCCACTTTTACTTTCCCCCATCTTTCCAATCCAATCCATATAACAGCGAACTACCCCCTAAATCTTGCAATAATATAAATCATTCAATTTTTTCATCCCAGAAGTTGGATCCACCCTCCCGAAATAATTGAAATTATATCACCATGAACAAGATTTATTATATCTCTTATTATTATTGGCTAATGACGACAACGACGAACAGAATTTATGAGAAACTACGCGATGCAATGGCGAGTACAGATGTATCATTTCTTAGCAATAACATATCCACCATTGACAGCGATCCATCCAAATGGATCCAACCTGGAGAAACTACTGATGCCGATACCTATGAAAACACAAACTATGATATTATACTAGACTTAATACCTAACGTAACAAAAGAGATTCCACCGGAGATTCAAAATGAACCCGATGTATGTTTATTTCTCAACGAATTCACATTGGTGACATCAACTATATACAATCATACCATATCAACTAAAATATCATGGCTAGTAGACCTCGAAGAAAAATTTAAATGGATTGCAATGATGTTAGCCATCAAAATAACCCACAAAGTAATCCCCTATATCGGCAAAATAATTAAAGACACCAGGTACGTCTTAGAACATGCAGATACAGATGGCCATAACTGTTTCACCTTAGCGTCTTATAACATTATGGCGCTGTTTGAGCTAATTAATCTTTACCCGAATGATTATGTTAGATTACTGACCCGTCCGACTCCATTTGATTTGTCCCCCTTAGATATTTTAACTTATACTGGCGGGATCATCCAAATTCTTGAATCAAGAATAATAGATTTCGATTTAGTCGTCGCTTCTTATTCTAATGCTTCTACAAAAATGAATTTGATGCATGTTGCTGCCATCGCAGATAATGTTAGTATTCTCGAGTATCTGCTGACCATGAAAGATATCGGATCAACCTTGATGCACATGGTTGATATCAATGATAACACACCTTTGCAACTATCATGTATTTATTCGCAAACACATCACATCACCGCAATGATAAAATCAACCCTCTGCGATAAAGAAATACTCGAACACAAAAACTCCGCCGGCGTATCCGCATTAAGTTCAACTCACGTTCAAGACAATATTTCATATTTTTTCGATCTTTTAGATGAAAAATCATTCTCTGAATATAAATTCGCAAATTATATAACAACCGATGAATTATTCCAACGTTTCGTTCGCAGCAAATTATTTACCCTAACTTCGTTATCGAAAGAGTTATTATTCCGGAAGCTTTCGTTTTTGATTTTTGTGTTAGATTGTTCTGACGAGGGGGTTGAGGGCGTTTTGCGGCTTTTTGTCGGAGCTAATAAATCGTTTTTGACCAATTCGTTTGACATGGGTTATAAGCATGCCAGGGTTATTATGAGGTCAAGGTATATGACATCGGAATTATTGGGAACAATTGAAAGCGAGCAAACGTTGATAAGCAAATTAGTCGCTTCGAACTCTGACACGCTTGATGCTAAAGAATTAGCTGAAGCAATCATAGAAAATCCCCACACGTGTTCCGTAAATATTACTAATGCTTTTGTTGAATACTGCGCGAAGTATTTTCCAAATCTGGTGGAAAAGCTTATTAACAGGGGTTTCGTCCACAATATGATTACTGTACTATGGTCGATAGCTACATCTGAAAATGCTGAATCCATCATGACACTATTCGAAAATGGTCAAATTGATATTAAACAGCTCCGCGAAACCGTTCCGCTCATAACGAAATTAATGCAGTTAGGGCCAGCTCTACTAGACTTCATCCTCCAACAAGAGTTACTCCAAGAAACTATCATAAATATATTTACTTCTGCCTCAGGGATAATAAACGTATACTCCATATTACCCGAAGGGATGTCGCCCGGTGCCTGGAGTCTCCTACTAAATAATCGCGCACTCACGACGGATAAATTGAATGCATTCGATGAAATCCAAGGATCTATCTTAAACAACATCATTCGAGATTTCGATCCATTCAGTCAAGGTTCAACCAAGCTGATATGGTTGCAAATTCTAAATGAAAGGCGCCCAGATTTTGATCAAAAATTATTTTTCAAAATGAGGCAGTCATATTATAATTTCTTTCTGATGGCAACGATAATATCTCCAAATTGTGCGGGGTTTGTGATGGATAATAGTAGATTATTTACAAAAAGCGAGTATGATAAAATTTCCGATAACAAATTTATTGGGCAGCTGATGTTTTCGATTAAGGCGAATATTAATACGATTGAGAAGGTAATATTTCATCCATTTTTTGATGAGAAGGTAATTAATATTCGTTTTGCTGATGATAATAATTTGTTGCAACATTTGATTGTTAATTCGTTTGGTGTTAGGTTGATCGAGTATGTTATTGGGCATCAAGCGATGACGGAGGAGATGTTTAGGCATGAGAATGGGTCGGGGAATAATTGTTTGATGTTGACGTTGCTGGAGGAGGGGGATATTGGGGGAGGTGGGATTAGTGAGAAGTTATTTGCGTCGAAATATTTTGATCGTGATATGATGTTAGTGAAAAATGCGAATGGGAGGTCGTGTGGGGATATGTTATATGATCATATGGATTATAGTTTTTTTGGGAGGTATTGGAGGGCTTTTAGGGATGTTGGATTGTTGTTGAGGAAGTATGCGGGGGGGAATACGTTGGTTCATAAGTTGTTGGAGAAGAGGGGGGATATTGATATTTTGGGGAATCCGTGTGAGGAGGTTATTTTGGAAATGGTGGGGGCGTGCGTGAGGGAGTTTGGGGTGGACATATTGTTGGAAAGGAATGATAATGGGGATAGTTGTTTGCATAGATTTAGTGCGAAGTATGATATGAATTTTTTGTTGGATATTTTGGGGTATGTGAGGAAAGAATATTTTTTGGTGGAGAATGAATTGGGGGGGACGGTGTTGGGGAATATTATTGATTATGGGAAGG
>Ga0206990_1007_pt1 | contig 88312 bp, 84 predicted proteins | sample Alteio_BWMinCont_8_FD_153283 | JGI IMG/M metagenome (GOLD analysis project Ga0206990, IMG submission 153283) | Enriched cells from forest soil in Barre Woods Harvard Forest LTER site, Petersham, Massachusetts, United States -... | ecosystem: Environmental > Terrestrial > Soil > Temperate forest >... | reverse complement strand
CATCCATATTACTCGGACACCTCACACACATCTTTTTCTCCGTCACCCAGGGCAAAACACATTCCAAACAAACAATTTTCCCACAGCAAGGCATCGAAACGGGATTCTTCGGAACCAACAAACACATCAAGCACACAAAATCTTTATCAATATCAACGAAAATATCCGGATCAAAACTCGTTAGCGAACCAACATTCACGAACGAAACAGATTTTTTACCACCCTTATCTTCTCCCGAAGCGGCAGCCATAATGTGAATATACTCAATCTCCATTATCTATAAAGAGATATATAGAATCAGAATATCAATTTTTATCGAAAATATTGAAATATACATCGCTTCATTCACGCATATATCACTATCGATCTACAAACAATTATGGCGTTAACGTTGATACCTGAATCGAAAAATTATGTCAAAAAATATTTTGATAAGAATAACGATGTCTATATTTTGTATATGGCGCAATTGATTCAGGTGTTTATGTCCCAATTGGTTGCGGGAGAGATTTCTTATAGGGGGATCAAGTTAGAGTGGGTTGTTAATTATTTAAATTATGCCGATAAGTTCAGACCGATTGAAATAACATTAGATAGAAATATTCAACGGTTTAGAAGTATTAGGGCAAACAATGTTATCGAGTATATTGATAAATATGTTATTGCCGGGAAAGATTGGAGGCCCAATTATGATTGGAAGAGGCGGCGGTTGTCCGTTATGGAATTCGATAAAATACAAGTTACAGAGTGGGATTCAAAGGTTGTTAGCTACCAAGATTTTATGGTGTGTCTTGTTGGAGAGAAAGAGTTTGAGCATTTTGGGTTAAATGGATATAGGAATGATAAAAACGAGTATATTAATTATTCGGTGAAGCATCAGGGGTCGCTTAATTTAGTAGAGTATGATCGGGATAATTTGATAGTTAGTAATTATCCAAATTATGTTAGATATTGTAGGGGATCGTCAAAATTTATCGTAGGTGGAAATGCGATGAAAAATGGATTGGTGAGTTTATTTGAGAGCGAATTTTCGATGAAGGTTCCGGTTCATCTGTATGTGAATATATTGAATGTGAATAGAAGTGTGTCTCAGGGGGAGTGGAAGATTAGTGTGGATAATACTTTTGTCTCGTATAGTGAGATCGATGGATTTAGATTGAGTCGTAATGCTTGTAAATACGGTTTGTATGAAGTGTTTGAGAGCGAGTTTGGTATTAAGATTCCTTTAACGCGGGGAGGATGTGAAGAATTATTTAGTAAGGGTAGGATGAAGAAGAAGGGATTGCGTGAAAACGTGAGGAGTAAAATAATGAAATATTTTTTTGATTATGATAGAGTTAGGGTGAAAAGGGTGTTGCGGATTGATGGAGATAAGAATGGTAGAGTGATTGTTGTTAACCGGAGATATGTTAAGAATTCTTGTTGTGGAATTGTTGATACTTTATTGTTGAGATGGGGGAGTGATGATGCGGGTGTTAGTATTGGTGAATTGGTGAAAGGGATATTGTTAGAGGTGGCTAATTCGTTTGAGATTAGTGATGCGAGGAATCTGGATAAAGAGTTGAGGAAGTTTGCGGAAATATTGGGAGGATTTTGCTTAACGATCGAGGCGCCGAAATTGACAACTGCATATCATTTGGGGGGCCCGTATGAATCGCACTGTTCGTTTGATTCAAGTACGAATCAAACAAATTTTTCTGTGAATGATATCAGAAGTAATAAGAAAACGTTTGACATCGAAATGACGAGCGGAAAGGAATTCAAGATTTTAATGGCGACGGAAGAACATTTAACTGCAACGGGTGATTTAATTGTGTGGAAGGGAGTGTATATTGCGGATGAATATCCGGGTATTGCGAAATTAATTATTCCGAAAAATGCTGAAATACATCAAAACACGGAAGGAATGAAGTTTCGTACTAACAGATGTTTGGTTGATACGATTTATCAGATAGATATTTATGAATGTTTTAATTGTACGAAAGCGGGAGTATTTAGTTATAATGGGATATTATATTGTAGCGGCTGCGTAACGTTAATAGTTAAAGAATTTGAGGGTAAAGTGGATGGTGATATTAAATTGATTGATATTACCATGTGTAAGGAAGTTGAAGGAGCCCGGGCGCCGTATCATTCTTTTGAGTATAAGAAGAATCAAAATATAGTTATTTCCTATTTTAAGTTGGAGAGAAGTAACTGTGATAAAGCGGGGATATATTTCTTTTTTAGATTAGAACAAGTATTGGATTACATGACTGTTGAAAAATTTAAACCACGTTTTAAGCAAGAGGGAAAGATAAAAAAGGAGAGCGAGCGTAAGGAACCCGAACCTGCACCCGAACCTGAACCATCTGCAGAAGCCATAAATGTTCTCCGCCGAAGGAGTAATATATTTCCTATGGAAACAGCAGCCGTTGCAAGTCCACCAGCGAAAAAACCGAAAGATGATAAATGTTCAATCCAATAAAAATTGATAATATATTTCTCTGAGTCATTATTTATTTATTTTATATGATTTGACCAAATGGAAACTGAAACGTTGGTAAATATTATCATGTATCACGATTCAAAACGGGGTGAAACTGTTATGAAATCTGAAGATTATTGGATAAATAAAAGGACCAAAATGAAAGATGGTGTCTACACGGGATATTACAAAAATGGAATAATATCAACGATACGTACATATCATAAAAATAAGCTTCACGGGAGAGTAGAAAATTATAATAGAAACGGCAATTTGATTTCCATGATTGAATATCATTATGGGAAATATCATGGGCGGAAGCAGATTTGGGAATATGGCAAGATCGATCAAGATTACGAGTATGTAGATAATCAATTGCACGGAATTGCGCTTGATTATAAAGATGGGGAAATTTTATTTAGTACTTTATATGTTGATGGTTTGATGGTTAGGCAGCTGTGTTATCATTGGAATGGGATATTGAAGAGCGATATTGAGTATTATCCGAATAAATTTGTGAAGAAGATAAATGTTTTGAACGATAGTGCCGGGCGAGATTGTATTTTGGGGGATGGCGTCGTTTATGGATGGAAAGTGTGTAAAGTAGGAGCCACCTTCGTATATGTGAAGTTGAAGGTACCTGGGGCAGCTCAGAGAGTCACCCCCATTGATCAAGGGGACGCATTCATTTCTCGAGTCGAATACGCTATCACGGAGAAAATATTCGACGCAAAGGGAAAAGAATACAAAGAAGCGAAATCATATCTAATTTATAACAAAATCCTGACATATAAAGTTAACTCAACCGTGCATCCCGATAAATTCGATCCTTCGTTAGATAATAATTCTTCATGTGGGATCAACATGCACAAATATAAAGATCAATGCGACATATGGATTCGATCAAACTTTCACAGCTAATTCCATCGGGATTTGGATTGCTGCAGACTCTTCGCAGGTGACACATTTGTTGGTCTTTCCTTCCAAACAAGCAATATGAACATAATGGCTACACGCAAACACCCTAACTGCTGAATCTGGCTCGAATGGCTTCTTACAATCATTACAAGCTGTTACACCTTCTTGAAACTTTTGTATAATATCATAAGTTGCTGTGATTTTTGGATTTTTGTTGTGATCGAGCACTTTCTTAACACAGCAAATGTTTCCACAAAATAGGTCCCAAATGAACATCACCACCAAAAAAACCCAAAAACACGCTATCGGCCCACCTATTAAAACCACCGTTATCAACACCATAATATACAACGGAGTCTCCACGGTAAAACATGTTGTTTGATAGCAATGAAGCCCAAACGAAATGAATAAGAATATAATAGCTAATAAAACGCCTGCCACGATCAAAATAGAACACATACATCGCCGATCATCGCATCGTTCTTGCTCAACACGGAACCGATTCGTATGCATATTAAAATAATATATAATCTGAATTAAACCTAAAGCAAGCATACATTCATTAAAAGCGACGGTAAATATTTGACCCGAAGTCATTGCTTGGTTATATATTTCATCTGCAACCCATTGTTTTGATGAATATAATGTCAACAGAATTATTTCGACTAAAGCATAAATTGTTAATGTAGCGATTGCGATAAGATGATTTTGCGCCATATCGTTAGGTGTCTGTCGGAAATTAGTTAATAAGATGGTACAATGTATTTTAATATTCAATTTTTATTCGGAGGGGATATCGACTTTGCATTTGGGGCACGTTGGATGATCATGAAGCCAGGTATCAATGCATGCCGTGTGATAATAATGAGCGCAATGTAATACGGTAGTCTTAATTTTTGCTTCATATTCTGCATGGCAAATTGTACATATTGTTTCCGGGCCAAATTTGTTTATATTTTGGACCAGCCCGAATGGAATATTAGCATTTTCAATATCTGGTGTTGTAGGATCTGCAGCTGGTATACGTTCAGCAGGTGGTTTAATACAAATGCTCAATATATCCGCGTTTACATTTTCTCCACAAGCGGCCCAGGCTAAAATTATGATTGTAAACCGAATAACACTAAAACCAACCCAAGCGAATATTATCATGACATGAATCAATACTGGAACATATAATGGTGTCTCCATATGGAAACAACTTGTATAATAACAATGTAACCCAAAAGATGATATCGATAAAATCACCCCAATTATTATACCCAAATGCATTAAAACATATGCTGTGAACATCCTACAATTGTAGTGTCCTCGTCGTGATATTAAATTCAACATATGATCCATAACAAATTTCATAGCGAAAATTGCTGTTAGAACGCCGGTAATATTAAAGCCAACTGTAAATGTCCCGCTCGATGCCCCCGTTACTACTGAGATCGGTTCTCTAATATATTGATCATTCATATACAAACCTAATAAAACCGTAGTAGTAATGACATAACCTCCCAAAAGGGCCAATACAACGGCACGCATGGTCATTGAATAATAAATCCAAATATCATATAGGAAGACAATGATGAATCGAATTTCAATTTTTTGTGAATGGATAAAAATTGAATTATAAGGGTGTTGGTTACTTATATTTTGGATAGAGATTATTGGCCATGTCGGATAGAGTATGTTGTTTTTTTGCTAAGTGCTTTTTAGTTGGCGTGATATGTTTGGCTGGGTTTTCGATATGTTATTCGTCGTATAATTTGGTGAAGTATGGAAGTGAATATAATGATGCAATGGCGACGGAACCCAAATGTTCGAAATTTAAGGCAACGAATATTGTTATGACAACTGCGGACGCGGCCGATTTGTTGTGTTTGGTATGGTTTGCGTTTTGGGCATATGAAATTATTGATAAGCAAGCCATAATTATTTCCGGGGTGCTATTGATTATCTTTCAACTGATTGAATTTGGGTTTTCGTTAGGTATTTTGACAGATTTTAATTATCTGGATAGCATGATTTGCATGCCAGATAATTCGGGGATTCAAGCATATTTTGAGATTCACTATATTTTAGCGATAGTAAAGACGTTGATTGGATCGTTTGTATATTTAATGTTGATTATTGGTTGTATTCTATCGATACCTTCTCCCGTGCCGCGAGAAAATTCGCCCGTGCATCTTTGAAGCCTTGGCCGAGGTATCGATAGCGTTTATCACAGATGAAATAATAATGCGCTATAATTCAAAGTATTATTCAACTTAACATTTTATGAATCAACTTTTCTAAAAATTGAAAATGTAATGATTTAAGAGGGCCATGAATATATATTTTATATCATGAACAGGAATGAACCGATTAACACGGCTATTTCGTTCATATGAGAAAACTAATTTGACACCCGCTGAGGAAGCTGTCTTTGATGGCATCGTGTCGTTACCTACAAAGAAATATCTAGCTTCTCGTCATACACTGCTAGCCACATTGTTAATACTTAACGCGATTCTATTATTTTTAACGTTCATTAATCTGTGTACGAATAACTACCCATCATTGACATCTCCTAGCAAAAAAAATATGACCGGCATCGATGCTAGTTTTTTCATCTTTGATACGATAATCACGATGGCTTTATTTTGCGCTCGTGCCAATTGGAATAAATTTAAGCCCTCCACGAAATGGACGCGGATAATTGGTTGCCTATATTCATTTGGATTGTTATTATATATGTATTTGCCATACACATCCTTTATTCATTTTGAATCGTCGACAACGGATGATTTTTTCACACGAATCAAATCACTGCAGAATCTATTTCAGATGATGACTCCATGTTTATTAACAATTAATGGAACAATCGAATGCGCCAAAGAACTCTATAAAATATTTCCAACCGTATTTGAATTCAACCTGATACGTAAAATACTTATGCTAGTTTACATTCCCCTCTATGTAATCATTATTGGAATCGTCAGTCAAGTATGCTATAATTTTGCGACCCAATATACTGGGTTCCTAATATCGTTTATGATCATATACACGATATTTTTGCTGTCACGGAATATATATGGAGTGCTCGTTAACGTGATATTTCTTTTCATATGCGAGAAATTATTTGGGATACAATTGCTGGTGTTGTATTTGTTTGCGTTGATTAAATATTTTACTATTAAGCTTGTTATAAAAGATTACCTGCTTCATTTGATACTTAATAAACCGGGAACATTCGCCCGCCCACTAAACGATGAGCTAGACGTATCCACAGAAATCATCGCCGATATCAAAAGAGAATACATCGAAGGCTACCCATTGGATGCATTCGGTCTAATTGCTTAACAGATTTTTCTTTACCGCCCCCATCTTTTATATGCAGTTTGAATATAATAAATAATTATATTGCCTATCTATAATAATGATCAATCGGAAGATTTTGATTTTATATGCATTACATGAGATCACTGAAAATTTCTTATTTTTTTGTCGAAAGGGCTACATTGAAAATGATAATTATCACTTCATTTTCATAATAAATAATCTGAATTTACATATTAATTTCCTTCGAGCAAAAAATGTTCAAGTTATTAATCGGGAGAATAAGGGTTATGATTTTGCTGGATGGACCCATGCGTTGTTTTTACAAGATGGGGAGACAAAGAAATATCTATATGAAAATTATGATTATTTTATTTTTATGAATTCGACATTGAAAGGACCATTCTTGCCATTGTGGTTCAGTAAAAAAGAGAATATGGAATGGCCTGATTTATTTATTGATAAGATTACCGATGATGTTAAATTAGTCGGAACAACAATTAATCTTTATAATGCATACGAGAAAAAATACAGTCCACATGTCCAATCAATGTTGTTGGCAACAGATAAAATTGGATTAAAAATTGGTATAGACAAAGGTATATTTGATCTAAATAATATAATAACAGACAAAATCCAACTTATAAATAAAAAAGAAATAGGATTCTCAAAAGTGATATTAACTGCTGGTTACAATATTCAATCAATGTTGTTTGCATACGATGGTATCGATTTCAGAAAAGATTTTAAATTTGATAAAAGACATAATGATCATTGTTATACCAGACAATATTTTAATATAAGTATTAATCCATATGAAGTTATTTTTATTAAAGCAACGAGAAATATCGATCCATTAGTTGTCCAACGATATACTGAATGGCAGACTAAATCACCAAAGCTCGCGGAGCCTAAGAAGCGAGGAATAGATAAACTGTTATATGGAATAACTGAATCAGAATCTGTTGACATCACTAAAAAAATATTAAGTTATTTAGAAATGAATAGAATCATCCGGACAACGGCGAAGATCAACAACATAATAGGATTTGATCCCAACACCAAGCAAGCCAATAAAATCTTTATTTATTATACGAATATCGAGACACCAGAAATTCTCAACGAATTCCGTATGAATATCTCATCGAATATAATAATGTTAGGCGATTAATTTTCTGTATGTTAATAATATATAGCGAATGATAAAAGATGGAGTTAATATATTGGGTTTTCTGAATAATCAATTTGGTGTAGCTGAATTGGGGAGGTTAATAATGAGATGTATTGCTTCGGCAGCAATTCCATATGTAGTTAACATTTTATCAACGCCGCTTCATCATTTAACAGATGAAATAATTCCGAATGTATCAACAACAAATAGATATAAAATAAATATAATTGTTGCGAATCATAATGAAATTGGGTGGATAATTCAGCAGAAGGGGAGTAAATATTTTACTGGGAAATATAATATTGGGGTATGGTGTTGGGAAACAGAGAAATTTCCTAATGTGCCAGCGTCTCAATTAAAATATTTTGATGAAATATGGACTATCAGTGAATTTTGCAAACAATCGATGATGAAATCGGTAGGGATTCCGATTAAAGTAATTACGTTGCCGATTATTCTACCGACTAATGTATCACGATATGGTGGTATTGATCCTGACAAATTTGTTGTATTGTTCTCATTCGATTTTCGGAGTAGACCCGAAAGGAAAAATCCATTGGGGGCAATTGAAGCATTCAAGAAGGCGTTTGGGAATGATTCGAACGTTCTTTTGTTTATTAAAAGTATTAATTTAAGATCAAATGGTTATTATGACAAATTAATTTCAAATGCGATTGCTGGGTGTAGTAATATTAAGTTTCTGGATTCGTCGTTGTCAAGGGGCGATACATTTGCATTGATACGAGCGTGTGATGTTTATTTATCATTGCATAGATCGGAAGGATTAGGGCTTGGAATGATGGAGGCTATGGCGATGGGTAAAGTGGTTATCGGGACTGGTTATTCGGGGAATATGGATTTTATGGCGGGTGAGAATAGCATGTTGGTTAAATATTCAAAAATTCAGATAGCCGCACATATATCGCCCTATTTTGAAAAGGGTGTTTCATGGGCGGAACCAGATATATCTGATGCTGCCGAAAAATTAAAAATAATTTATACCGATAAAAATCTGCGAGAAAAAATCGGATCAGAAGCAAAAAAATCAATTGAAGAAAAATACAATCTCAAAATTTGTGAAGAACATTTTAAGATGCTATTGAGTGAAATTAAAATTCCAAGAATTGAAGTGTTTGACGAATCATTCTATTTGACTACGCATCCTGATGTTGCTGCTGCAGTGAAAAAAGGACAATTGAAAAATGGATTAATGCATTATAATCTATACGGCAAGAAAGAAGGTCGAATCTTTAGATTGTCAACCGAATGATACTATTGAAAATTTGATATGTTTCCAATAATCTCATCAGCATATTCATTCCATGTTTTAAATTTCATGTTTTTAATTTCATCAATAAGCTTCTCTCTAAATGGATCGTTAAATAATATTTTCTCTATCGCATCAGCAATTTTTTTTGGATCATTGCAATCTACTTTTAAACATCCCCCTGTTGCTATTTCATTCATCGCGCCATCGTTCATGCAAATACATGGTCTACAATTCCACAAACTTTCCAAGATTGGTAATCCAAACCCTTCTTCCACAGACGGAAACACACTCAAATGCGAATTCTGATATAAAGTTTTAAGCTGATCATCACTAATATTTTCTAATCGTATAACATTATTTGATTTAATCAATTTTAAAATGTCCGTCAAGCGACTATTATATGGAATTTGCCCAACTAAAGTCAGTTGAATATTGTATTTATCTTTTAATTGATTGACTGCTTCCAGAAGCCTAATTTGGTTTTTTCTTGAATTAATTACACCGATGCACAATATATGATATTTATTATGAAGAGTAATATTGTAATTGTAGTTTCTGTCAATATTTGGAAATTCACCGGGTAAAATACATGGAACGATTTGTGGAATTTTTTTATAATTTATGTCTATATGCGATAATAATCGTGTGTGCGAATAATGTGAAATTGGGAATATTAAATCAACTTCCAATAAATTATCGATAAATTTTTTGTATAAATGTTGTGTTACTGCCGGATATGATTCATGCATTTTATATTGTATGTCATCATAAAATATCGCCGCGATTTTCATATTATTACGGCGTGCTTCATCAAAAATAGGTTTGATGGGAGCGAAATCATAACTGATTTCGCCATTAAAAAACCATTTATTTTTAACTGAAAGATCCAATGCGTGGGGATTATATGGTATCCCATTAAAAATCTCAAGCCATCTACGTTCTTTCGAGCTTATATTAATAAATCTCGAATTCGCATAATCGAATTTAACCAAATATAAATTACATTTTTTATCAAAATATTTTCCCAATAGTCGCACGACCCGTTGGATTCCACTGTTTACTGTTATTGTTGAAGTGCTTCCTACTTGATATATAATATTTAATTTATCTGGATCATTATCCTTATTCACAATATTATAAAATTTCCGGCCCTCTTTACTTCCATGAACAATCCAATGATTCCATGCTTTTTCCTTTGTATTTATTCCGGCTTTCTTCAGGTCTTCATATTTTGAAACATAAGTGATCCAATCAAATGTATTTTTATTGTTCATATACTATATTATCCACATAATTTTTTTAATTAGCCAAATCAATCATTGTCCCTTTTTTTTCATCTGTGTGTGGCAGATGATAATCAGCACAAGTACTCAAACAATAATTTTTCATTTTGATAAACATGCTTTCTTCATCATTGCTAAGCATAAGTTTTATTAGTTCATCAACATTTTTAAATACAATACCATTCAATCCATGCTTTATATATGATCGATACCGACCTATTTCATAAGTTTCAGTATCCATAATTACCGGAACACCAAGCGCTAGAGCCTTAACTACAGCATTACAGACATGACCACTTCTTTTCACGTGCAATAAATATCTTGCATTCAGAAGTGCTTTCTTATCATCTATGCCCCTTCCAGGTATAAATGCATCATAAAATTCTACATTAAATTTCTGACCAATTCTTTTTTTAATTTGTTGAAATTTTTCATAACAAACAGGAAGCCTAGATTGATATAAATTGATCAGACTTACGACATTACGACAAATGCAACTAATATTAAGCGGCACCACATCAGTTAGCGTATAGGCATATTTTCGTAAGATATTTAAACAAGGTATTTGATGTTTGAGACAAAAATCATACCACTCGACGGATACAGATATATAACCACGAAAATTTCTATGTTTGCTCGTATTTAAGATGACATCAGGAGAGAATCTATCGCAAATAGTTGAAATAAATGGTTTATCTTCAAGATAAAATTTTTCCCATCCAAGAGGTATAACAATGCAATCGCATAACTTCCATGTGTCTTCAAGCGGTTTTGAACTAATTGGATCTCTTGCCCATGAGATAACTTTTACATCTTTCGGGATCAATTCGGAAATCATCGCATTTTCATCCGCATGAAACATGGGCATTCCCATAATGATATTTTTTTTATGCTCATCATTATTATAGAAATTATCAGCAATATGATCACGATCAATGAGTTTCCCCGTAATCATATTCATATGATCCTCAATACCTTTCTCATCCCCATCACGTTTTAAAATAGATCTATAAGCAAATTTTATAAATTCTCTTGGATCTTTGGGTAATTTTTTATATTCATCACTAGATTTAATTGCTTGAGTGAAAGTTATTTCATTTAATTTTTTCTTATATAATAATGAAAACCAATGATTATATCCCTGCTTATCTGGTTCTCGGAACAATAGTTGTCTATAAACTTTTCTGATTAACCTTTGAATATTATTAGTCATATACAATTGAACTAGATTAAAAAGAACTAAATTCATCGATTTTTTTAAATTCGGCATAAATTTTGTTGCTGTTAAAATGGTCCAATATATATTGTTTAGTCTCCATATTCCCTTCTAATTTTTTTTTATATGCATCTACCATTAATTCCTTCAAATGATTTGAATCTGCTCTAGCCCATTTTTGTAATTTTGGATCATAACATGGATAATGTTTACATATATCGCCAAAACAATTATTATGATTTAATGGTAAATAACCACAAGATTCTGCAGGAATCATTTCACTTTTAATTAGATCTACACATTTTAAATATTCGAGATGACCACCATAATTTGTAATTATGACTCTATTGTTCATCAAGGCAGCATAGCATGCCCCTAGCCCGATTGCTTCCGAGGCGCAAGGTGATACGAAACAATTTCCTCTTCTATGAATCATATACATTTCTGCATCATCTAATAAATCCAAATTATATATTACACGAGCAGGATTAGGAAATTTCTTTATTAATTTTTCTATGTGACTCGATAATATTTTCTTATCTGCTATCGAATAATTCCTCAAAAAAGTTTTCACAAAAAGTACTACATTATCATCTTTAGTGAACGTGTTAAGATAAACAGTTATCAAAATATCAATTCGTTTTCGAGCATTCCATTGACCAATTGTATAAAACACATAATCTTTTTTATCTATATTGGCCATTATATTTTTTTTCACTTCTGGAACAACTATATCACTTATGGGTTGATGGACAACATAAATAGGTTTCCTAACATGTTTTGAAAATACATATTTGTTCCATTCGGACGGCACAATCAAAAAATCTAGTAGCGTGTTTATTTCACTGGCCCACTGGAGTGGTATCATATCAGATTCCCACATCGTTAATCCAAATATTTTAACATTTTTATTTAGCCGCCTCTCGAAATTACATATTAATCTATAACTGGTGGGCAACAGTTGAATTATCACATAATTATAAGAAAAATCATCATGTCGTTGATCGTTAGTAAATATATCACAAAATTTAATTTGTACACCATTGTCTCTTAACATTTTTATATATGCTCTCCCAGATTCAGCATATCCAGAATTATTTGACACAGCATAATATTTGATTTTTAAATTTGGCTTATTCATACTATTAACACTTTTTTCATGAGAACAAATTCTACCTTCCTTTTGCCCAGAAGTTATCCAATGGTGATATGCTTTTTCTTCTGAATCAATATTTGCTCTCTGTAAATCTTCATATTTCTTTATATAAAATAGCCAATCAAATGTATTTATATTAGTCATGAATATAATTATAATGGATAATTAATTTTAAAAATTTCAATCGCCAGCCATTGAAAAATACCTAAAGAATATATCATCCAAGTTTCAGAAATCATTAGTGTTTGAAGATCTACGAGGATTTATTATGGCCCTACAAAAAATATTTTACAAATAATATTCTTAGCCCTTAAGTATTCACTTATTTTGAGGGCTTGGTATGGACATTTAATTCTCCCATTGATAACAATATTAACATCACCATCAATTCCATACTTTTTTTTAATAAGTATTTTTTCTTCAGCATTGTATCTATATAATTTATTATAAGGACAAAACGGTATATAGTCAACATTTTTATTGTAAATATTTTTTATTACATTTGTTAATTTCTTTGAATGAACAATAATTTTATCAGCATTGATGATGTTATCAAAATATGGCATCGAATGTCCTTTATCATAATCAACCACAATATGCTTAGGTAATTTTCCTATCGACTCATATAAACTGACCAAATTATCATCATGAAGGATACAAATACCACCAAACTCTTTTAGATAATTTATAATTTTTAAATGATAACCAGAATTCCCGACAACATAAACAACTCTATCATAATTTTTTCGTTTCCACCGAATATCATCCATCTTATTAATATTATTTAATTTTATTTTGGAATCAGTATATATATCTATTTTTTTTATATATTTTGATAATTCTTGTATTGTTGCAAAAGAAAAATCAGCCACCCCTGTGAATTCAGGTGGATATGGAGTAACTATTGCAATCTTACTATTATATGCTAATGATAATACTTTCATTATTTCTTTCGCATAATTATCAAATCTCCCATTTACTATATCGGAAATTTTGTTATCATTAATACCTTTATTTTGTTGATATTTTATTAATGTATCGCTTATATCTATTGTCAGATTATTTGAATATCCACCATATTGTGTTTTTAAGGGAACCCAATCATTATATTTTAATAAATCAAAGCCAATTAACATTTCATGATCTATATCAAGAGCTTGAACTACATCTAGTACTGTGATTATCGGCACATCCAAGCTCAAACAATCCATTACGGATCCAGAATTTCCGCTTGCGTTTTGTGCTCTAATTTGTAATCCCACATCGCATCCACATATTAATTCATTATATATCTCCCTAGAAATTTTTCCAGTGTAAAAAACTCTATCCTGCAATTTATTTGATTCAACATAAGCTCCTATCTCATGCGGTAATGGACAATAATTTAAATGAAAATAATTTCGACCTTCTTTTTGGCCGTATGTTATCCAGTGGGAAAATGCTTTCTCTCGTGTAGTAATTCCAGCTTTACGAAGATCCTCATAATTGTTAATATATCTAATCCAATCGAATCCATCAGAAATTTTACTAATTCTTCCTTCTTTCCGTCCAAAATTATTCCAATGACGAAAAGCTTTATATCGTGTATTAATTCCAGCTTTCCGTAAATCTTCATATCGATCTAAATAGAATTTCCAATCAAATGTTTCTAATTCTGTCATGAATATGATTATATTAGGATAATTATTTTCTAACAAGATATATTTATTAAATTAATTTTAACTCAAGCAATAAATTCTTCAATTGATGTATGTCAATTGGATTCATTGAACTGTTATAATCAAGAGGGTTATGATTTAAAATTTCGCCTTTATAGGATGGTTTTATATAAGTATATTGACCATTTTTAACAATTCGCATTGATTGGGTTTCATTAATTAACGATTCCATCATTTTTTCCCCTGGACGAAGACCGGTAATTTTAACTGGTTTATTGTAAATTTCTGAAAATATTTGAAGCAGATCTTTTACTTTCATTGAGATCAATTTAGGTATAACTATATCTCCATTTTCAGCCAAAATAATTGCATGTTCTATTAAATCAACACTATCTTCAAGTGTCATTATAAATCGTGTCATATTTTCATCAGTCAGAGCAAATTCATCAAATTGTGCATTAAGACCTTGTTCATGTAACATCGGGATAATACTTCCACGTGAATTTAAAACGTTACCATATCTTACGCAAACAAATTTTATCTTTTTAACATAATATGATTTTTCAACAATTAATGATTCGGACAAAGCTTTACACATGCCGTACACGTTAACAGGACTGCATGCTTTATCTGTACTAACAAAACAAATTGTCTCCAAATTAGTTAATGCCGGTTGTTGTTTTTCGGCGATATTTACAACATTTTGTGGACCAATGAGATCGGTTAAAATACATTCGTTTGTAGCATATTCACATCTATCTATATGTTTCAAGGCGGCTGCAATAATTATAATATGAGGGTTTTCTCTTAATAATGAAATTTCCAATCTTTCTGCATCTCGTATATCTCCAATGATAAATTTAAGATTCTGTGATCTATATTTAAGAGACATATGCCAATGCTTGCATTCATCGCGTGAATAACAAATGATATTATTATTTTCTATGTATTTTTCTATCAATTTATTACCTAAAGACCCAGATCCTCCAATAATTAAGATCTTTTTGTTATTTATCATGTTATTTATATATATTGATATAATTGTTTTTAGAGGGGCTATAAAGATTTGATATTAATCATTATAGTTTGCTCCGAACAACTTTATGGAAAAATTAAAAATAATCTGTTAGTGCCTCATTAATTTTGGGTAGTTTTCCTTTATCTATTTTCATATTAATTATTTCCAAAGGTAAAATGAATTGACCTCTATTTATTTTCTCATTAAAGAAAGTAGTATTCCATCTATCCCCACCCACACCGAAAAATAAGGCAATAATTGCTCCGATATAAATAGCTTTTTTACCAATATTTTTTATAAATGATCCTAATGGGGCCCCATAAGCTCCGCATCCCAATAAAGCGATATCAAAATCTATCCCCTGGACGTCTTTACAAATAGAATCTAAAGTTTCATGATAATTATTATGAGGCAAAGGAAATTTTATTTGACTATCTGAATAATTATATGTCAACGGTGTTTTATATGTCAATAATTCAAATTTAGGGAATTTATAATTTTTTATCAGATTATCTAAATTATCTTTCTGTTTATCAATACCATCTTTGAAAGCACTTATTATAAGTATTTTTTTATTCAATGCAAAATTTTGAAAAGATTTTAAAAAAGGATACACCGATTCTATATAAGTATAATCATAACCTGCAATATCCGAATGTATTTCCGAGAAAAAAATATCATGTGCCACACGAACAGCTGGAGTATCTGGATATTTATGATTCCAAAAATCATACGCCGATATTAAAGGTGCACCTGCTATAAAGTATATATCATAATTCATTAATGCACTTAAATAACATTCACAAAATTTTCGTAAATTATCTATATCATTTTTTATATCATAATAACCAGTATCTCCTTTCAAAACTTCAGCCCAATGCATAATATTTTTATTATTTTTTAATGCAGCATTTAATTCTTCTGTATTATTTGTTTGTTTTTTTAAAATTGAATAGAGACGAACAATATTTGTTTCATTGCCGCCATGCCTACCTACAAAAAAAAGGTTTGTCAGCGGATAAAGCTTGAATTAAATCTTTACTTGTTTGATCATAAGATCTTATGATTTTCAAGTTCGTAGCAGGTTTAACTAAACTAGGTTCTTTATATGTCCTTTTTTCTTTGAATCCATATGTTATATAATGAATTTCAGCCATTTCCATATCTAATATACCAACCCTTTGTAAATCAGGATATTTCATAATGTAATATTCCCAACCGAAATCATAGAAAGAGTTCAACAATTTATTAGGATTTGGAGCTCTTCCCTCCAAACAACCATAATAAATATAATGTAGTTGAGCTCTTTCTTCATCTTTTATACCTGCGCTGAGTAAATCTATGTTATTAATAATATAAAACCTCCATTGAAATTGAGCATCGTTATATTTTTTATCATGTTTATTTGCTGATCGGCCTTCTTTTGCTCCGTGTGAAATATAATGTTCCAAAGCGCTATTGTGTGTTATCATCCCAGCTTTAATGATATCACTATTATTAACTAAATAATATTTCCAATCGAATTTATTTTTCGAAAACATAATTTTTAAATAAGATAATTATATATGTCATATATAATAATTTTTTTCCTCTTGGAGTCCGTTTCCCATCAAATTCACAACTACATATGATGAAATGATCCATCAAAAATTATTGTTAAATATTAGGAAGATATTTTTTTATAATTGTATTTATCGTTACATCTTTATCATAATTTGCTTCATTTAAGAATTTTTTTGTTATGGGATGTCCATTATACCAATGTATTCCTATTGTTCTATTTTTTATTAGACTTATATTATTTTTTTCGAATAAAATGTCCATCTGGTCATGGATGTATGGATAAATAACATTCATACCTATATTAGCGAATTTTAAATCAGGAAGTTTTTTCTTAATTCCTTGTAAATCACCAAATATTCTTGGATATAATTCGTTTGTCGCTGACATATACCTAGTAGGATTGAAACTCCGCGGTATTTCCTCAAATAACATTTTATAAAATATCGATTCAGGAGTTCCCATTAATAACCCAACCGAAAAATATTTACTTTCTTTATTTTCATGATATGATATTACTGTATCTAAATTATTTGAATCTCCAACAATTATTTTATTACTTAAATCTAGCTCATTCATTGGCTTTATAAATAAAATATCCATATCGAAATAAACCCCACCATCTGTTGCCAATACATAATAATTTAGATAATTAGACTTAAATACTTCCGGGACATCATTTCTAAATCCTATGTCTCTTAGATCGATATAAATAACTAAAATATTTAATTTAAGGGCTTCTTCAGTATAATCCTTCCCTGTATATTTTATACTTTGTTCATGTGTTGTCCATGTGTTTTCTCCAAGATATGGATATTTTGGTCGATACAGAATTATTTTCCAATCTGGATTTAAAATATAGAATGACTTCAATGTTAAATAATGAAGATAACTCATTGGACCACTCCAATAAGTAAATCCAACTTTTGGAATTAAAGGATATTCCCACTTTTCTTTTTTAATTCCATGTTTTTTTCTACCTTCATTCTTTCCAAATGTTCTATAATGCTTCATGGCTTGTGCCTCATTAACAATGCCGCTTCTTCTTAAATCTTCGTAATTTCCAATATAAAATTCCCAATCAAAGTCATCAATAATTTGTGAATTATTGAATATTCTATTCTCCCTATGACCATAATTCAAATAGTGAGCAATAGCTTTCTTCTCATTATTAATTCCACTTTTCGGCAAATCACCATAATGACTTATATAAAATTCCCAATCAAAGCCATCAATAATTTGTGAATTACGGAATATTCTATTCTCCCTGTGACCATGATTCAAATAGTGAGCAATAGCTTTCTTCTCATTATTAATTCCATTTTCCCGCAAATCAGCGTAATAACTTATATAAAACTTCCAATCAAAATGAGCGGGTAATTTATTCATTAGATATAATGAGCAAAGAAATTTTTTTCCAGATTTATTTAATTATAAATCTATAATAGATATGATATATCTTATTGGTATAAACAGTTCCATTTAAAAAAAGATTTGGCGAATAGCATTCAAATGTTTTGCCTAAGTAATAAAGATATTAATAAATTATCGAATATAACGAATGAAGATATCGTCATTAATTTTTGTGGGGTTAATAGGGCAACAACTGAAGGGGAATATATTGCTGGAAACGAAACATTTGTTATAAATTTGGTTGAATCATTTGGCAAATCACGACCATTTCTAGTACATTTATCTTCATTAATGGTCTATGGCTTCGAAGATATTAATAATAAAGATCTGTCTGCTTATCAAAGATTTTTCATTGATTCTAAATTAAATGGTGAAAAACATCTTATTAATAATTATCCCAATGATAAATTATGTATTATTCGGCCTTCAAACATATTTGGTTTTGATTGTGAACCATATTATAACAATTTGTTAGTGACGCTAATACATGAAAAAATAACAGGAAATCAAAAAATTACAAAAATTAATAAGAATTGTAAACGCAATTTTTTGAGTGTAAGTGGTTTAAGTCAGCAAATAATGAACATTATCATACAAAAACGTTTCGGCACTTATAACATAATATCAAATAATGATATTAAATATGATGAACTAGTTAATATACTTTATGATAACAATAAACCCGACTATATATCTATTGTTGACGATGCAAGCAGTGTCATGAATCAAAAATATTTGGACGATAAAAATATATTAATTCATGAAGATTTCCCAACTAAGATTTTCGAAACTGAATCCAAAATGATAAATTTACTAAAGATAAATGAATCAATTGAAATTAAAAAATTGGGGAAATTGTCACAATCTAGAGGTGATATGGTAGAAATAAGTGATTTAAATAATCGTCGTCTATATTTGATTACAATTAAACCAAATGCCGTAAGGGGGAATCATTATCATTTTATACAACACGAACATTTTTATATTAATCGCGGAAAGATTTTATATTTATTTGCACATAAAGAAAATCCTGAAGCAATATTAATAAAAATTTTAGATGAGGGAACATTAATTAAAGTAAATCCACTTATAATACATTCTCTCGCAAATAACTTCATTGGTGAAGATTCAGAAATAATAATAGTCTCAACTCAAGAATTTATTCCGAATCAATCACCAGATACGGTATATGTTCCTTTATTGTGAATGATTAGATATCACTTGCAAATAATTTGTTAATTAAACGAATGTCCATTTATTCCGTTCGTTCTCATGTGGAAAGTATTTTATATTATACCATTTTGGATCCAATATAACTCTTTTTGTGGCTTTAACATTCAAAAAATTTATGAAACACCAAAAAGAACTATCAACAACATATATTTCCGACGCATTCTCTATAATTGTTGCATAACTAACAATATTTTCGTGATATCCATTCCAAACGTGATGATATTTATGCCCTTCTGGATAATAGTTTCGATTTGGATGATATACACACATATCTTCTTTATCTTTGAAAAACTCTGCAAATGGATTATTTCCTTTGTCGTGAGTAAAGATATATTTATCAATTTTCCCAACAGTATTATCAAATATATGTTTTTCATGAACTAGATCACGAGTTATATAAAAATAGTTAAATCTAATACTCGGGTCCAGATTAATATTTTGATAAAAATGATTATAAAACTCGTCCCCCAAATCTTTCAAATCATTACCCGGAATAACCAATCCGCATCGAACAACTTTATAATCAGAATTATTATATTTAGTATCTAATTGTCTATATATATCATTCCAGTCACTAATATCAATTTGAATTGATTTATCATCCTGAAAGATTTTTTGTACCGTCGAATAGTTATGTTGTGTACAAAATGTTATTACTTGCTCATAAATAAGTGAATAATATCTAATTGCCCCCACCATCATGAACATATCCCCTAAGCCGAAATGCGGAGCAACCACAATTTTATTCATCTTGTGATTTATTCGTTCTTTCAAAGATGAATCAGTAATGTAATTAATTTTATTTTTAATTCTTAAACAATGCTCATTATTTTCGATAAGACCCACGGATAACTTATAATATTCCTCGCATGGAATACTTGTATCTCGAACCTTATCATTGAGATCCATGATAATTTTATTGGTTTTATACAGTTGTTCATAATAGAATTTGACCTGTGATTGATATTTCCCCAAAGATGAACTTATCTCGTCGATGGCTTTCCTAATTTCAATTTTCGTTTCTTCTGAATCAGCACATTTATATTTTATTTCTAATATACTTAATTTATCAAGACCATCCCCTACAGAAATGGGTGACATTAACAATGTACTCATTTAATATATATAGTTGTCCGATAAAATTATTTTTAAAAAAATACGCAATAATCCAAATAAACTGAAATAATGGAAAAGACGCTTTTTCGGGTGGATTAGTTATATCTATCCATCCACTTGCTAAATTATTTTATTATATATATTATTATGAATCTACAAAATAAAAAAATATTTATATTTGGTGCTACCGGCACGATAGGACAAGAACTTGCACAAAAATATGTTTATGATAATATTGTTATTAATTATTCTCGCTGTGAGAAAAAACATTGGGAGTTAGATTCTAAGTTGAAATCGAAAAATCTTTCTCACATCATCGGAGACATAATAAATTACACCAATGTTGAACAGTCTTTGATTAGGGAAAATCCCGACCTTATTATAATTACTTCCGCATTAAAACATATTGATAGATGCGAATATGCAATTGGTGAAACATTAAATACAAACGTGTTGGGAATAAAGAATATTGTAGATGCAGTCGAAAATAACTTAGATAAATTAATAAAATTAGATTCCGTTATATTTATTTCGACAGACAAAGCATGTAACCCTGTCAGTGTTTATGGACTATCAAAATCAATGGCCGAAAAGATTATGGTAGAGAAATCAAAATTTGTAAAATCCGTCAAATTTATCACAGCCAGATTTGGAAATATACTTAATTCAAGTGGGAGCATAATACCAATATTACATATGATGGGCGGAGATCCATCTATAAAATATTTTACTCTTACCCATAAATTAATGAATCGTTTTGTCATATCAATAGAAAATGCAATTAGATTGATAGATTACTGTATCGCAAGTGGATCCACCGGAGATATTATCGTCCCAAAGTTAAAATCTATAAAAATAAATGATTTGATGGAGATTTTTTCAAAAATTTATAATAAACCGATCACTGTTACAGGTTTAAGATCAGGGGAAAGAATTTATGAATCGATGGTAAATGATACTGAAGCAATGAGATCTATATTTCTAGATGATTATATAATAATTAAAGCACAATATTTAAATACTACATTGAACGAAAATGCAGAAGAATATTCTAGCAAACAAGATGGAGCGATTTTATCAAAAATAGAGTTAGAAAATTATTTGAAAACTCTCAATATTATATAAAATGAACCTTCTACTCAATGTCTGATTAATCAACCGTAATACATTTTGTGGAACAATAATTTCATAACTATTTTTTTTATCATCAATGAGATTAACGAATATTGCAGGAGTGTCTGCTTGTAAAAGACCCCTCACAAATTTTTTCTCTCATTTCTATCGTTGTTTTTATATCATTCGGCAACTGAACTTGGCCTTTAATCTATTGCTTCCTTTCTATCGCATATATTTTTATTTAGTCCGAACCAGATTAGGTTCAAAACAGTAATTGTTGATCGTCATTAGAAATATCTAGTTTTTTTGAAATGAAATATTATCTCTAATAAACATATTATGAACAACACATATAACTTGGATTGGAAATATTATTTAGTTAATAATATAGATCTTCTGAAAGCTGGAATATGCACAGAAGCAGGTGCTCTCATACATTACATCCAGTATGGGAAAAGCGAAGGACGCTCTCCAAATAGATTATTAAATTTGGACAGAAATAAAAAAGAATTTGATTGGGAATTTTATATCAATAAATATTCAGATTTACGTAAAGCTAATATTTTAAATCAAGATAAAGCCCAAGATCATTATATTAATTATGGATTCAAAGAATTACGACAGACATACAATTTTATTCCAAAAATAGCTTTTACATATTGGGTCGGACCAATGAGTTATCTCCATTATTTAACACTTAAAACTTTTAGATTATTGAACCCAGATTGGCAAGTAATTTTATATGTGCCAGCAGAAGAATATACAGGGCCCACATACGAACACACTATGAAATATACAGGGACTGATTACACTGACGAAGCATATAAATTAAATATAAATATCATTAGTATTGATTTTAAATTAATTGGTTTTTATAATGATGTACCAGAATTTTTTAAATCTACTTATGTTACCTATTATATTTTATCCAAATTTGGTGGTATTTGGTTCGATATGGATATATTGTTTATTAGACCGATGAGTCATTTATTTTTGTCACAAAATGATATGATCTATGGAAATATTCATAATTTAGACAATGCTATTTCATATGAAGAAAATACAATCCATGAATTCGAAAAAAAAGATATTTATTATTCAACTGGGTTATTGATGGCAAAAGACAATTCTCCATTTTTTAAACTTTTATTTGATGAACTAATTAAAAATATTAATTTAAAATCGTATATGTCAACCGCAAATCAATTACATCCCAAATTATTTAGTATAATTGATGACATCGCCCTAAAATGTCCAAATATTAATCTAGTAAATCTACCAATGACTATTATTTACCCATTTAAATGTGATCAAGTGAATATATTATTTTTAGAGAATGATTTATCATTATTAACAGCTAAAACAATCGGAATCCATTGGTTTAATGATACCTCAGTTGCTAAAACATTTTTAAATAAAATGGATTATACTTCAGAAGTATCAATCAACAATATTATAAAACTTTTTGTAGATAAAATATGACAATACTATCTAGGTTTCACAATGACTTTGCGATTTGATTTATGAAGCAGTCCAATTTTATCCCAAAAAATCGATTTTTCATTGTTTAACACCAACACTTTTTACAATTTTCATATATATATAGATATATGAAAAAGATTTTTGGAAATATACCAATTTACTGGATCAATCTGGATTCATCACTTGATCGACTTGAACACATGGGAAAGCAATTAATAGGTACTAATAATTATAGAATAAGTGCAATTGATGGATTAAATGAAAAAACATTTAATGAAAAATATCAGATAATAAACGCAAATCCATTATTTTCATCAGGCTTTACCGCAGTAATTTCGTCACATATGAAAGCCATAAAATTAGCTTCAATAAATAATTTAGATTATGTTATAATTGTAGAAGATAAATGTAACTTTGAGTATGTGGATAATTGTAAACATAGTATAGAAGATATAATTAAAATGATAAATAAACAAGATCTATCTTGGGAAATAATTCTGCTATGTCCCGTTTTGGATGATTATCAAGATTATATAAATAATGGTTTAAAAATTTATAAAAAAACTTTTAATTTAACCGGCTGTAATTATTTAATTAATAAGAAAGGGATCAATAAAATATTAAATTTGATTCCAACTGATGGTGTTCAATTATTTGATTATTCAAATGTCACAAAAGCTGTTGATCCAGAAAGGATATTATTTGATTATCTAAACAGTTATTACATTAATTATCCTTTATTTTATGTTTACTCTAAAAAAACAACGTTTCATTCTTATTATAAGGGCCAAGATAAATCATTCACTTTAGCCATTTTGGAAAAACACAGGAAGGATGTCATGAATTTTTTTGATAAATATAATATTGAGTTTAAATCAATGGCGGTAACATGTATGCTAGGGCCCGGTATGACATTTTTAAAAGTGCAACGATAAGTTATTTTTAAAGATATTATTCGAAGAATTGAAAAATTTCTCTTTTCTCAAAGTCTGATTAATCAACCGTAATACATTTTGCTAAATTTCGCGGCATATCAGGATTGATATTTTTCCATATTGATAAATAATACGCTATTAATTGCATTGGCACTATATGTATAATACCCTTAAATGTGTTATTTTGAGGAACAATAATTTCATAACTATTTTTTTTTTGCGGTTTTACATCAGTTATCAATATTATTGGAGTATTGCGCGATCTAACTTCTTCGATAGCATTATTAACTCTTGAATAATTATCATCATTGGGATTGACGAATATTACAGGAGTGTCTGCTTGCAACAGACTAAATGGACCATGTTTAAGCGCCACGGCAGAATATCCTTCCGCATGGATATATCCAATTTCCTTAATCTTAAGCGATCCCTCCTTGGCGATTGATTCACACCATCCTTTTCCAAGAACAAAACAACTAGGTTTATCTACCAAAAACTTTGCCACCTCCTCGCAAAGTTTTTCACTCATTTCTATCGTATCTTTTATATCATTCGGCAACTGAACGAGGTCTTTAATATATTGCTTCCTTTCTATCTCATATATATTTTTATTTTGTCCGAACCATACCGCTATCATTGCTAACATAATAATTTGAGAAGTAAATGATTTCGTCGAGGCGACTGCAATTTCTCTTCCGGCATTAAGATAGCACCGGCAATTGACTTCCCTTGCAATTAAAGAATCAACAACATTAACGACACCGATCATAAAAATATTCCTCACTTTAGCAATTTCGATACATCTATGAAGATCTTTGGTTTCTCCACTTTGTGATAATAATATAAAAATCGTATTTCCTGATCTCGGAATATCATTTTCCTTGAATTCCCCCCCATCTATAATTTGAACTGTGTCTAAATCTGCCAACTCTTTGAAAAAATTTGCTCCATGTAATCCAGCATAAAATGATGTTCCGCAACCTAATAAAATCAAATGATTCGCATCTAATAGTTTTTTTTTATTTAGATCCAATTCAACTAAATTTACTTGATCCCCATCGTCCAGTCTACCTCCAACATCAATCGATCTAGCACTTGATTCTGGTTGTTCTTTGATTTCACGTAATGTCCAATGAGGATATGGATATGGGCTCATTGTCATTTTTTCTGAACATTTAATATATTTAATCTGATGTTCTGTATCAGACTGTAAATGGATAATATTATTTTCTTTTCTAACGACGATAAAATCCCTATCATTCATACAAAAATAGTTATCCACATCAATCGAGAACCCACTTTGTTCGGAAGCTAACATCATTGAATTACCACCATAACCAATCAATAAAGGACATCCATGGCTAGCACAATATAGATTTTCCGGCTTTTCAATACTAATAATACCCAAAGCCCATGTCCCGTCTAATCGCAGAAGCGCCCCTCTAATAGCCTCTTCAAGGTTTCTATTTTTATCATATAAAACACTGATTAAATTGACAATAACTTCCGAATCGGTTTCAGATTTAAATTCAACATCATATAAGCTAATCAGTTCTTGTTTCAATTGATAATAATTTTCAATAATACCATTGTGTACCAAAGCAATACGATTTTTATAATCAATATGCGGATGGGCATTTTGATCCGTTTTATCTCCATGCGTTAACCACCTCGTATGACCTAATCCAACTGAACCAGAAATATGCAACTGCTTATCATTTTTAAGTCTCTCGATAGCATTTGATGTTTCGGTAGTTGCATATTTATTTACAACGAAACATCTATTTTTATTAATAGTGCAAATGCCCGCACCATCATATCCTCTATTTTGCAACATTTGGAGACCGTTATATATATGCTCAAAACAACCAGTTTCTCCTAAAAACGCTATAATTCCACACATTTACTCTTCAATGGGATAATAAAAAAAAAGAGGAGTGATGACAAATAGAATCAGCTTTGACCTAACGTATATATTATTTTGGATCATTGAGGGTGGGTATAAAACTCCAAACTATAATTCAATGAATCGGATAGATATAGATCAGTTAAAGAATTTAATGATTAATTTAAAATTATATATATTTGTATTGTATATGAAATTAGCAATTGTTGTAGGAACGCGGCCAGAAATAATACGTCTTGCATGTATTATTCATGAAGCATCAAAATATTTTGAGACAGTCTTAATTCACACAGGACAGAATTGGGATAAAAATTTAAAAGATATATTCTTTGATCAATTGAAAATAAGACAACCTGATTATTATTTGGATGTCGTGGGTGATCATTTGGGGGAGACAATGGGTAATATTATAAAGAGAAGCTATGAAATATTTCAATCTATCAAACCAGATTGTTTGCTGATTTTAGGAGATACCAATAGTGGTTTGTGCGCGATTTCAGCAAAAAGACTTAAAATACCCATTTTTCATATGGAAGCAGGTAATAGATGTTTTGATCAAAATGTACCTGAAGAAATAAATAGAAAACTGATAGATCATATTTCAGACGTAAATTTATGTTATACGATAAATAGTAAAACATATTTATTGTCCGAAGGATTTAGAAAAGAGCATATTTTCGTGACTGGTACACCATTGACAGAAGTATTGAGTTTTTATAAGTTTGATATAGAAACCAGTGATATCTTATCGAAACTTGCATTAACAGCAAAACAATATTTTGTGTTGAGTTTACATCGGGAAGAAAATATAGATAACCCAAATAAATTATCTATTTTGCTAGATATGATTAACACAATTGCTGAAAAATATAAAAAAATCATTATTTTCTCTGTTCATCCCAGAACCAAACAAAAACTTAATAGTCATAATATTAAATTACATAATCTTGTTCGAATTATGGATCCTCTTGGATTGTTAGACTATTGTAAACTTCAAATTAATGCATATTGTGTATTGTCTGACAGTGGCAGTTTGAGCGAGGAAAGTTGTATACTAAATTTTCCAGCGGTGAGTTTAAGAGATTCAACTGAACGTCCAGAAGCCGTAGATAAGGGGAATATAGTTTTAGGAAATTTCTATCCAGAATCTGTACTTAATTCTATAAATATGGCAATCAGTTTTCATAAAGGTATTAAGCCAATTCCGTATGATTACATGGATACGAATATATCTGAAAAAGTCCTGAAAATAATACAGGGATATACACCAATTATAAATAAAGTAATTTGGCAAAAATCATGTTAAATGTAGTTCTGTAATCCGATAGATATGAATCAGTTTAAATTTTATTATCTAGTATTATTATATAGAAATATGAAAAATTTGATACCAGACACATTTGATTGGAAATATTATATTTATATCCACCCGGATCTATCTGCCGCTGGTATAAATGATGAAAATAAAGCAAAAAAACATTACTTGAAATATGGTAAGAATGAAAATAGAGAATTTACATATGTTGCACCGGGATTTGATTGGATATATTATTTAAAGATCAACCACGATCTACCTGCCGCTGGTATAAATGATGAAAATAGAGCAATAAAACATTACTTGAAATATGGTAAGAATGAAAACAGAGAATTTACATATGTTTCGCCGAGATTTGATTGGAGATATTATGTCAATAAATATCCTGATTTAGTTTCAGCCGGAATTAATGATGAAAAAAAAGCAAAATATCACTATATGTGCTATGGCCGAAAAGAAAATCGACAAATTTTTGAACAAAAGAATCCCCTGCTAACAAATTTTGATGGTAGTTATTCTATAGCAAAGAATTTGGGTCTTTTAACTACCGGTGATATTGATAATCGACGGACTGATATATATATAAATCATCCAAACAAAAAACTCAACAAGCCTTATATCTCGATTGTGATGCCTTTTTATAATAGAAAAACACAATTTCAATATACGCTAACAACTATTTCTAGGTCAATATATAAAAATATCGAAATAATAGTCGTCGATGATGGCAGTAATTCGGCGAATGATATTAAATCATTAATAGATCAATCTGAAATATTAATAAAATATAAAAGAATTCCGAATGATCAAAAAAATTATGATAACCCATGCGTTCCATTTAATGTTGGATTAAACTATGTTACAGGTGATATAGTTATTTTACAAAACCCAGAAGTATGTCATGTTACCGATATCTTAGATTATGTGGCGAATAACCTCCAAATGAATGACCATATATCATTCTCCTGTTTGGAATCTCCAGATTATCATAGTAATAATCAAATAATGCAGAATATGTTTCCAAAATACTCGAATAGGAAACATAATATATGGTATAATCATCCTCAATTTAGTGCACTGCATTTTCATTTTTGTTCTGCTATGTTTACTAAAAATATTGTGAAAGTAAGAGGATTCAGTATCGAATATAAAAATGGTTACTGCTTTGATGATCATGATTTTGTTTTAAAAATGAAAGAAGTACTTAAATTAAATTTAGTGATCGTGCCTCCAGAATCACACTATGTTATTCATCAATATCATGATTTAAATATTGCAAACGGATGCACTGCTTACAAAGATGACAATCTGCTTAAAATAAAATGGACAAAAAATAAAAATCTATTTGAACAAAAATCCAATTTTTTTGAAAAATTTAAAATGACGTCGAAAAATTTAATTCCAAAAATTTTTAATACATATTGGAATAAACCTCAGATGTCATTTTTAAATTATTTAACATTAAAAACCTTTATATATTATCATCCATCATGGGAAATAAGAATTTATGTGCCTGTAGACTTCGTTGGTTCTAAATCAATTTCTGAAAATAAAAATGTGAAGAATTATTGGGAAAATATATTGAGGAATAAAAGTGTTAATGTTATCACATTAGATTTACAGAGCTCTCAGTTGGGCAGTGGTATTAAATGGCATGTGTTGAGCACAACAGGAGGATTGTGGAGTGATAACGATATTTTTTATATTAATTCAGTCGAGAATCTATTATTTAATGATGAAGATGACTATGATACCCTTTTATGTAGTCAAAATAATAGTTACCTAACCGGATTTATGTTATCGAAACCATCAAATGATCTTTTTAAAGATTGTTCAAATCAATTGTTGCATGCACCCTCTGCAATTATTAATTCAAAAATTAAAATCAGAAATTGTTATGTGTATATGCCTTTTCAATCTGCTAATATCGATAAAATATTCACTAGAAATTGTCTTAGTGAAATATATTCCAATTCGATCGGAATGCAATGGTTTGATGGTTCAATAGAAGGGGATCAATATTCGAAAAATATCGATAATATTCAGAATAACTCAACTATATCTGTCTTAGTCAATCGATTTTTAGAAATAATATCGACAGACTCCTTCGAAAAAGAAATTGTAATACTGAATCCAAATTACAAATGACTATTAAATATCATTAGTCATCATTTTTTTAACCAAATTAGCAAATGACGTTTCTGGCTTCCATCCTAATTTTGCTCTAGTTTCTGATGAATCGCCCAATAATATATCGACTTCTGCTGGTCTATAAAACAATTTATCAATCACTAATATCACCGTATCGCCCGAATACAATTTGCTATTAATTTCATCTGTCTTACTGATTTCCCATCTTAAATCCGGTATTTCAGCGAAATGACAAGCCAGATCTATAAATTCTTTCACACTGTGCGTTTCATTACTACTAAGCAAATATTCATCTGGTTTGTCTTGATTCAGCATCATCCATATGGCACGAATAAAATCCTCACTATCACTCCAATCCCTCTGTGCGTTGATATTCCCCACTGCTAACGGGACCACAGGCTGGGACTTTGTAAGTTCTCGTTTAATACGGGAAATTCCTAAAGTTATTTTCCGAGTAACAAACTCTTCCCCCCTTCTTACACCTTCGTGATTAAATAGTGTTCCATGTACCGCATATAACCCATAACTATCCCTATACACCTTAACAATATGTCTAGCCGCACATTTACTAGCACCATAAGGACTTCGCGGTTTCAATGGATGATTCAAATCTTGTGGTACATAAGATACATTTCCAAATTCCTCACTCGACCCAGCACTATAGAAACGACACTGGGGCACATGCAGACGAATAGCCTCAAGTAATCTCATCACACCAAGCGCATTGATATCAAACGTCTGGATTGGTGTATTCCACGATTCCCCAACAAAACTTTGTGCTGCAAAATTAATACAATAATCCGGCATAATCGTCGAAATAGCATTAATTATACTTGTCTGATCAGCAAGATCCATATTAACCAAATGAAATCGTGGATTATTTTGAAGATGTTCTATATTTTTATGATTTTTAACAGCCGCTCTCCTAACAGTTCCATACAAATCAAAATCAGTAACTTTCAATAAATAATCTATCATATGTGAACCATCTTGACCAGTCACGCCAGTAACAAGTATCCTTTTCGAATTATTTAATGTCATATATATAAGCATTTTATAATTAATTTCATGGTGGACACAAAAAAAAATTGAAATTAAAACATTTTAGATAAAGATTCATATATATAATGATTCGGCTTAGGTCAGCCGATTAACATAATCTAATCCATTAATTTGGATGATTGTCCGCCCTTATAGTTTAACGGATAGAACGATCGCCTTCTAAGCGATAAACCCGGGTTCAACTCCCGGTTTGGGCTCCGCCTCCGTAGTATAATGCTATTACACTCGTCTTGTAAGCGAGAAATCCAGGTTCAATTCCTGGCGGAGGCTTCAAAAATATTGAAATTTATAGTATATGAGAGGCCCATTTAATTTATTAAGCAAGTATACGTTGAACCTGTTGTTTCGTAATTGAACACATGGCTTCATCCACAATGCGGGAGCTATTCAAGCGACTCGAACGTGCCGAATTACAATTAAAATTTGCTCGGGACAATGAAATGTCCCTCCGACATAAATTATACTTATTGAATGAAAAATTTCGCGAAATAATGTCTCAAAATCCGTCTGGTAATTTGAAACAAATTCGCATTGATTTAATCGAAGGGATCGACAGAGCTGAGGAAATAGAAGCGAACTCGAAGAAAGCTGTTAAAGAGATACAAGATTTACTTGTGACCAGGACGTATGCTTATTGTGAAGATTGTGTCATTGATGATGAATTTTTAGATGATCTCCGGGATGAGCAACTGTGGTATCTCATATTTAAGATTTCGGGAGAGTTTTTACCAGATGATATTACTATGAATGCACCTCGCCGTTTTAGGGAGATGTATATCAAACGGAACTGTTGCAAATATTGCAAAGTAGTATCCCATAAGACAGAGGGATGCGTTAAACATGTAGTCCATCGCATTGAACGCTCCGAACGTTCGAGTTGTTTCGAGGAACGAAATGTTCACGACTATTTAAAAAGTCATCTCCACGATGAAGCTCATGATAAAGTTACATCAATCATTTCCAGATTGGTGAAGAATTAGATAATTATTAGTATTTTTTTAGTGCACCTGTTCTCGTGATGGGATCAAATGGATAAAAATCGAGATTTATTTCTGGTTTGGATGGATCATTTACTGAATCCAATAATGTAGGAAATTTTTGTGTTGATATATTAACATTTTGAACTAAATCTTTACGAATAAATGTTAACTCAATTACCCGTGGTATTTTTAATCCATTTATTATAACAACCTCGACATAATTATTTGCATGTGCATGGACAAGATAAAAGTATTTATTAATTTTTTTAAGAACAGCAATTTTTAGATCGACTGATTCAATTCGATCTAGCCAATGTATTTCAATAACTATTTGTTCAAATAACGAAAGTATATTTTCAGCTACTTCTTGAATTACACACCATTCTGCGTTCTCTATATCCATTTTTAAAAATAAATGATTATTAGTCTCATCATTATTTTGTTTGATATGGGACCACAACGTATCCATATCATCAGTTTTTTTATCATAAACACCCTCTTTCTTAAAAATAAAATTTTGATTTGGTAGTTGATGGATCTCTACTGTTGGATCATATAAATAAACAGGACATTGACATCTTTCAAATAAATCTTTCTCAAAACTTATATTATCACCAACACCATATGAATATATTTTTTCGATATCAGAAAGATGATAAATAACGATATAACCACCATCGTGATCATTGCCTAATCGTATTTTTCTATAATCACTAATATCATAAACAACTAATTGTCTAAGTAATCGTAAATATTTTTTTTCTAAACTTTGTTTTAATATCTCATCTACATCTGATAAAGTTATTTTTTTATTTAACAATTCCATAACAAAATAATTTATTTCGTCTAAATTGGCATTTCTTCTTAAAATCTTTTGATATTTTTCTTCTATTTCTTTTGTTAGATTTACCTGACGTCCTTCATTTTTCCCATGAATAATCCAATGATTATATGCTTTTTCTTTTGTATTGATTCCCCTTTTAACCAAATCACTATATCTTTGAACATAATATTCCCAATCAAACTTATCTTCATATATCTCGCGATCACTAAAAGTACACACACGTCCTTCTTTTTTCCCATAAGTAATCCAATGATGATATGCTTTCGTTTTTGTATTGATGCCTGCTCGTGAAAGATCTGCATATTTGTGAAGATAAAAATTCCAATCAAATTTATTCATAATATATTATAAATCTATATATAAATATCAAAAACTACTGAATGGTGACACAATTGGTTTAAGAAACAGTTCTACTTTTTATTTATATATAAATACATTGTATCAGGTTAATTTTATTAGAGACATCATTCTTTGACTAAATTGTTGTCTTCATGGGCTTATTGATAGGTTATTCTAGGAAGTTTATTTAAACGATCAGATCTAATAGAAAAAATTATGTTATTGTATTTTAATATGAATAATATAGAAACATTTGATTGGATGACCTATGTATTGCATAATGAGGATCTACAAAAAGCAGGAATAAATACAAAAGAAAAAGCGTGGAATCATTGGATTGTCTCTGGAAGTAAAGAGGGTCGCATCAGTTATGATTTAGTCGGGGGACGAAATTCTGATAACATATTTAATTGGAGATCTTATGTATCCAGATATGAAGATTTGCAGAGAGCAGAAATTGAAACAGAAGAGAAGGCATTCGAACATTTTATTGTTTATGGACGATTTGAAGGTCGAATATATAATAGTACTCCGAAAAACAATAAATTAAATATTATATATCAAGTCGGGAATACCGCTGAACAGGGTTGCAACACAGGTATACAACGCGTTGTACGATTATTAGGAAAATATTTTCATCAAAAATGTAATCTCTATTTAGTCAAATTTGATCGTACGGCTTTAAGATTTGTTGATATAACTTGTAAAGAAAGAAAATGGCTTGAGAATTTTAATGGAATTCCGTTCCCATTTAAACTATTGGATCTCTCTCAAGAAAATAAGTGGTTTGTTAACGCAGAAATAAGTTATGATATTCCATCAACGAAGCTAATGTTCGATGAAGCCCGCCGTAACAATATGAAAATAGCGACATTATACTATGATGATATACAATTTAAAATGAACCATTTATGGCCTTCCTGTACCCGTGAATCATACAATATATTTATCAGAAATTTATGTGAAGCGGATCTAATATTTCCCATATCACAATATTCCCAGAGCAGATTACAATCACATGTTGCCATAACAAATATAGATACTAATAAAAAAATCTTTCCCTGCATTCTACCCGGTGAATTTCCAAATGTTGAAAGGAACTATCATTATAATATACCGAAAAGCAATAAATATCACATTTTGTGTGTAGGAGTAATTAATAGCAGAAAAAATCAAATTAGTTTACTCCAAGCTATAAGTAAATTAAAAAATAAATCTAATATTGTGTTTACTCTGGTTGGACCAATTGACTCTGGTGATAAACGCTATAATGATGTTTTAAGGTTGATGAAATTAAATAAAGTTATTCATCACAATCAAGTTTCAGATGATCATCTAAAAAACTTATATTTAAATTCTCACCTGACTGTTTTCCCATCTATTGAAGAAGGTTTTGGATTACCAATCTTAGAAAGTATATGGAATTGTAGACCATGTATTTGTATGAATAATGGTGCTATGGGCGAAATAGCAACGGGGGGATGTCTGAAAGTAGATTGTAATGACCCAAAACAGATTTCTGACGCGATAGAGAGAATACTATATAATAATGATTTCAGAGAGAAACTTATTGATGAAATTAAACTTGTAAAATTTAAAACATGGAATCAATATACAGATGAAGTTATAGAAAATATACTCCGTTCCATATAATTTTATAATACATATATATAAATGGACACAAATAATTCAAACAACGAAAATAATTTTGATTGGCAATTTTATTTATCAAAATATAAGGATTTGAGAGATGCAGGAATAAATACAAAGGAAGCTGCGCGAACTCATTGGCATAATTATGGAAATAAAGAAAGAAGAAGTTGTGTAAAACCAATTGATTGGGAATTTTATTTATCTAAATATAAGGATTTAAGAGATGCAGGTATAAATACAAAGGAAGCCGCACTTATTCATTGGCACACACATGGAAAGAATGAAGGAAGATTCTGCGTAAAACCAATTGATAAATTTATTTATGAATTATACATACGAGAATTAACCGATAAAACAATTGATACGTTTGAGAAGGCCCAAACACATTATAATACAAATAGAAATTCTTCTTATGTTGAGAAAATGGAATTAATGGATAAATTAAATGTATGTGATATAAACTATTATTACGAATTAAAAGATTTCATAAAAGAGTATAGCGAGTATTGTTTTATTGGAAAATCAGAGGTCCAAATATTTGATACAATAGAATCTGAACCAAAAATAGGGTTTAGATATTTTTGTTATAGATATATTAACTACATGAGAAATTTTAATGTTCCAGATATTGCAGTAAACAGTAAGAAGGAAGCTGTTTTAGTCGAATTTAGGAAATTTCCTCATTTAGAATTTTTGATTAGAAATACGATCCGCAAATTATCTGGAGATTGGAGTCATACTATTATATGTGGAAGAGACAATTATGAATACATAAAACTAATGTGTGAAACTATTTCGGATAAGATAACTGTCAAAAAATTAGATTATGGTAATGTGACACCTTCTCAATATTCTTTATTGTTGACATCTAAGGAATTTTGGAATCGATTAACTGGTAAAAAAATTCTTATTTATCAAGAAGATTCATGTATATTTAAATCAAACATCGAAGATTTTTTAGTATATGATTATATTGGAGCACCTTGGCCAATATATGGACATCATAATTCTTATTCAGTAGGGAATGGAGGAATTAGTCTACGTTCTAAACAAGTAATGTTAAAAATAATAGAAAGAATTTCTTTGGCTTCAACAAAATTTAACGCGAATACGGTTTTATATATGAAAGGAAGTGATTCAACCGTTCCACCAGAGGATGTATATTTCTCAAAAAATATGATCGATTTTAAATTGGGCAAAATAGCTGATCGGGAAACTGCAAATAAATTTGCAGTTGAAACTCAATATAATGATTCCCCATTTTCTGGTCACCAATTTTGGTTGGCAATTAAAAATTGGAAAGCTCACCTATATAAATATGTTGTATCATGTTAATTTTATGAGTAAAGATATTTTGAGGCCTAAATTGTAATATGGGTGGATATTGAACTCGAGAATGGAATTGGGGGAGGTATTTCTTATTTTGAGTGTGTGAGCCATATTGGTTTCATCAAAGGTTATTGTGGAGATTCCCGCTTTGATGCACCGTTCTTTGAGTAACTTGATATGTTCACGGGCAAGTTCGTACGGTTGTTCTAAGAAGTTTATTTCAACCGTCTGTGCCGCAATTGTCGGATAGAATTCCAATTTATTCACATGCTTCCTGAAGTCTAATTTCGTGTTATGCTTCATGTCGGCTTTATTTTTAGAGATATGTAAGTATGACGAACCCTTTGCAAATTTAAAAGCAATCGGCGTTGAAGCGAAAGTAGAAAATGGACTTTTATCCGATCCAATGGGGATTCTTTTGAGCCCGGCCCTTGCAATCAGAACAGAATCGCTTGAACCCAGAAACGGAATCTGGTGCTCATTTAATTCAAATTCCGTCGTTGGAACCGTTTTGATGTCCATTGGAAAGATAATATATTTCATAGTTATGGAGTTATTATAAGGTCTGTATTTCAATATTTTGCGTTTGTATACATTTGCAACATATTTTGGTTAGCAGGGGTTTGCTTTTAGAAGGATCTTTGATGTATACCGATTTTATATGGAAAATATTTTTTAAACCTGGACAGAAAGCGCATTGGGCGTATTTGCGGTTACATTTATATACCGTACAACCACATTGGGATACTAAAACATGTGTTTTCAAGCACCTGAAGCAAAATCTTTTTCCACAATTTTTACAGGGATCAAGATTCTTCTCTGAAGTCGGTAATTGACACTCAAAACACTTCCTCACGTGGTTCACGCAAACTAAATTGTTCGATATAGGACATTTATAATGCTCGTACGTTATCGCTGGTTCAAAAAACGCCGATATAATATCGATCAAAACTATCGGAATTGTCATATGTTCCACCAATACTTTTTTAATTTTCGTTCTATACAACGTACATTCGCAACAAACCCAACTTTTAAATAACATCGGCCCGCAATCAATACAAGCCCGCGGAAGCATTCTATTCATTCGATCATGAACATTTTGTTTCCCACAACAACCACAATCGCTTAAATATTCCGGACAATATTTTTCCCCACATAAACATATCGGATGTTCCCTATGAGACATTAACGGAAAAAAAGCTATATTATTTTTTGTTAAATTAACAATACACTTACAACAATACCCGCTTCCAATCGAAGCACATCGATATTTTGTAAACATATATAATATCCGCCTTTCCAATTTCGACCCACACTTGCATAAAGGCTCACCGAAATGATAAAACCGATCCCTCTTAGGTTTAATAACATTGCAGCAACTCTTAAATACTTTACAAAGATCACAATTCAAATGCGAACCCATGCACGCCACAGCTATAATATCTTTGCAATGAACACATTCTGACCCATGCAAACTACACACACTTTTCTCACAATCATCACTACACCTGCATATCTCTAACGCCCGCTCCTTATAATCCCCCAAGAAATCATTCCTATTTATTAAATGGCTCCCCCTGAATTGTTCTCGAACCGAACATCTATTATTCGAACTATCCACGTGCGCACATTGAATTATCTTTTTTTCAGACATGCATGCAACACACATTAACTTTTTTTTACATTTCTCATGAACGTTCTTATTGCAAACATTGCAAAACACGATTCTATTAACTACCAACAAATCGGCCACACACTCTTCACTACATCTCTGATGCGAAGGCGCATGACCTTTCCAACATTCCGGACATATTATCGATCCCTTGCACTCCGGACACTTAACTATCATTTTTGTAAATCCAGCGCAAACAGAACATTTTTCTCGACCGGGTAATTTTCTTGTCGCCATCGCTACATGCCCATTAATCTAATTAGAATTCGTTTTTATTTAATAAATCAAATTTATTTCGAATCCCATAGCAACATATTTAGCTTATCATCTTCTATAAACGGCAAAGGAGTCGGAAACCAATGATGATACATGTCCTTGCACGCCGAAGCCAATACTATTATTCGTTTGCTGAAATCGATCGTTTCTATAAATTTTTCCAACCCACCGTTAGAAGTTAACCAGATAATAATAGTTATCTCTTCCGGCGATGGTGGCAAAAAGAATGACTCAATTTCCGAACGAACGCAAGTCAAATTTTTTAAATTACTGACCCGTAACATTAATGGACTAACGGCGACAACATCGAAATTAGATGTCGCCGCGATGAAAAAAGCTGTAAAGGGTTCAATCTTATCCCCAACACAGATACATTTTATTTTTTTAGTAGTCTCTGTCGCTAAATATTCCCGCAACGAATTGATAACCGTGGCTGTTTTAATAAACAATCGAACCCTCTCTTCGGAAATTGCCGCCCCACCTACACTCAGATCAGAAATTTCTTTCACCAATTTCAGAAAATCTTCAAGAGTTGCTTGTTTCGTCTCAAATACGTGAGCCCCCTGGACAAATCCCTTTTTTTGTTCAAATTGCAGATAATGCGTCAATGATAACCCCCTACGTAACGGTAATTTTATCTCTTCAACCATATCTCTTACCAAATCTATTCAATCATAAAACATTCGCCTAGCAATTCCATTTATCAATTTTTATCTATCACACTCAAAAAAATTGATTTATAAATCTATTGCCTCCTATTTACTAAATTATATCTAACAAATGACCAATAAAGATTTTTCTGTAAATGTTCTTCAAACGCTCGCCGGTGATTTCAATAGTAATTCATGTGTCATCAGTTGGAATCGAAGTTTAGTCGATACCGATTTTGTGAAGCAGACGTATAAGCTATGCTATATTATGGACAATAGTGGTAGCATGGATGAATATTTGAAGGATACTTCTTGCGAACCGCCCAAAATGATCCGCAAAATGGATGTCGTGAAAGAAACCCTTATCGAATCATTATTGGCTATTCGCGGATTGAATAAGAAAACTGGCATTACGATTTATGTTTGCCTAGTGACTTTTAATAATCTCGTCAATGTTGTTATGCCGCTGACTGTTGTGAATGACAGTACGTTTCAAACGTTCGTTGATAAGATTAATAGCATCGGTTGCGGAGGATCAACGTTGTTAGGTGAGGCTCTTGAGAGCACTATGACGTTGATGAATACCGGTTCTTTGCCGAATTCGGGTGGATTTATGAAATCAATGAAATCATTATTTTCTAAGATTGCTGATGAACCCGGAGCTCCTCCAAAAAGCGTACCCGAAGGAATTTCGAAGCTTGTTCTACTTACGGATGGCCACGCAAACGGACCAATGAAACCTTCCGAAATAGTCAAAAAATTCGCCGATAAAGTTTCCATCTGCGTTGGCATCGGAGATGCATCAAATTACGATGCCGACCTACTCAAAGCACTATCCCCTCAAAACACTTACGGAGGCTTCTCCGCCGACACCATCCGTCAAAACTTTGTCGGCGCCCTATTCAGTATGTACACTCTAATCGCAAAAGACGTCATCATTAAATTCCCGAACACTATCGATTTCATAACACCATCTGAATTAAAATCTGCGGAAGGGTTCCCAGCGCAAATAATCACTCTCCCAGATTTCCACCCCATGCGTAAAATAGTCTTATCATTCAATTCCCCAAAAGATCAAAAAGTAGCATTACCTTGCGAGATTCAATACTATGACATCATAACAAAAACCACCAAAACATTCAACATCATCGCAGATCCCCAACCTGACACTAACGAATTTAATCTCCACATAACAGAATATTGCACACTCACCTGCAAATTCACTAAAATAACGAACGCTATAAACCTAAAATTCGGCAACCCCGAAGCGGATCTAAAGAACACAAAGGAACAACAAGACGAAATAGAAAAATTATTCAACCACATGACCACTTTCAAAAAATGCTCCCCCGATAACCCAATTTTTGAAATGTGGAACGCTCTCTACTACGAAATCGAGAAAATTAACAACTTGCGCAACTTCAGCGTTCAAGAATACGTCGGCTCAATGTTCGAAAGCCGACAGCAACAAAGCAGCGGCGCATATACTAAAATCATGAAACGAACCTCGGAGTATATGAGCAAGCTCGCTTCAAAAAATTGAAAAATAAACCCATAATATTAATAATTAATATATGTCCTGCAAAAAAAATGAGTCGCTCCGATGAATTTGTTTATGCTGTTAAATTTCCCCATGGTTCGGCTTTTTTGTATGAATTGGAACGATGCTTCCCCGGAGAAAGAATATTTGACCCTCTCCGAGATGGTAAAACGTTCTATGCCCATCCAGGCAACGGCCCGCTAGAAATAGCAACTATAAAATGTTACGCCACAAACGACGACAACATAACTCTCTCTTTCCGCTCCGTAAAAGATTGGAACAAGCTCCAACATCTCATAAACGAAAAGAAGCAAACATCGAAAAATCAAATAAAATTCCAAATCCATCGTTATTCCGCTGAAGATAATTATTGGTATCTCGATAATACTTATAAATTTAAAAGCATGAGCGAGCTCATTGGTTATGACTCCTATGTTGATAACATAGAAAGAGATATTTCTAATTTCTCTTTGCATTCCGAATTCCTGAATTCCATTGGTGAAAATAAATCGTTAAACTATCTGTTGTATGGCCCCCCTGGAACGGGCAAGACCACTCTGATAAGAACTTTAGCATCCAAACATAATTTTGCTATTTTCATCGTAAATCCAAATGGCCTCGATTACTCCCACCTCGCCGATGTTCTCAATCCAAGAATGGATGTCGTTGGACCGAAATTATTGTTATTCGAAGATTTCGATCGATTCCTCGAAGATGGTAGCAAAGAAATTGTAATGAGTCAAATCTTGAATTCCCTCGACGGATTGGATGATTCATCAAATATTTTGCGATTCTTTACAGGTAATAATTGCGATGTCATATTCAAGAACAAAGCCCTGATCAATAGAATGTCCGCGAAATTTAAGTTTGACTATCCATCCCTTGCAATGTTTCGAGCTAAATTAATGCGCTTCCTGACGTACCGAAAGGACGCTGTCAACGATCAAGATAAAATCGAGAAATTCTTAAATCTCGTCGAAACGAAGAAAATCACCATGCGACCGTTCGTTAACTATTGTATTAGATATTTATTCGAAGAGAATTATATAGACGAAATGGTAAAACATCATGAAGAATTAGATGATTGATTACATTAGTACGCATGTAGATATTTCCTTATGTAATGTAAACTCAATGTTATCGGGATCGAACTTTAGAATGAGATTGCACGATAATTTATCTTCCGAAAAGACTGTTTCATATTTCTGGATTCCGAGCTTAACTCGATCTATCAATTCTTCAACGCTCCCTAAATAATAACTGTCATTATCTTTTGAAACATATTTATATATACCGGTGTTACACTTCATTGTAATCGAACCGATGCCTCGCAAACTTTTATTATATGCGAAACTAGGAGATTTCTCTGCTGGGTCAGACATGATCAATGTAATGGTATCTTAATTAAATAGTGATATGCATAATCTAAATTTTTCAAATTTTTATAATCCGCACCACGTTAGGTTAGGGTAATTGTGCGCTATACTTCGGACGGCTGGGACTACATTCCCATGAATGTTATATAAAATTTCTGCATCTAAGACCCCGCTGCGGTAAATTTTCTTTTTTGATATCCCCCCTTTGGGCCACTCGGTTTTATTTTTGCAATCAACGAATTCTGGATTTGATTGCGTCGTTTCTTTAAATAATTTGTCGCCGACATTGTAATGTACGCCGGCGGGGTAATAGCTACAATTACCATCTAGGACTCCGAATTTGCCTCTTTCTTGGATTATAACGGACTTATCCATAAAGTATTCCCAAACAATAGATCCGTTGCGGCCTTTTTGAGCAAAGAATTCTGTTTCTGTCGCGAGTTCCTTTTCGTTCTCATCGAATATTTTTTTACTATGCATACCATTGATTATTATAAGGATTGGTTTCTTTTTAAGCGGCAGTTTAATGCGATACATTAAGCCAATTCCGACTCCCAAGCCCAAGCCCAACGATAGTGCTTGTAGAGCCATGATTCTGTCTGATAACATGAAAAATATATATAAAACTTACTATGTAACTATTATTTCAATTTTTTCTCTCTCCGTTGCTTAATTTTTGTATCATGGAATTCTATATATGCCTGATTGTTTTCAAAATGTTAGCATTCGACTTGACGAACCATTTATCGATTCAAATCCTGCGGGAAATGCAAGAGTCACACAAGTTGGTGATTATATATACGTTGGATCCTTAAATTTCATGAACATTTATAGTCTCCGTACCAAAGCGCGATTGGCTTCCATAAGCCTTATCGGATATACTCCTCGAGCACGCCCACTCCCCCAAAATCGACTATTGATTCTAACCGGAACATCATTAATTCTATTTGATAATACGGACCCTTTCAATCCACAAAAACTGGCATCCATAACTGTTGGCGGCGGCGTTATCGATTTTGTTCTCTCCGAAGATAATTCGGTAGCCTATGTTCTTCACGTTAGTGGCCTAGATACCGTCGAAATAAGCGCCCTTGATACTTTAACAATAACTGACACATTTCAATTAGTCGCAAATGTTGCAGCAGGTATATACATAGAGTTCACCAACCAAGCACTCTACGTAGGCGCTTTAACACATAATCTACTTTACGTGTTTGACATAAGAAATACCAATCATCCAAAAAACGTTCAACAAATTTATAATAATCTGGCACCATCTTTTCTTACGCAAACTGTTTGTTTCCCGACTATGTTGATCTCTAGCGGAATCTTTGGAATTATCTTTTATGATATCGCCGATCCTTTCGATCCGATAGAAATCGATCAACATCAAACGGGATTTTTGAATGTCATTGCGGCAATTCCTGGAACTAATTATGTTGCTAATAGCGTTTTTTCTCCTGAAAACAAACTAGTTATTGCTGAATTATTGATCCAAAAAAGCACATCTGGTAAGATTAAATGTGTGACATATAATCCGATTAACAGCGTTAAATTACAAAGCGGTCGTCTACCGTCAGATACATATGTGATTCCTTCTGTAACGAATAATAACAAATATCAAATCATTGTTCCTAATTCTTATGAGCCAATGATCCAAGTCGGAAAATTGAAGTTTGGTTAGTTTGTAGTCTGGTAGGGGGATTAAGAGTGTGTGTTAATGGCTGGGAGATGAACGGGCATGTTTTTAGATGGCATCGGAATGGGAGGAAATCGATGGAGTGTTATTATGAGAAGAATAAATTGGAGGGGAAGTGTAAGGAATTTTATGAGAGCGGGGATGTGAAGAGGGAGGTGGATTATAAGAATGGGGTGAAGGATGGGGTTGAGAGGGAGTGGTCGAGAGATGGGTGGGTCGTGTATTTGTGTGAGTATCAGTTGGGGTTGAGGCATGGTGGGGAAATGACATGTGATCCGGAGAGTGGAGAGAGGAGTATTTATCATGAATTTAAATTGGGGAAGTTGCACGGGAAATCTATTATTTGGAATGATGATGGGACGAAATATATGGAGACCGATTATGTGATGAATGTAACGAGTCGGTTGGTAGTTTATGGGGGTGGGGATAGGAAGGTGAGGGAGACTGAGTTTAAGGATGGGGTGATGAGTAGGAGTAGGGGATGGAATAGTGATGGTTCGTTATGGTATGAATGTGTTTATGAGGGTGAATCGGAAAGGATGGTGGTTTTGAATGATGATAAGGGAAGGAATTGCGCGTTGGAGGAGGGGGATGTGGAAGTATGGAAAGGCTGTGTTTCAGAAGATGGTGGAAAATTTGTTATTGTTAAGTTGTTAGTGCCCGGGGGTGCCAAACGTGTTACGCCGATAAATCGGAAAAACATTTCCAGGGTTGAATGTGGGAAAGTAGTTCAGATTATTGATGAATCGGGAAAAGAATACGAGGTAGGTAGATCGTTAATGCATAAGAGAGGGTTGGTGTATAGAGTTGGTGAGATGGTTTATGCGAAGAATTATGAGCCGTCTGTTAATGTGGAGTGTGGGGCGGGGATTAATGTTCATAAGCATCCGGATCATTGTATGCAATGGAAGGGTTGGATGTGAATAAATGAATTAATGAATTAAAAAATTGAAATGAAAAGGGTAAGGGGATTGTAAAACAGATTTTGAGCAGTAGGAGTGTTCATTGGCAAAATGGGTGGTTCGGTTAGTGTTGCGTTGGAGGAGACGAAAAAACGTATCGCTACGTGTTTGGAGAAGAAGGAAGATATTGTTGGATCGGTTGAGGTTAAGAATGCAATTGCTGCGTTGACGATTCCTGATTTGAGTCTTTTGGTTGCCTGGGGTAAGGAAAAGAATACGGATGTTTTGCTGGTGGTTGCATCGATTTATGAAGCTGGGAGTGCGACAATTCCGAAGAATTTGGTTGAAAATTTTGTTTTGACGAAGTTTGTTGCGGATAAGACTGAGAATCATCGGGTGTTTTTTAAGTTGGCAACGTTATATCGCGATGGCGCTGGTGTCGCAGTGAATTTGGATGAGATGAAGGCGTATATCGAAAAGGCCGCTGCTTTGTTCAATTCCGAAGCGTTGACATGGTTGGGGGTTCAATATGATAATGGGACGAACGGTTATGCGGTGGATCATGTTAAAAGCGTCGCTTATTATTTGGATGCTTTTAAATATGATCCGAATGCAAGGGTTGCGTGCTATAATATGGGATGTCACTTTTACGAGGGGGATGCCGTCGGACTGAGTTATTATACTGCATACGAATGGTTTGAAAGGGCGGCAAAGCTCGGGGATGTTGATGCTTTGATGCAGCTTGCTATGATGAATTATTTTGGCCAGGGTTGCCCTAAACATCTGACGAAAGCTGCCGATTTATACAAAGAAGTAATCAGTATTGATCCCAAGAATTCTAAAGCGATGTATCAGTTGTCTGTGATGTATCAGAAAGTATTCTTTGATGAAAAGAACCACGTTTTTTTGTTGGAGCAAAGCGCTGCGCTGAACAATCCCGAAGCATTGAATGCTCTAGGCCTTGAATATTTGACTAAGAATGAAGAAAAGGGCATCCATCTCTTAATCAAAGCAGGAGAACTTGGATTTACATTCGCGTCGTACAACCTAGCGATGTTTTATAAAACCAAACCCGGTAAACAATTTATCGCTTTGAAATATTTCAACGTTGCGTATAAGAAATTTGTTAATGTCATCGATAAGACGCTTTGTAGCACCGAAATGGATAAATTGATTATGGTCTGTAAGGGTGATTTGTTGGCTCTTTTGGATAAAGTGCCTATTTTGCCTATTGTGACTACGGAAGAACCGGATACTGTTCATGTATAAAAGTTGAAATAGTTATTGTTTGAAAAGTTCATTTGTTTTGTTTTGTTTATGAGTTCGTTCGATGAAGCGAAGGATTGGTGAGATTGTAGGTGGTGATGATTCGCAAGAGTGTCAGGTGAGGGATTGCAAGGAGATGACACATGGGTTGTTTTGTAGATTGCATAGGGGTGCGGATATCAAACCCTGCAAAATGTGTAACTATTATTATTTGCATGAACCGACGTTACGGGATTGTTGCAAAGTATGTTCAGCGAAATTACCCGCACATCGCTTTCCGGACATGCATCGTGGTGTAATTAAATACAAGGCAGCTGCCGAGCCAAAAGAAACGAACGTCGGCAACACATTTATTTGGCGAGATAGTAAAAATTGTGCCCTAGATCCGGAAGCTGGAACCGATTTTCTAGGAGTCATTCTAGGCATTAACGATGATGATAACGAATATCATGTCTGTTACCTATTTTTAGGCAAATATTCCGAACTGGGTCACCGAACACAAAAATGTATCTTTCCTGGCGATATCGAAGCGTATATCTCACGCGAATCATTCGCACGAATTAATCCAAAACTTCTCAATTGTCGGTTAATCCCAATGATAGATTCTGTTGCCATCTCCTTCGATACCATCGACGAATCAAATATTGAAAACGTTTTATGGATGGATCCTGAGACCAAATGTCTAACCCAATGGCAAAGCAAATCATTTGGCGTCCAGCGAGAGCGTCATACGAAATACATGGTCGGCTTCTGTGATGACGAAATCAAAACCAACAATCACTTTCTGACCAAAAGTATTCGTCAGTTAGATAATTTACCAGAAGCAAAAGTTTGCCTGTTCGAAACACGCAGCGGACATATCACTCGGGAAATATTAGCACAAACGACTATCAAAGCGAAAAATATCACTATTCCAAACAATTCTAACGCAGAATTTGAAGCGATATCTTCCGCAAAATGGGCAGAAAACGTTATTCTCTCTCCAGATAATTTCAAAAGCTATCTCAAATATCTAATACAAACTAGATCGAAGCTGAGAGTGATCTTTTTCGATAACGATAGTCCAACCATATTAAAAAAATCGCGCAGGAAAACAGGAGCGAAATGGATCGTTCCAAAAAATGAGAACGTTGAAGAATTATTCAGATCAAACGTTCTCGGATATAAAATTGTCCTTGCGATGGTTACATTCTTTATTGCCTCAAAACCGATCGTCGACAAGGAAATAATCAATACGTACAACACGCAATCGCAAAATCTTACCCTCCTTATGGCCAAAAAAGCCGGCTACCTTTTGATGGATTATAATTTCTATCAATACGGGCACAGTACACGTCAATACTTGTTTCAATGTTATGTATTCGACAAACTTATCGTTATCGAATAATTTTATATGTGCGTATATATAGATGAGTTCTTTTTTTCAAAAGTATCAGAAATATAAATCGAAATATTTAGGGGGTAGGCGTAAATTAAAGAGAGAGAACGAGTTTGTTAAGGAAATGGACCAGAGAAGCATTATTGTTTTTGGAGAAAATTATTCGGCAGAATATACGAAAGAGGGAGCGGGGGACCCACGTGTTACATTTTTTTTCAAAATTGTGCGTGGGTTACCGAGGGATCAGATTAATTTGTATGTGAAGAGTATTCTGCAGTTGTATGATGAAACGGGAGATAGGAACGTATTTTTAGATTTATTCGTTATAATGTTTCATAGTAGGGATATTCGAGGAGGGAAAGGCGAGCGTGATATATTTTATGAAATGATGATCGAGTTGTATGAAAATTATCCAGAAATAATTTTGGAGCTTTTAGCGTTGGTGCCGTATTATGGTTACTACAAAGATTATTTCCGAATGATGGAGATGGTTGGCCACGTTCATAATAGTTTTACCGCAAGGATATATGAGTTGGTAGCGGGGCAGTTGAATTTAGATACAGCAGCTCTTGATAGAGCAAAGGAGGGAGTACCAAAGATTTCATTATTGGCGAAATATATTCCGAAAGAGCACAAGTATTTCGATCAGGTGTACAGATTTGTTGAGCACATTTCCAAAATTTTATATCCAGAAGTAAAAGATATGAACGAACAAAAACGGTTGTATCGACTTCAAGTATCAGCGCTGAATAAAGCTTTGGGGACTGCCGAAGTATTAATGTCTGCCCGAAAATTTGCGGAAATTAATTTTTCGAAGTTGGCCAGTAAAGCGACGTTTAAATATCGGAAGGCGTTCTTAAATATTGGTGTGGATAAAAATACTGAGCGGTCGATTGAAGAGGATAGGAAGAAGGCGAGGGATAATTTTTTGAAAGCTATTAGGGATAAAAAGATTAGTGGTAAGCAATTGGAGATATATGAGATAGCAAAGATTGTTAAGGAGGATATGGATCAAAAGATTACTAAAGAAGAGGTTAGTTTGTTTCAAGTGCAATGGGACAAGATTAGAGAAAATTTATTGAAACAACTCGGTACTGAGATTGATTTAGCGAATTTGTTACCGATAGCGGATGTGTCGGGATCGATGTTTGGGATGCCGATGTATGTTTCTGTTTCCTTGAGTTTGTTGTTGTCGGAGATTTCGAAAACATTTGCGGATCGGATTGTGACTTTTTCGGAGACGCCGGAATGGATAAAGTTAGATCGTAATGCAGATGTTGTCACGAAGATGAGGCAGGTATTTGCGGCGCCTTTTGGGCTGAACACTAATTTCGAAGCGGTGTATGATATGATCATTGATGTCGTGAGGAGTAAGAAATTAGAGGAAAAAGATATTCCGGACCTAATTGTATTTTCGGATATGCAATTTGATTTGGCGGCCACTCCGGAGAGATATAAGACGCATCATCAGATTATAGTAGAGAAGTTTCAGAATGTCGGAATTGAGATCAGCGGAAAACCGTATAAGATTCCGAGGATTATATATTGGAATTTGAGGGCGGATACTATCGGATTTCCAGTGCAAGCTAATACGCCGAATGTTGAGATGATTTCTGGTTTTTCGCCGAATTTATTGAAACATATTTTAGGTGGGAATATTTCGAAGGGGTTTAAAATTATCACTCCTTATGAGACCCTTCGGAATATCCTTGATGATGATAGATATGCGATCATCCGGGAGATTACCAATGCAGAAATAAAAAAATTGAAAAACGTAACTCCTTGAAGGATCCATAACTTCTGAGGCTATGAATTGGATTCCGGTACTGCAATTATCGAATAACCTTTTCCTAGGAAACGGGTCCGGTATATTTATACCTCACTCGCTTTCCCGAACAATAAAACGGCTGCCAAGAACAAACAAAGAGAAAAACAAAAGAATATTCCGTTGAGTAGCTTTTTATTACTATTATCACCGCCAGAAATACGTTTTGAATATTTATGTTTATGTTCCGCAATTTCTGACAACGGAATCGAATCCATACATTGCGGGCACATCACCTGAATATGTGTCAGCTCATGCTTCACATAATCGGGCACTAACCCCTTCCACTCACAATCCCCTTCCAAACATTGAACAATAACTTTATCAATATATCTTTTAATTTCCGCAGCTTCCGCCGTATCAGTAATTACAGCCGAACACACTTTACATATTTTTTTTATCCGCCTCCTAATACAATTTTCGCAAAAGATGTGCTTACAATTAGTCATTATTGGATTTCTACATATGCGCCTACAGATCCCACATAAAAGGAGCAACCGGGTTTCGCTACAATGGAACCCATCCAACCTCGATAATTGCAAATTTCCTTGTTCTTCCATAATGATGCTCCAAGTTACAAATAATGATCCTTCTGAATGTTTATCATTCAATTTTCTCTCATAAAATTGAAATCCCGAATAATTTATAGAGCTCTATACTAATACACATGATTTATCGAAGATGATACGTTATTGGCCCCCACATCCTCAGGAAATATATAGCATCATGCGATTTCAAAAACGATCCAATCCCGGCCCCTCATCTCGAGTTCCACGCATATTGCCCCCTAAAGTTTGCGCGATGTGTAAACTCAACCCCATCACTAACAATCACTGCTGCAGCCCCAAATGCTCCGAAATTCTCCAATCGCTCAAAATAATCAATCTTTAAGTTACACCTGCTTCTATCGCAAATTTTATCACTTGGTTGATTACTTCTCGAAAATGTTCATTTTGGCTGATCTGGATAGCTAGATCCTTGATGATCGTAACCAATTTTACAACGGCGGTAGTCTTTTTGCTTTCCACCGCGGCTGTAAGCTTAAATTCGGGATCAGACGAAACGCACGCCCTTATCACTTCTATTTCTCCTTTGGTCACCTTCCCTAACTCCCCCTTCAAAACAGCCACCATATTATAAAAATTCTTAAATTCGGCGGGACAATTCTCATGAGTCACAACGCTCTGATTATGCAACAATATCCCTTTATAATTCAAACTCGTCAACACAACATCCAAAATCACAAACGCGCTCAAATCGTAGAATACAAACGAATCCAAATCAACCAAAGCGCTCCTACTGATCTTTTTATTAATCACAACCTGCTCCACCATGATATTATAAAACGTCCCACGAATCATCCCTGCGCTAATATCTGTCGCCGGCGCCTTTTGACTTTCCACATAGAAATTGATAACATCAACAATGATCTTCTTAAATGTATCAAATCGTGAAACTGCTTCCACTAATTGCCCCAAGACTAGCGTATGTTGTTCTTTCCTATCTGGCATTTTCTGTAATTTGCGGAGATTATCAATTGCAACAAAAAGCTCGCGAAAATTAACTGCTACGTTAGCCGATGTTACTTTATTGCCCCTGATCGTTTGAAATCCACCAGGCATTCCACAAAGCTCTTGAACGGTACCCTCCAAAAGTTCCTTCACGAAAACACCCCCCGTCCCCCCACCAGTCAACCGCGGAATCGAAACTTTCGAATCAGTCCTCAACGCGATTCCGAGCATCGTGTGATAAATAGTTTCCCGAATTTCATCTTCTGAAATCATGGCTACAACTACTAAGTTCCACTATTCTGGAGTCCGCAACAACAAACTATTTCAATTTTTTCAGAAAGTTGAATAGATTAGTCTTTAATGATACCATTATATATCACATGGTGACAACGCAATGAATCCCATGGGATTTGAATTCGATCAAAATCGGGAAGACTTGAAAGAATTTTCTTGCAGTATTTGCCTATTGTTATGTAGAACACCGGTGATCACAAACTGTATGCACATATTCTGTTTAGGGTGTCTGCAAACAAATCAACGTCTAACAAATAAATGCCCTAACTGTCGCGTGACTATAATTTCTGTAACAGAAAATAAAATAATTAAGAATTTTATTGAGAGGCAACCAACGAATTGTACATGCGGATGGACCGGGACTGTTAGTTCATACATGAATCATGAATTGACACATCGGGGGCCAGAACCAAAAATAATTCCTCCTGCCATAGACACAGACGAGGATGATTACGATGCCTTGTACTATAGCTTCCTACTATTCTTAGCGACACTTGGATTAGGCGCGTTAAAAATAATATAAATATATCTTAATTTATATATATAATGAGTGACTTGGATGGAAAGGTTATGTATTATTTGAACCATCTTGATCAATTACATGATTCGGTGGAGGTCAGCAAAGAATTGTTAGCGCAATGCATTGAGCACGAGCCAAAGAATAAATATTATTTAATGATTATTGGCTTGATTCTGGCTTGGTTGGGGGAGAAGAAGAATTCTATTGAGTGGTTTGAGAGGGCGGCACAATTTGATTACGCCGAAGCCATGTATGTTTTGGGAATGATATACGAGGATGAGGGGAACATTGAGAAGGCGAAAGCATGGTATAGTGAAAGTTCGTATTTAGGGTATAGCCCAGGTATTATAAAATTGGCGATTATAAATAAAGAAGACGCGGAATTTTTTAGGGAGCTAATGACTTTTGCTTATACGTATGCGGGGGATACAAAGATGCGTGAGAATGCGATTAAAGTTTATACTGAGTTGAAAAATTTCAATATTTCTCAGCATGAGAGTGATTTGATAGCAGCGAATAAAGAATTTTATTTGAAATCACAAGTTAAGCATTTGGAACAACAGAATGCGTTATTGATAGCTGAGAATGATTCATTGAAGCATCCGAAGAAGACGTTTTGTGAGCGGTTGGGGTTAATGCTAAGAAAATCTGATGGTGAAGTTGGTTATTATCCGGTGAGGAAGAAGTTTGAGAACTTCCCCCATTTTTAAAAAGTTGAAATAGCGAAGTTGTTGGAAGATCCTTAACTCTGGATTTGGACTATGTGCTTCAGGGCTATGGCGGATTTGAAAATGACTCCGAGGCAGATTGCCGAAATGAACGAATTGCTTGACTCGATGGGGTTGTTGGGAGAGGAATTTCCGAATAGGGTTGAAATGGAATTGGTACCCATGCCGGCCAGCCCCGCGGCGGTGAAACGGTCCGTTGTGAAAGGAACTGTTTGCCCTTGGTTCGAAAAATTGAAAAAAACAATCATTGGCTAGTAATAGTTAGCACTGTTAGTTCGATCACGGGGTTGTTCCTGATCACCTTCTCTACTTTGAAATTGTTGTTATCCTTGCTTGGCTCATTGATGAGCTTATGTCCGGAATGTTTTTTCGAGCTCTTGGTCGTTTCCTATCTAGCAAGTCTACTATTACATGGCTCGAAGAACTCACCGGAAAAGAACGCAAGCCTTAATTTTATATCTAAAAACATGGATTCATCGGGGTCAATTTTTCGTCTAAACTCCATATATCAACTTCTTCGCTATCTGAATCTGCGTACCCATCAACAATTTTATTTATTTTATCGGCATCGTTTTCTACGTTCATTGGCAAACCGCAGGTATTATCATTTTTTGCAATCTGATCTGTAATGTGCGCCCTTATTATTTTTGTAAGAGCCGAATAAGTTCCCTTCACGCTTTCCTTGAAAATAGGTTCCAAAACGGCGGTATCATCGTTCCTCTCCCAGTGATTTGTATACTCCCCCACTATACTCAAATAACAATTGGTTATATCCTTCCTTTTATCATACGTCAACGTTATAACATGATTTTCATAAATATAGTTATAATCTTTCCCACCCTTCAAATTTCCGGTATATTTCAACGTTCGCTCTTCATCAGGACTAATAAAACTGAAATTCAAAGTAATGTTGATTTCAGGTCCTTCATAAATATTATTCCTAGATTCTGCGCCTTCGAAAATAAATTTATTTCTAAACTCGTCGGTATTCGTTATGGTTTCCCAAAAAGTTATCAAGTCGGAACCATTAAAATATTTACAATTTTCCAGGTAGCCATAATTATTTCCTGCGCGATGCTGAATTACGCAGCATATGCATCTATACAGCTCGTTCAAAAAATCGCTCTCATCTGGTGTTTTAGTGAATCTATATATCGCCAACGATCTAGCCTGATAGCCCTTTCCATAGCCACTGCATTCGCTAATTTCAAAATCCATTATCTCATCCCCAGAGAAATAGAGATATATCGGCTTTAACTCTTCGGGTTCGTAAATTTCAAGCGTTTGTCTTCCCGGGAGTAATTGAGTAAATTCCCATTTGATTTCTTTCACTGTTAAACTCATTCTTCTTAAATAGTTTGGAATCAATCTGTACCTCCCAAACATTTCGTCCAGAATGTAGTCCATACCCAAATCTAAGATTCTTAAGAAATTTGTATCGAGATTGAAAAGATTTTGTGCGACTTTATAAGCTTTGCCCGTAATTTTGTCGAAAATTTGTTTGATATTCAGCATGCCTAGGGGATTAGTAGGGTGCGTAATGTGTGTAACTACAAACGCCCATTGTTTATATTTACACTTGAATTGTTTCGTAGCGTCGAGATTGTGGAAGAGTTTCATCCATTCGAGATCGTCGAATTCTGGTTTTTCATCGTAACCGACTATTTCGAATCCGTATGAGGTAATTGCTTGAACCTGGAATGAATCTATGTGATAACCTAGCGGTGATCTTATTTGGGATTGTTCCATTTATTATTAATGATGGGTTTAAATATATGTAATTCTCTTGCTTGGGGGATAGATATTCAATTTTTTGGTGATGAAAAAATTGATAAGTTAAATCGTTAGGGAGTTTGTGTTTGGGTGTAGGAGTAGTAGGGGATATGGATCTGTGTAGTATTTGTTTGGAATTGGAGGGAGAGAAGGAAGTTGTCGAGACTGAGTGTAAACATTTTTTTCATAAGGAGTGTTTTATGAATTTGAAAAATCGTGCGTGTCCGATATGTCGGAGTGATGTGGAAAGTTTGTTGCAGGATTTGGGGGTGGCAGATGAGAATTTTGTTGAGGAGGATGGTGATGATGGTGATGATGTTAGTGAAGATGGTGTTGAAGATAGTGAGTTGTATATTAAATTAGATCGAGTATTGAATGAGTTTGCTGTTGCATGTTATTTGGAAAAGATTAATTTTCAGAGAGATTATTCGTGTTGTAATACGTGTGGGAATGCGGAGATATGCAGTGAAAATGAAAAAGCTGCGGGGGATAAGAAATTTTATGGGTATATTTTTTATCATTCGCAAGAGAATGATCAGTTATTGGAGGATGTTAAGGGTGGTTTGGATCCGATTAGTATACATCTTTCGTGGGGAATTTTTAATGAGGTGAGTGATGAGTTACATACGGAGTTTGCTAAGAAATTGCAGGGGTTGGCGAAGGGGGTGGAGGATAATGATATGAAGCTGGAGATGGAGTATGATGAGGAGGAAGGGGTGAAACGGAAATTGGTGTTGCATTGTAGTTTGATCGGGGAGTGAAAAAATTGAAATAGTAAGTTATTGTTGAGTGTATTGTATTTTGGTGTTGGGGGTAGTTTTTGCTGTTATGGCGGATAGTTTGGGTGACTTTGGGTCTCCTGTTGGGGCGAAAGGGTTTGGATTTGTAGGTGTTGATTCCGTTGGTTCGGTCTCAGGGAGTGGTACACCAGTGGGATTTGAGAGGAAGAGTGCTAGTCCGGCTGGGGCTGGGGCTGCTGTGATTAGTGGTGAACATAAACCAACTGGTTCGAAAGGGCTTACGATTCATTTGGTAGATAAATTTGAAGAATTGGATTTGATGGTCAAACATATGAATGAAGAGTATGCTTCGGTTATTGAGATCACTGGGCTTGCAGAGGTTGATATTAATGCGTTGACGTATGGAAAATCGAAGATGGTGGTGGATGTTAATGCGGTGTTGTTGAATACGGATGAGCATAAGCGTAGGTGTACTGAGGATTGTGCGAAGAGGCATGGTGCGGCGAAAATTGTTGGGGGGATTAGTTATACGGAGACTGAGGCGAATAATATTGAGAAACTTGAAGCGCTTAGGTTGAAGGGGACGCACATTATTTTTGTTAGTGATGATGATGAAAGGATGAGGGCGGTTATTGAGGCGCGACTTAAGGCTTTTGGGTATTGTGCGCCGGTGGTTTGGTGTTCGGGAGGGGTGGCGATGGGACCGTATGTTAAAGAGCAATTGCCGAATATTAGGAGTGGGTTGGTATATGTTCTTGGGGTGGATCTAGAAATTATCAAATCTTTTGTTGGTGTGAAGGCCTATATGATTGAGCGTGTTGTACTTATGAAATACAGCATTGATGGGTTGTAGTATATTTTTTTATAGGATGGGTTCAAAAAAGTTGAAAATAGGAAGTGTTTGGAAGGCTCTTATCTTTTGAGTTTTAAGTACTGAATCACAATCGATCAAACAATGGCTCGCACTACTTCGGATGGTAAACGGGATTATGCCCAGGACCGATCGTTCGCGCTTCTCGGTATCGCTCCGAACACAGACGATGAAGTTCCTGTTTCCGTTCTCTCTGCAACACTCCCGACTCGTCTGCCAGGTCGTGGTGCTGCGGCTGCGGCTGCTTCGGGTACTGCCCCTCGCATGCCAACCGCTGCGGCCCCTGCTGCTAATCCGCTGACTTCAACCATCATTGCTCCTATGCCAGCGGCCGCAATTGTTTGCAATCCTCTGACTGCGACCATCGTCTTTGATCGCAATGCAGGTCATCCTGCGGCTCCTGCGGCTCCTGCGGCGGTCGCTCCTCCTCCAATTGCTGATGCCAAAATAGAACCGCCGGTGAAAATCACGAACTTCAAAGGGGTTGTTGATTTGGTCCATCACAAGTATGACGCATTTCGTTATCCGGGGATGCCCGATGCCGAATTCAACAAGTTGGCGTTCGCTCCGTCATACGCGTTCATCCCGGTTTCGCTGTTGTTCATGCTCACCAAGGAGTACGAAGCAGCGTGTGCCAAACTGCCCCATAAATTCGATGGGCGCGCGCGTGGAACCCCCTTTGTCGTCGATGGGATCAGTATGATGCTCATTGACCGGCTTGCTGCGACCTTCTTGGGAGAACTCCTTCGTCGCGAGATGAAAGTCGTTTTCCTCGACAAGGATGAGAAATTCAAGGCACGAACGGAGAAGCTCCTCGAGACGGCTGGGTTTCCTGGAGCCACAGTTTGGTGCAATGGAGAAGTCCCCGTCGGCGCTTACCTTAAGAGCCGAATCCCTCGCCTCGTGGGTGGTTTGGTATACGCTGTCGAAACTGACCCAGCCAAATTCGCAACCTATGTCGCCCCCGATGCTTTCACCACCGAACGCGTTGTCCCCATCCACTACCTAAAGTTCACCGAATAAAAAAATTGAACACCTTATCCCTTTCACAACCTCCTTCTTTTATAAAACCACACACCATCATGGGTACACTATCTACCAAAGTCCCCCCAAAACCCACCCCCGATCTCTGCATTTGCGGAAAATCAAAACAAAACAAACTAGATTCCAAATGTCTAACATGCAACATAAACTTCGTCCACACCGATTTAGATCGAATCTACGAAGGTTGCGAATATTGCCAACGAGATTGTTTTTATATGGAAGCAACTTGTTGCCCATGCCAGCAGCACGCAAGAAACCGATCCAACACAATATATTCATCTTTACCATTTCCACACAAACTAACCCATGAAATAAACGGCTACGACCAACCCCTTTATGAAAAGGGCCGCACCCGCTGTCGCAATAGGAGTTGCGGGTTACTAATTTGTTCGGAACATTCAATCAAATGCACTAATCTCCATTGTCAAAAGCGTATGTGCGTCAAACATTTTACCAAATGTCTCCTATGTAAACAATTTTTTTGCAACGATTGCTATCCATTTCATAGGATAACTCCCGAGTGCGGTTGTAAGATCCATCAATGTAGAAAAGCAGCAGGGGTTTGTTATTATTGTAAATCAACAAGTAAAACGCATTTGAAAGTAGCATTTAAGAAAGCAAGTTATTCAGCGGATAAATGCTACTCTCAGCGGATTGACATTTGTTGTTTGTGTCAGAGATACTATCGAGATATCATTTCGTCAAGTGCGATACATAGTTTTTGTCACTATTTGTGCCATTGTGGAGCGGATGTTTGTAAAGATAGTACCGCAACTTGTGATGTTTGTTCCCATTATTTATCCCACGGCAAATGGGAATTGGGGGCAGATTTATTTTTTACGACGAAATCAGGAACCGATATTCGTAATTTCGTTAATATTTGTTGTATATGCGAAGTTCGTACAGATATAATGGTACAAACGATCTTTCATTGTGATAAAGAAATTATTTTATTTTTAAAAATGTAGCACGTTATACTAAGTCTTTGCGAGCGACGAGGAATATCGTTTTCTCGGTTGATTCCATAAATGGATAGGGTTGTTCGGTATGCATTTCCGCATGACCGAAAATGCTGATGAGTGTTGTTAGGATGTTCTCCTGCGAACGCTTGATAAGGGGTGTTAGATCGGTAGAAGGGTTGAAGATTCGAATTTGGTTCAGACCTTCGATTGTTGTTGGTTCGTTATAGAAAGTATGGATGATACCTCCGCCAAAGAGTTCGAATTCAAAGATCAGCTTGCCGCCATGGACCAAGATATTTTTCGCGTCCGAAAAGAGATCGGGGATTCGGTGCATCTCTTTGAAAGTACGACGGGTAAAGAGAATGGCGATAACAGGAACACCAGTACTTTGCAGCTCATGGAAGAAGCGCTTTCGAGCAAGTGCATCATCGAAGTCTAGAGGGACATCTGGTTCGTTAATGAAGGATTTATTGATTTTCAAAACGTTAACGTTGGCAGGAACTTTATCGAATACACATTTGTGATGCCGTTGTTCCGCTTTATCACCGGTGATTATCAAAATCGTTGGTAGTTTGGCGATTCCGGAGTATGTATCGATAAGACCGTATATGTCTTGTTCGATTATTTTTGTTGATGTCGAACGTTTGCGATCGGTTGCTTCTGTTGCTTCCGCGGTGATGGCAGCGGCGGGTGGTGCTGCGGGTCCCAGTGGTGCTGCGAGTGGTTTTCGTTCGTCAGGTTTGGAGTGACGAGCAGGAATTGATGGTAGGGGAGGCCCAACTGGTTCCGATGGGTCTGCTTCATCTTCTTTTGTAATATTAGGCAGCCGATGACGAGGAGGAGCACTTGGTGGTGCTGTTGGATGGACCACTGGAGCCACTGCAACAGGTGTTTCCATTGGTTGTGGCATTATGGGTACAGGCGCAGTACCCGGTTGACCCGCTGGACCCGATGGACCATATTGCATAAATTGTCCATACGGCACGAATTGTCCCGCGTGTTGGGCCCATGCTGCTGCCATCGGTGGCACTCCATATGCTCCCGTCGGCGCGAACGGAACAAAATATCCACCATATCCACCCCGTCGATTAAATCCCCCACGACGCCCTCGACCACGTCCGCGTTCTTCTGCCATTGGCTTCTAAAACCCACTCAAACCAAAAGACTCTCCAACAACACCAAATTTCAATTTTTTCTCTCCCCCATACACACAGCTCTTATCTAAACCACTATTAATGATATATATATTTGGCTACGGATCTTTAATCAACTCTTATTCGTTAGCATCTACCCTATTGCAATTTTATAGTTTTTCTGAAACTCAACTCGAAACGTTAACTAAATTTCTCCCCCATGAAAACATTTTCGAAAAAGTCCAAAGTATCAACAATACTATCCTCATTGTCCGTATAAAAGGTATCAAACGAGGTTGGTTCGTTTATGGATTATCCCCTTACATTAAAAGCGGCGGCCTATCACTAACACCAACGTACCTAGCCGCATATCCCGAAAAGCACTGCCATTGTAACGGAGTATTATTCCCCGTCTCCCCCGAACAATTATCCCGCATAGACGCCCGCGAAAGTGCCGCCGGCTACATCCGTACCCCCCTCGCCCACGATGATATTCACTTTCTCAAAAACCCAATTACATTAACCCCAGGCGATCAAGTCTTCTACTACGCTATCGACAAGGCCAAAATGGTTAAACCATCCGAAGAGCATCCAATCATTCAATCATACGTAGATATTTGTATATCTGGTTGCATCATTATAGATAATTTATTACAAGATGACGAATTCGGATTTTCAATTGAATTTATCATGAGCACCGCACGATGGAGTAAGCATTGGATTAATGATCGTTTGAAAGTTTATGCGTCGCACACTTATGAACCGTATACTAGCCAGATCAATAAATTATTGTCGTTAACTATTGATGAATCTATTTTGGAGCAGATTAAAATAGATCCGTCGTAATTAAATTTGATTTTTTGAAGGTTTGAATCGTAAATGTATAAGTTGGTGGGGGGTAATTTGATAAAGTGTATGGCTCGTGCGCTCGTTATCGCCGGTGCGTTGGGATGTGGACTTTTAGCGTTTGCGGGGGCGCGGAAGATTAGAGATGGGCATGATACCGTTAAATATTCGAAGTGTGAAGCGAAAAAAATAGTGAGGGAAACAAAATTGTATGATAACATGAGCGAGATTCCGAATGGGTTTAAGGGGATCATTGGATTGACGATTCCGAAAATGACGCGGCCGGTTGGATTTGTTACGATTAGAAAGCAAGATGTTTATGACGGAAGGTGGGATGTTGTCGGAGAACGGATGTTACAGATTGGCATTCCGAATTTTAATTATGAGCATATGGTAGAGGGGATTGATAAAGTCGAACCATATTTGGGGAAGGGATTTACTGAGACAGGCACAGGAGTAAAAATACAGAAGATATTGGAGAATGAATTTAAGATTAATCATAATTGTACGCAGAGTGATGATAATGCGAATTGGAATATTATTTATCATACTTTTCAGGAGCGGGTGTTATTTTTCGGAGGGGAGAAAAGGCATGATGCATTTAATGTTGACAGGATTGGAATTGGGCCAGAAAGGATTGCGGGGGAGATGGTTAAGAATATCGGCAACATGGGAAGGAAGGAGAAAAAATTGGGATATGTTGCTTGTGGTATAGGTTTATGCGGAGTATTATGTTGCCGTTATTTGTTAAAAAAAATTTGATGTTTGGTTGATTGGGAGATCGTTCGTTAGTTTATAGATGTAGAAATGGACGATATATTTAAGGTGGTAGAATATCGGGGTGATGACGGAAATTTTTTGGGTGTTATTTTGAGGGGTGACATTGTGGGAGATTATGTTTGTTGTTTCCTCAAAAAAAGTGGATATAGGCAATGGCGAGTGAGATCTTTCGATGGGTTTTCGATGTTTACGGTTGAAAATATTATCCCGATAGATATAAAATTGACACCATTGTTGAAAAATCAGCGTTTCAGCCAGGAAGCGTTTTCAGAAGAAATTTTGCGTAAAATTATTTGGATTGATGAGAACCCAAATGATCTAATAAATTTCAAATCAGATATAAAGCCGATGGCAGCCATTAAGAAATCGAAGGATATGCGCGGAAAATATGATGTACAGACGATCGCGTATAATGAAATTTACGCGAAATGTTTGGTGGGGGTTGTTTCGAAGGAATTGAAGGCGTGCGTATTGGATACTGCTGGGAAATATACGTGCGTAGCTTTGAATAAAATAGGTGTATTGCCTAAGAATATTATCGTACCGAATAATTCGTATGGTGAATATAAGAGTTTGAGCGAATCTGGTTTATGTGAAGCGTCGTACGAGGACTTTGTTGTTTGCTTGGAAAGGTACGTTGAACAGAAGCAGCGGTTTGACACTATTTTTTTAGATAATGGGGGCTGGATCAATGTTGCATCAGATGAAAAACACAATTCTCAAGATGTTCTAATTCGCAAAATATTTGATCTGGGTTCCCTCAAGGACGAATGCATTTTCGCCCTTACGACTTCAGTACGTCGTTACACCAAAGAAAGAAACGCTGACTACACCGCTGCTAGCAAAAAATATATCATCGACTACGCCAAATCAAAAAAATATGATTTAATAAATTTCGTCGAAATGCCTTATGCGAAGCGTACATTTTTTCAATTATATCATTTTAATAAAAATATATAGCTAATATATACAATAATGAAAAAACCTTTATGTCATTGTAAGCATAGCGAAGAGAATGATACTTTCGAAGCGATCGATTTGTTGAAAGGGAAAATTGATAAAATGCGGGATAAAATATCTCAGATTAAATTAGTGTTATGTAATCACGATCCGCGTATTGCCGAGAGTGAGGTACAACTGAAATCTTTTTTTGATATAATAAATGATGTAAAGAGCGAGAGTAAAGCCGCTTGGAAGAGTGTTGCGGATCAGGCAGAAGTTATAGGTTTGTTGACGAAGCGTATTGAAGTTTTAGAGAATCAACCCCAGCCCGCAACATTAGTTGAAATTTTTGAAGTAAAACCACCCGTTGAACCAGTTGTACTAGCAGCCGTCGAGCAAGTGGTAGTTGAACCAGCCCCCGTTGAACCAGCTGTCGTTGAACCAGCTGCAGTTGAACAAGTTGCAGTTCAACCAGCAGCCGTTGAACCAGCCGTTGAACAACCAGCTGTTGAACAAGTGGTCGAACAACCGGTTGAACAAGAACTAGCAGCGGTGGAGGAACCATCATCAACACTCGAAATTGAAAAATTGTCAGCAAAAATCGAAGCAGAAATAGTTGCTTTGACGCAGAATACGTTTAAATATAAAACAACGGATGGTAAGAAAAAACGACATCGAAACCGTCGGCACTAAATCCTTAATAACATGTCTTTGAATAATTTTTTTTGATAAGCGGAAATGCATTTTTTCCCAATGTGATGTTCCCCACATTGAGAACAGCAAATATCGATTAGCCCGAGACGTTTCTGGTCAGCAGATATTTTTTCATCTATTTCTACTTTATTTTTGAAACAATTAGTAATTTCCGCGCTGAGATGAAAGAATTGACATCCCAAAGTTAACCCAGAAGAACTCTCGGATAAAATATCCTTGCATTCGCCCCCCTTATCACATCTATGGCTTGCCAACGCGCAACTTGCACTCTGACACAACCCGCACCAACCAATTGATTCCATCCCCAATACTAAACGACCAAAATTAACACACCCATCAATAACTTACACATTTCAACTTTTCAACAAAAAATTGAATTTAAAATATCAACTCCCTCCTTTCTCAATCTATAAAAGCAAAAAACATGTCATATTATAATATTACCCAAACTATTCATCCCTGCGATGATTTCGATAATCATGTCAACGCTGTTTGGAAACTGAAAAATCCAATACCGCCGCAATATTCGTCATGGAATAACTTTACTTCGCTTATTGAGGAAAATATGGTTCGGCTGAGAGAAATATTGGTAAGTACGAATAATGCTAAGCTTGCAACATTGTGGAACCAGGGGAATGATGAAGTTGCGTTGAATAAATTATCTTTGGAAGATGTTATGAAGAATGTGGCTACATTGACCGGAGATTATCAATTGCATCGGTTATTGGAATATGGCATTTCGACATCGATAAACATATATGCGACCAGCGATAAGAAAAATTCGGGGAGAAATGTTTTATACGTGGAGCCGGGTTCGTTGGGGCTACCTGATAGAGATTTCTATTTCGCCGAAGCGATGGCTGATAAACGTACAGCATACAAAAAATTTATATCGACACTAATTACTGGCAGTGAATCGCTCTATGAATTCGAGTCAACATTAGCGGAACATATGCTGACACGTACTGAACTTCGAAATCCGGAGCTGACTTATAATATCATTGAATTCAAAGATCTAAATTCAACATATCCCTTGCTTAATTTTGAAAAAATATTCGAAACATTTGGGTTGCCGAAAACGGATGTAATAGTCTTAACGCAACCGAAATATTTCAATAAATTGCATAGCTTGATGAAAACAGCGCCGGATACATACAAATTATTCCTGAAATGGCATGCAATGTTAGATTGTATTAAATACTGTGATGACGCGTCATATGAGATATATTACGAATTTTATCTTAAATTTCTCTTGGGTCAAGCAGAAAAAAAACCCAAATGGAAACGTGTAATATCAGTCATAGACGCAAACATCGGGGAACTATTAGGAAAAGAATATGTAAAAAGGCATTTCAGCGAAAGATCAAAAATGCTCGCCATCGATATGATCAGAAATATAGTTAGTGAGCTTCGTAAGAGAATAGGCTTGTTGGATTGGATGAGTGCGGCTACGAAAATGAAAGCGTATGAGAAATTGGATAGATTGATAGTTAAGATCGGTTATCCAGATGTTTGGAAGGATTATTCGGGGTTGAAGTTAGATAATGAGAGGACATATTTTGAGAATATTTTGGAATGTTCTCGTTGGGGGGTTGGGGATAATCTTTCGAAATGTTATAAGCCGGTGGATAAAACAGAATGGCATATGACGCCTCAAACGGTTAATGCGTATTATAACCCTTCAATGAATGAAATTGTTTTTCCAGCCGGAATTCTGCAACAGCCATTTTTTAGCGAAGATTATGATCCCGGACAAAATTTCGGTTCATTCGGAGCAATTGTTGGTCACGAGATCACCCATGGATTTGATGATAAAGGTAAATTATACGATGCCGACGGTAATCTAAATACCTGGTGGACAGATAAAGATAGCGAAATATACGAAACAAAAACGAAAATTCTTCAAGATCAATTCGATGGTTATGATATTGATGGAGTTAAGATCAATGGGAAATTAACGTTGGGGGAGAATATTGCGGATTTAGGGGGGTTAACGATATCGTATTATGCGATGTTGGAATTTTTGAAGGGGACTGATGTTGGGGAGCAGAAGAAGCGATTTTTCTACCAATGGGCGACGTCATGGGGGTGTAATTATCAATTGACTGACTTGAAAAATAGAATTTATACTGATCCGCACAGTCCAGCATATTTACGAGTTAATGGTATAGTTCGAAATATGATAGAATTTTACGATTGTTTCGGTATGAAGGCGGAGCATAAATTATATTTACCTGAGGAACATCGCGCGAAAATTTGGTAGCTACATAAATTCAAATTCGTCTAAGCCATGTCGTTTTCCTTTTCTGGCTTCATCGTGTGTGGTCGCAGAGGTCCATGAAACGCCGCTTCCAAAGAAATCCGGTTTAAACATCGATGAGAAATTAGTAGGTGGTGTAAATATATCCCTTCGCTTCTTCTCTTCTTTATATATTTCCATAATAGTTTGCTTCTTTCCGAACGAAAAGAATTTCTTAACGAGTTCGTCAATATCAAATTCGTAGTACATTGGGCTTACGACTCGCATTAGAATCGAAAGCCCATTTATTTTGTGTGCATCGTCGTCATACATGTTGAGAACGGTTTTGATGACAGATTGGGCGACATCTTGAGATTGCGCTCTTGCTTTATTAACCCATGATTCGATAATACTAGTTCGCCCGGTATCGTCAGACATTTCGTTTACATTTTTGAGTAGGCATTCATCGGCATGGCGGCGTTGACTTTCGATATGAATTTTATAAATTTTTACTCGTTCGTAGTCCGTTGTAAATTCAGAGCAAACTTTAGAACATTTCATGGTGTGGTTGTAATCTGTTATATATTAATGATGGGTGTATTGTGTTTTATAATCAAATTTTTATAGGACGGAGCAATTTCCTGCTAAGCCGCCTGTGCAATCGTCGCGATCTCTGGGGGATGGGGGGATCCCGTCGCCCGGTAGATATGCGCCGAAATGAAATCCGACTGGGAATTTTTCAAGGCATGCTGCGAGGCAATCGACTTTAAAATAATTCATCGAAGTCAACGGTGTTGTGCTGCGTCCTTTCTTTTTCCAAAACTTGTACAAATCATTGAGCCACAGAGATTCGTCGACGTGATACATGACGTCCCATTCCTCTGGGGTCATACTTTTATGAGAGATTTTTTTGGTTTCTGGATTAAATCCTTTATCGATATCGAAGCACGGAGCATTATAGTTTTTAATTCCTTCGGTACTTACGCTGTACAACAAGATAGTATCATAAAGGGTTGCACCGATAATTATTTTCTGTTGATGAGGAACGATTAGAATCTTTTTGACCGAACCGATTGAGCACAATAGTTTGAGTAGGTCCTGCGATTTCATTTCGGTGACGAATTTTTGGAGTTTGCCGGACCGACTCGACGTAGATTTTAATTCAGTATCGATAAGATCACTTAGTTGTGAATAATTGGGTAGGAGTTTGTCATCGAGATAGATTGACGGAGGAGTTGCCGGTATTGGTATAGCTTCGGAAGGAGCGGCAGCGGCAGCGGCGGCGCGTGGGCGTTGAACCAGAAGCGGCGTAGGCAATACCACACGCATATCAACCATATTCTTAAATTCGATCGCATCGCTCATCTGATGAAAAAAATCATAATCAGCAGTACTTTCAACGTCAGCAAACATGCGCCCGGTTCCCTTCTCCTCACCGTTATTAATTTTCGCTAACGGCGAATGACATCGCTTAAGCAAGTTCAAATAATACTGTTCACGAAACTTATCGGTTTTTTTCCAAAAATATTTCGATTTGTTGAGTTCGGTCATGTTCAAAAGAAGTGGTAATATTTTGATATTAAGGAGCTATTAAGCGATGTATTATTCAATTTTTTTTATGGGAAAGTTGAAATTCGAATTCGTTGAGGGGTTGATTAGCGAAGCTCAATATTATTTCATTGCGATGGCGCTTTTTCTTTTTGATATCGATGGGACGTTGACGCCAGCGAGGGGCCGTATGGATGATGAGATGAGAAAGTTTTTGATTATGTTGAAGATGGAACATAAGGTTATGTTGGGTGTTGTTGGGGGGTCCGATAGGGCGAAGGCGGTTGAGCAGCTGGGTGGTGGTGCGGATGGGATATTTGATTATATGTTTTCTGAGAATGGGATGGTTTATTATAAGGCGGGGGTTGAGATTCATAGGAAGCAGTTGAAATCGTATATTCCGCAGGTGGAGTTGAATATGTTGATAAGTGAGGCGCTGAGGTATATTGCTGAGTTAGATATTCCGGTGAAGACAGGAACGTTTGTTGAAATGCGAAGTGGGATGTTAAATATTTCTCCGATTGGGAGGAATTGTAGTGCCGAGGAGAGGGCTGAATTTACGGTGTATAATGCGGAGCACAAGATTGTACCAAAGATGATTGAACATATGAAACGAAAATTTGTTGGTATGAAGGTTGATTATTCTGTTGGTGGGCAAATTAGTTTTGATGTGTTTCCGACGGGGTTGAATAAAACATTTTGTTTGGAGTTTCTAGGGGAGCATAAAGAGATTCATTTTTTTGGGGATAAAACGGATATTGGGGGGAATGATTATGAGATTTATACTGATGGACGCGTGATTGGTCATCATGTCGATAGTTGGCCGGATACCCTGAAATTGTGCGAATTATTGGTGAAGGCCCGGAAGTTGGGGGATGTTTAGTCTCTCCTGAGAGGGATTTTAATGTATGGTAATTGTAGATGGAAGATATAATTTTTAGGCCACATGTTAAGGTTGTTAGGAAGCATGATGAGTTGGTGCCCTTGGCGGTTAGTGAGGGGCCGTATTATCCGGGGCAAATAAGGACTGCGTATGGTGTTAGTAGTTTAGGGACATCTGGGGCTGGAACCGTTATTGCGATAATTGATGCATATTCGTATCCAAATGCGCAGGGAGATTTGAATACCTTTTCGAAACAATTTGGTTTGCCGATTGTGAATATTGTTAGGCATAGAGTTTTGGGTCCGCAAGGGCAACCGCCAGTCAATGATGATGGTTGGTCGATGGAACAAGCGCTTGATCTTCAATGGGCCCATGCCGTTGCTCCGGGGGCAGAGATTATGTTAGTTCAGGCGTATTCGGCAAGTACGTATGATTTGTTTGCAGCTATTAACTGGGCGGTTGCTGCGGGAGCGAATATTATATCGATGAGTTGGGGAGGGAGTGAATCGAAATATCAGTTACCATTGGATAAGCATTTCGATATTCCAAATATTATTTTCGTGGCATCGTCAGGTGATGTGGGAAGTATTGTTGAATATCCTTCTAGTTCGCCATATGTGATAGCAGTTGGAGGTACGAATTTAAGGTTAAATGCCGATAATACGAGATATTCTGAGACAGGTTGGACCGGAAGTGGAGGCGGCAGAAGTATTTGTGAACCAGCTGCCGAGTATCAAATTAATAGTAAATTAGGGACTTCCGGGAATATGCGTCAAGTTCCCGATGTTGCCGCTGTTGCTGATCCGGCCACTGGTGTCGTTGTTTATTTCACAGCAAGCGGTAGCCAAACAGGATCCTGGTATACAGTCGGCGGAACTTCATTAAGCGCTCCATTGTGGGCTGGTTTCCTCGCCAACGCTAACGAATTTCGAGCAACGAAAAATAAACCAAAGCTATCAACCGTTCAACTTCTGACGGCATTATATAATCTACCCAAAGCGGAAGACCAATCGGCATCAACAACGGATCTATACGACGTAACAAGCGGATCAAGCGGAAAATTTGTATCAGGATCCGGCTACGACTTAGTCACAGGCATAGGCTCCCCCAACCTATCCATACTAATTCCAACATATCTGTCTACCATATAAAAAATTGAATAGCTTACTGAATGACTAGTTCATTAGGTTCTTGGGGTATCATGCATCCTGGAATGGATACGATTTTTGCAGAAGCGAAGAGAGTCTATGGGGACCTATCAGAAAAAATGGAAGCGAAAGTTCGTGAAAATAAGCGAACAGATGTTGAGCGGAAGGAATCTGTTGATCGGCAATTTAAAACGCATTATTTGAAAGATGCGGGTTCGATAAAATATCTTGAACCGATGTTGTTTCCAAAACTTGCCGCGCTAGCAGGGTCGCTGTGGTTGCCTGATCATTATTTGAAATGTTTGGAGGCGTTGAAACGATTTGGTTGTGTTGTCTATGAATTTTACGAGGATCCAACGCAGGCTAAATACAACAGTAAAGCTTGGGTAGGAGATGATAAGAACATATATGTTTTCTCCTTCCTTTGCAGGGTGAATATGTGGTTCGTGAATTGTAAGCTAAGTATCCATAATCAGTATGCAGGTGGAATTTTTGAAGTTGAGTTTCTCTTCAACGCCCTAAGTGAGAAAAGAGTTTACCACAGCTGTGATCTATTTGGACGTTCTGAACCCATTAGTAATGGAGAAGAGCTTTTTGAAATGGCTAACAACTATCCATCTTATGAAGAATACAAAATAGCAAAATGGGGATACCTACAAACTCTTAAGGCAAGAGTCTCAGCGGAATACAAAGTCGTTGGTTTTGATGAGGAGTACAATTTTCGTCCAATCAGTTTCTATTTAAGCTTACTAATTGATGATAAGGAGTTTTATATGACGTATGATGTTGATAGAAAAGCGTTTAATTCATATTTTAAATCAAACCATTTGGGATGTATCCCGTATACTGGAGATGGGGATTATGGGACTTTGGTGAAGGAAGTGGGTGGCTACATCAAATATGTCAAAAATGAATATGGTTGTTTGGTAGATGGAATTTATTATAATGATAAACAATTTGTGAAACTGTTTCAGGATATTTCTTCGGGAGTACAGTTTGCTCATCCGGAATGTTCCAAATTTGATAATGGGAGGATCGAATTTGAGCAATGTATTATGAATGGAGTTTCGCTGGAGAAGAAAATTTATTGTGATTTGTCGGTCAGTGTTGTTTTAGGGCGAGTGATAAAAACGAAAACGGATGTAATGAGGTGCGGGGGTTTTAACTATGAACGGTATTGCTTCAATGTCAAAGTTTATGAAAATATTGATAGTAATATCATCGCTGAATTCACTGTGGTGCAGTATAATAGCACAACAAGTGAACCAAAGAACAAATTGACGATCAAAGGTACTTATGCAGAAATATATCACAAAGTGAGAACATCAATTTCCGAAATATATAGTATCTACAATATGCCTATTCGTTTAAAATAAGCATAGCTAAAAAGTGTTGACATTTCTTTACATCGCTGTATGCTTGGTCAAGTAGGTATTCTCTTTCGGCGACCTGAGCGAGTTGTTTTGCTTTATCATATTCGGAGCGTGCTTTAAAAATGCAAGCTAGATTATATTTTGAATGTTTTAGATTATTTTCTACAGCGAGAATTTTCCATTTTAGGAGGTCGTCGGATTTGGGATAGAAGAGTTTGTCGGAGAGTGCTGTTAGGGAGGGGAGGATATCTGGGATACCGTCTTCGTAGGCGAGCGCGTATAGATCGTAAGCTCTTTGAATGTTAGTGAGTTCGTAGCATTTGCCGAGATTTTTTATGATGTCGGATTCTATATCTACGGGTTGGTCGTAATATTTTTTTGCGCTGAGATATTTTTCGTAGTGTTGGGATGAGAGATTGGAAAAGAGTTCTTTGTGATCGTCGGTGCTTGATTTGAGTAGTTGATTGAAATAGAGTGCGGCGAGTTCTTTGTAGGTGTCGCTTTCGGGATTTTTTTCTGTGTAGAGATATTTTTGATACCATTCGATTGCCGCGGGGGAGTTATTGGGGGAGTATATTCTGGCTAGTTGGAGATAACAGCGAGTATCTTTTAGGTTGGTGCCCATGAGATAATATTTGGAAGCTTCTGTGAGTTGATTTGTTTTTTTATAATATTCTGCGAGTGAATAGCAGGCGTCGCCATTCACATCCACAAATGGTGCGCACAGGTCATATATTCTTTGACTATTTGGATTTGACAGTTCGCGTTGTACTTCGGAGGGGTCGTAAGAGGAGCTTGGTTTCGCGTCTATGAGTTCCATGAAAGGTGTTCTTGATTCGTCGTTGGGGATATCTTCAATAAAAGATTTACCGTTACCCATTACTATTATAGTGTATAGAAAAAAATTGAAAATGAATTGATTTGTAAGTTCGTTTGAGAAATTTGTGGTTATACCTTTTTTCCGATGGCGGCTGCGGCGGCTGCTGTTGCAGATAATTATGATGATTTGATGTGTCCGGTGACGTATGATTTTTTGGAGGAGCCAGTCGTTGCTCCGTGTTGTGGGAGGGCAGTAAGTAAGGCGGCGTTTGTCATGTTTCACATTGCTCAAGGGCGATGTCCAGTGTGTAACCAAGAGCTTCCCGATTATGATCCCACGACGGCCAAAAAACAAGTTAACCTCGCTTATCTGGTAGAAGAAGCAAAAAAGAAAATGGCGATTAAGCCTACGTGCGAGACCAAAGAAGGCGCATGGTATGCTGAAATTAATACCCTGTTCGAAGAAAAATCTGCCTACCAAACGATTATTGGGAGATTGGAATTCAAGAATACGGATAAGAGAATGAAATTTAAGACGCTTTTGATTCCTGTTGTTGATCAGAGTGGATCGATGGGGACGAGTGCGACGGGAGCGCAGAAGCCGGATTCTCCGATTTTGCAATGTATTTATTCGTTGAATAGGATATTGGATGCCTCGTATAGGAATAAGAATTTGGATGTTTGTTATGTTGGATATCATGATACTGCGAAGCATGTTTATTTTGATAAGTCGAAGCCGGTGGAGTTTTACAGGACTATGGTAAATAGGATTGATCGTGATTATGGAGGGACTAATTTTCGGGCAGCGTTTGAGGAGATTGAGAGGGTTTGTGAGGTGGCAAAGGGGGATGATTCGATTAGTAATATTGAGATATTGTTTTTGACCGATGGGGAGTGCCAGGTTGTTCCGAAGGAGAGGCGTGGGGAGTTGGTGGCATCTTTGAAACTGAAGTTGGACGGGCTGTTGGCGAAGAAGAGTTATACCGTGCATTCCGTTGGATTTGCGAAAGATCATGATTATGCTTTTTTGAATAATTTGTGTAAGATTGGAACGCATGAGGGAGCTTATCGTTATGCGAATCCTACGGATAGTGTTGATGCGTTGTCGGGGAAAATCAATAGTGTGTTGGATGTTATTTTGGGTTCGGTAGTGGTACCGTTAGTACTTATGAAATCGCCTTTCAGCGTTATTGGCGATGCAGCTAATGGGAGGTATTGGGTCAATTTGACTAATTGTAATTTGACTGAGGCTTATAAATTTCTGATATCGATTCAGGGTGCGGCGCCAATTGAAATTGATACGAAGTTTGTTCATTTTGTTGATTCGAAGAAGGAGGAAGATAATAGTGAGCTTTGGGATCAATGGTATTCGTATTTGATTGATGGGATTGCTGGGGAGTTGTTGGGACTTTCAAAGGGGGTCAAAGGAGGGGCTGTGCCGTTGGATAAGCAATTGCATTTGGAGTTGTTGATTCAGCGGAGTAGGGCGTTGGTAACTCGGTTAAAGATTGATTCACCGAATGCGATTCGTTTGGAGAAATTGGTTGAGTCGATCAAAATTATCATTGCTGGTGGTGAAGTTGATGAGAAGAAATTGAATGATATGAAGTTCGAAGGTCTTTATCCCACGGCTGCAGTGGCGGCAGGTGGTGCGCATGTGCCATTGGAGATCAAAGGTGGTGTGATTCAGGCGATCCCGGCGCGAATTCCTGTTGGGCAATGGGCGATTATTCCGAGGAAACATGGGCGAAGGTGCCACTCTGTTGTATTTGGGAACTCAAAGAACGCCGCTGCAATTGATTGGATTAAGAAGAACGTTGGTGAATTGCCGGTGCATGATGGGAATGGATCAAATATGTTGATAGTTGCTGCGAACATTGGCCGGTCGACGCTTGTTGAAGCGATATTGGAGACGAAATCGATTGATTTGAATGCGACGAATAACGCTGGGTATACGGCTTTGGATCTGGCAGCTCTTTATGGGTATGTGAGAACTTATGAGATTTTAAGAAGTGCCGGAGCCAAGTTAACTATTGACGGTGAGACATTATTTCGGACATGCATTTCTAACAAGTATACGGAGCTCGGGAAATGTTTGTTGAGGGATAATGTTGCGGTGATTACGGATGATTTGATTGGACGGGCTCCTAATAGTGTTGCATTTGAGTGGTTGAATCGTATGGCGAAGAAAGAGATTTCAGTGGAGACGGCAATACTTAAGGGATCCGTCGAAATTGTGAAAGAGAAGATAGGAACCCTAGATCGTATTTCGTGGAAGCCTTATTTGGAGATTTTTGCGAAGTGTGAGAATGATCCGGATTATTTGAAGATTGTAGATTTGCTTTTGGAGAATAAGAAGTGTGAGGTTGATGAGGTCATGGATGTTTTGGATAGTATGGATGTGAAAGAGAAGACCTGGCCGATGTTTATGGCATGTGAGAAGGGGTTGATGAAATTGTTTGGGGTGTTGAAGAAATATTGTAGGAAGGAGCATGTGAATATGGTTAATTTGCGGGGGACGAGTGCGTTGTGGATTAGTTGTTGTAATAGGCATATAGATATTGCGAATGAGTTGTTGTTGATGGGGGCTGATCCGAATTTGTGTAATTTGAAGGGTGACCCGCCGTTGATTCCAGCATGTCAGAAAGGTTCGGAGTCGATTGTGCAGTTGTTACTTGCGAGTGGGGCGAGGTTGGATCTGTATAATAAGAATAGGGATAATCCCGTGTTGATTGCTTGTAGGTGTGGGCAGAGTAAAATTTTAGAAATCTTTTTGAAAAAGTTATCGGTCGAGAATCCGGCGGGATTGGCTTCAATTTTGGAAACTTCGGCCGATATTGATGGTTTGGTTCCTCTGACTGCAGCATGCGAGTTGAATAAGGTTGATTGCATTAGGGTTTGCCTCAAGTATGGTGCGAAAATTGAATGGCGTACGGCAGATGATAATAAGATTTTACCTGGGGCGACGGCATTCCATTTGGGTTGCTTTTACGGAAGGTTTGAATCGGTTCAGTTGTTGGTTGAGTCGAAAGCGGATATTCATTCGCAGACGAAGGTTCATAGGTATACGGGGCTCCATTTAGCGATTAAGTATGCGCATCCTAAGATTATTCGTTATTTGCTTTCGATAGATCAAGTTAAGAATGTTAACACGTTGGATGCTGATGGGCGATTGCCGGCTTATTATGCGCAAATGTTAGGCAATGAAGCGATTTATGAGGAATTTTTTACTGATAAGCTGAGTACCCTTTTGGGGAAAGTTTTGATGGCGCCTACGGAGATGGAATCGTTATGTGTGAAGACCCTTATGAGTCATGGAAGGTCAATAGGTACGTATGATTATAAGTTTGTGGAGGCCTGTAAGATGGATGGAGGCATGGGAATTTTGGCGGGTGCGTTGATTAATGGCAATAAATTTTTGGTTGATGGGTTGGTGAAGATGGGAGCCAGTTTTGAGATTAAGGATGATCGAGGGGTTCCGGCGGCGTTTTGGGCGAATTATATGGGATACGACGGGAAACTATCCGTCGAAGCACAGGAGGTTTCCAAGATGATGACCGATCGTTTGAAAATCGTCGAAAAGCAATCATTCCAGAATAAATTATTACTCACAATGAATACCACCGCTCTGGTCGTAGATAAAGAAGCGGACCCGATCAATTTGCATACGAAGATGTCGCAAAATTATTTGTTGAAGATCAAGAGCGAATTAATCGCTGTTATGAACAAGTCAACCGAATCATCTCAGTCGCTTCTGGGATTGATTGAGAAGATGAAGAGCAACAAGGCGGTCGTCACGGGAGCGCAAATGTTAAACGAAGCGGCCGTTCATATGATTAGTTTGATTGCGACGGATGAGAGTAAGTTGGATCCGATTCATATGCTTTGCATTTACCTGTATACGGGGAATTTGGCTGTGTATAACCAAGTTAATATTGCAATGACTGAATGGAATAAGAATCGCTTATGGCAGCCGTTTGTTATTTCAATGATGCAGGGAATGAAGAGTTTACCGTCGTACAAGGGCGAGTGTTATCGATGCGTGGATACTAAATTTGATGAAAAAGATTATGCCCTTGGAACGGAAATCCGGTGGTCAAGTTTTTCGATAGCAACTCGGGAATACTCCTATGCTAAAGAGCTGATCACCAACAAACGGGGCATCGTCTTCATCGTCCAATCGACAACGGGCCGCGATATCAGCAAATATTCAAAGTTCACCATCGACCGAGAAATAATTTTCCAACCCGGAACAAAATTCCGTATCATATCCCACTACAAAGCAGATATGATATGCCTCGCACAAAAAAATATTCGTAAAAGTACGTTCGCTACAGGACCCAGCGATCTCGACAAAGCCACCCGCGGCATTGCATCAATTATCGTTGAACTCGAAGAAATCCCATAAAAACTGAAAATGAATCAGAATAACATATCCACTTAACTACTTAATTTATTACATCCTAACGATGGCAGCCGAAACGAAAGAAGCGGATATAATTATGTATATTATCATCAACGAGGACTTAAAAATGTCCAAAGGCAAATGCATCGCACAAGCTTGCCACGTAACTCAAAAAATAACCGAAGAAATTATTCGAAAAAGTTATGAATCCCCATCGACTCCAGAAGAATGCCTAACCTATATGAAGTGGCGAACCAATTGCACAAAAGTTATCTTGAAAACAAATTTTGAACAATTGTTGAAATTATCGAAGCTCCCGGAAGCGCGTTATATGGTAGACATCATAAATACAAAAGAATGTCTAACCGCAGTTGGTTTCTTCCCCAGCAACAAAATGGCAAAAGAATTCGAAGCGTACAAAAAATTCTAAGATGCTCCCCGCAATCTGATAATTAAATGAATCGTACAGCCATTCCCAATTCCATACCCATTCAAATTCCCATCATCTTCTAAAAGTCTCCCATCAAACAATAATTTCATCTCACTTTCTGGTATCCCATCTCTATAACAAATTTTCTCTTTTATGAACCGGATCGTATCAATCTCACATACATCTAAACACCCCGTTCTCCCAGTCAATAGTCTATAAAATATTTGATACGCTCCCATCCCTGAATTCACCTTAATTCATCACAACTATCTGAATATATAATTATCAATTCAATTTTTCCAAACTCTTAAATCTATATATCTTACCACCCCCACCCAACGTACTTTTTCTTTTCTCAAACCGATCGAATTCGTTAATATAGTCAATGGCTGGTTTATTATCATACGTCGTCCCAAAATCTGTCTTCAGTCCCTTCGGATAACAAAATTGCTTACTAACATTATCGATCTTCCGCGTCGACCCTAAAGACCAATCGCCAGAAAATTCACATTTTACCAAATCACATTTAGCCTTATCTGTTGTCAAACATTCGAAATTATTCGGCGAAATTTTCTCAATCAAAGCAAGATATGCTTCCGATTTCTTAATATCGCTCACCATACCATCAACCCCCTTAAATCCATCCCCACGCCGGTCCTTCAATTCTCTAACTTTCACCGATATCCCATCATCAATCAATTTCATATAAAAATCCAAAAAAACCGTCTCCGGTTTATTACTCTCCCTTATCTTCCGCTTAATTTCTCTTCCCAAATATTCCTCCGCAATATCCCCATACTCATCCTTAAACATAATCCCCACCCCTTTATCAACATCCTTAACATCTTTCTTATTAAATAAATCTGCCAACTTATTTATTTCAAATTGCTTTTTTTCTGTATATTTCATCACATCCTCCGCCAATTTAATATTCTCCCCCGTGATATTAAAATTCAAAGTTTGTATCCATGCTCCCATTTTATTGGCATTTTCACTCAATGTTACATAATTTATTTTATCAATTGTCATTCCCTCTAATCTACTTCTAAGGGAATCATTTATCTCAAGACCGATTTTCATTCCAAAAAATTTCTTAACCAAAGCCTGATTTAGCAAAGTTAAATCGGCGTAATTAATAGCTGACTTTACTATTTCGGAACTTAATGTGTGCGTAACGACCGTACCTCCACTTTTAATCCGCTTCGAAATTGCATTCGATATTAAGTCACTCGCTCCATGAATAAAACCCTCCGAAAAACGATTAAAATCTTGCCCCAAACCAATAGCAACAACAGTATTCCCAACAAGAATTTTTATTCCCTTAGAACATTCCGGATCAGAATAGATCTTCATCAAACTAATATACTCTTCACTCAATAACTTATACTTCGAACCATAAAAATTCGCCGTTTCCGTCAATATCTGATGAAAAAAAGGGATATACTCCTTAAGATAGAAATTGAAACCCACCCCTATCTTCTCATATAATTTTTTCATTTGGCTCGTATACACTTCATAATTATCCGGATATCTAACCTTACAATTAATGAGCATGAGTTTATCATAATAAGCTAACATCTGTTTAAACAACCCCGGAATAAAATCTTTGTCCGTTATATCTATGCTCCCAATATTCGTCTTCCCGGACCTCAAATCTCTCCCCCCTATTGTAACGCACCAATGCGTCCCCGTAGCAAACGAATCCGGCAAATTCGCCCATGTCACCCGAGTTGTCGAATCTGATTCAATATTCAATAATAATTGATCAGGTCGCATCTTTAATATTGTTTGACCAATATACAATTCAATGATACTCATACTAATACAATTAAACGACAAAACATTCGGATACGTCTCGGTCAAATCATTATTCATGAACATCACACTGAACATATTACTCGCATTCGCGTTATATAAAAATCCGTAACCACTACTTCGATATTTCGATCTACCTAAATCATTTAACCCATCAAATATCCATTGCTGAATAGCTTCCTTATTTGGAATTGGTGCTTTCGCCTTCTTTAACGCAAGCGAATATAACTTATCTAGTATCCCCCCAAATGATCGCTCTTCTTTGATGATTTTTAAGAAATCATCCAATGGTAACACAGTGGAAAAATACATTTTAATCAAATGTGTATTCAAATAATCTAGAAATAATGTAACCACCTGAGCCTTTTGATTTTGAAATTTATCGTATAACATTTTGATGGTCATCCCTTCGATAGCCCTATAAGTAATAATAGTTTCACCTATGGGACTTCCCCATGTATATTTATATGGAATAGTTGCGGAAATGCACCCATACGAAGCAAACCATAACAAATATCCCGTAAAAAAATTAGCAACCAGCAAATATTCGAAATCATATTCTACTTGAAATCTAGTTAAACAATAATTGATCAACCGCGCACCAGTGTCATTTATCTTTTCCATACAATTAGATACAACTCCAGTATCACATTTTTTATCCGCCGTTGCTTTTCCCGTCGACATAGTTTTATGACAATCATCAAATTTAGCTATGTAAGCATTCAATATAGAATCATCAACAATAGAAGCCATTTATATTATAAAATAAAATAATTATTGCTTATGATTTTCTGTTAATATAATATATAATGAAAGGCAAAACTGTTACCGTTAAGGTTAGAAAAGCATCAAGATCTAAACAATCTGAAGAGGTAAAAAATATTTCTCATGAGGTTTCGAGGGAATTGTTAGATAAGGCGCTGCCGAGAGATAAAAAGCGGGGGAAGTTATCACGCGTTTACTTTTATAAAGAGCCGAATGCTAATTATAATGAAATTGATGAGGCGTATTATACTCAAATCATGAGGAAGCTAGCGCATAAGCCCTTAGAATTTTTTTTAGGGAAGGAGATTAAAGTGGGATTTGTTGTGTATAATCCTTATACTGGTCGAAACTTGGTGGAATGGATGTGGTTAGCTGTGTTGGATATCAATCCAAGGGATAATTGTATTGTGGCGAAATTAATCAATCAATCTTTTTTTGTTACGGAGTTGAAGTATGGTGACGTGATGTGTATTAAGAGGGATAATGTTGGATTGGTTTTGGATCCGTATGATGTTCAATTGTTTATGAGCGTGAATAAGTATTATTTTGCGAGTGATCCGAATTCAGCGTTGAATGCGTTGAGTGATTATATTTTGTCGTTGAATCTGCAGATGATGTAAAAATTGAATATTTAAGGGATAAGAAGCTTTGTGGGAGATAATTTGTCCGTAGGAAATGGGGAATTCGAAATCGGTTATTTCAGGGGAGAAATTTAATAAGAAGTGTCCTGAGAAGACATTTGTGATTGTGATTAGTGATGAGAAAAGGGGTGGTCCTGCAGGATTTTTCGATAGTATGGATCATTTGATAGGGTTGATATCGTTTACCAAGAAAAATCATCCGGATAAAAATATTTTGTTGGGATTTTATCAGACGGTCGCGATTCCAGATGATGCTGTTGTGACTGTTGAGAAGGGTGTATATTATTCATCGAAATTTGTTTTTGGGGCTATTAAACCCATTAGCGAATTGGATTTGTGGAGTGTTAAAGCATGTAATAATCTTTTGTGTTTTGCAATTCGCGCTGATTATAGGTATATCACTTATGTGAGAGATAGAGATGTCATGTATACGATTTTGGAAAGGTACCCCACATGTATAAAATTTGTGAAAGAGATCGATGATAATATAAGAAAAATTTCCGTTACTCATTACGATGGAGAATTAGCGAAAATAGAAAATCAGACGTTTGCGATTTGTCTAGCATCGGTGATGAAGTTTCCGATTACCGCGAGTGATATTCAATATGATCGTATAGTATTGAACGAAGATTCTGCCAGCAATAATATCGTGACGAAGCAACAATTCATGAAATATATGGTTGAGAAAGCAATCATTCGTCAAATAACTTTGACATCTCGGACCGCTATGGAATCAGTATATTTAGAGCCCGAATATACTGATTAGAAGAAAAATTTGAATTTAATTCGTTTTAAGTTATGTTTATATTGTTTTGGATTTATAGAGTAGTTCACATGAAAGCATTCAGATATCTTCGCATTGTACGGCCTTATTTGGCAGCGGCGGCGGTGACACGTCGTTTGGTAGTCATACCTAAACTCGCGGCCGCATATACGAAACCCGTGCGCGCGATTGCAGCTAGCGCGATGGTAACACCTAAAGTACAGGTTGAAAAATTAAGAACTAACCTCGAAAGTAGCGCTGATCTCTCTCTCTTTGAAACGCAAGAATATCTTTTCAGGAAAGCGAAGAAAAATTACAACACATCACCGGAAACATCAATCGAACTATATGAAAAAATAGAACCTTCCCTGCTCGACGCTAAATTAGAGCTCCTTGCCCATTATCTTAAAACAACATCTGACGGCACGAAATCATACTATTTACTTCACAACTTCTTCCACCCAAAAGTAACAACGAATCGTCTCTCTCGAAAAGATATTCCTCCTACGACAATATCCATTTATCAAATACAATGGTTAATCGATCATGATTTTCGCGAAACGAACGCAGATACTTGGAAATGGTACGATGGGTACGAACAAATGGATTGTTTTCTAAAATTTATGAATCGAAGTGAAAACCATTGTATTTCGCATGCAGTAAAAAATTTTATTTGGAAGTTTAAAGTAGATCATATGCTTTACGATATTAACACATTGGAATTGTTGAGCGGGAAAGAGAAAGGGGAATATTATTATGAAATTGCGTTAATTGAAAGGAAGCATCTGAAGAATCTGGTTAAGGCGGAAGAATATCTTAAGTTGGCGGGAGAGTGTAATGAACCGCGGGCGTGTTTTGAATTGGGTAAAGGTTGCGTGGTTTCTGATCCTGATGCGGCCAATAATTATTTTCATCGGGCCGTTAAATATGGAGGGGTAGGCTTTATTCATCACATAGTTAACTACGTTGAATCGGTGATTACTAAGAAATAGATTCAAGATAAAATTACCCACTTACCAAAATCCGGTGCCCCCGGTGAAAAAAAGGGATTATCCCATTGAACTTTTATTTTATTTCCTCCGTAAAGTGGCACTGTGAAAGTAGGTGATTTGATAGTCACCGAATGAGATTCACAACAATCAAATCTCTTAATTGTCACTATTTTGGAGAATTCATAGTCGATGAACAATGGTAAAATAATGACAACATCGTGTTCCGTGGCATCCACATTGATACGACAATCATTGGGATTAACTATATATTCATTATTACCTTTTATTTGTTGACACGTAATAGTATTGACGGAACAAATGTTGACACTGCTGAAGAATACATCTGATGGTACATATTTAGGCGGCTTCGTTTGGCAAGCCAGTCGATTTAGGAATTCTACCAAATCTGTACTGGTTCCGCATAAATTTAATCTTACATATGCATTATCTGGATCGTCCTCTCCATAAATTGAACCAGCGTTAACGTCTGTAAGAGTGTCCAGAAAAATTATCTGTTGCCCTGTCATGGGGGGTAGCCGTTTATCTTCTATCTTAATAAAAAAAGTTGGGGATCCAGGCTCCGTAACAACCGTAGATCCAGGATATCGAGCCAATAGCTCATAGGCAACAAGCTCAAAACGTTTTTGGAGACTAAAATTGAAATCATCATATAATGCTTGTCTTTCCATTTCAGATTTCTTAGATACTTCTGTTATTAAATCTAAATAATTCGTTCCAGCAACTGAGCTTACTCCCCCTGCAATTGATGTGAATGTATTGAAAATTGGAAGAAAATTGTCACCCGGACCATTTCGGGGAATCCAAAAATAACCCCAACGATCTCCTGCTTTACCGAAATGTTTTGATGCCGAATCGAAGCTATATATGACTTTACTAGCTGCTCGTGCGTCCTGTAACCATTTAATATTTTTTTTAACAAATCCTCGATCGTTGATGTCGGCGGGTCCATAAAAAGGTGATGAGAACACAAAATCAGCGATAATAATATTCGCGTTCGTATAGGGCTTTCTACACTTACCATCTGGATTGTTCGGTGAAGTTACATATTCTACCAACACTTCATTTGGCTTCAAAACTATTTCACTTGGATGACGAAATCCTCTAAATTCAGCAAGCGGGGAGCCAGGAGGAAATAAAGTTGTAACTGCAACTTGATGTGAATTAAAATACGGTATTTTCTCTACGAATATATACTTTCTCTCTGGATTGACATTGACATTGACAATTGCATAGACAAGCCCCGCAAATAATTGTGTTGCACCTGAGCAAGGGAAAAAAGCAGCGGGAGAAGGTGTGAGGATAGGATTAATATATAACTCAATCGTTTTCTCATTTGTTAAAAATTTATTAAGTACGTCAGCTGCATATATGGAAAAATCAGGAGCCGTACTCGGATCACCAGGTAAAGCAAATCGTAAATAAAGAGACTCTTCCACAACAGTAACGGGCGGGGGAGCCAATAAACTATATGTAAAATATAGCTCCGTAAACAGCTGTCCAGTATTAGTCGTCAGAAAAATTGTTGGTACATCCACAGGTGGAGGGCAGCTCATATGTGTATATATAGTTATATATATATATTATTTCCCCCTATGGAAGATACTTATCATCTTAAAATTGAAATATATATATCCAAAAATATTTTATTGAATATACTGATAATAATATGTCGTATCACTTAAATCCGAAAATATATCTGGTTCCATTTTATGTATTGATCGAATATCTATCCCATAGAGATCTGATTAGACTTAGCCATGTTGATCCATTTTTTAAAAACGAAATCTATCATAAAACGAAAGGTTTTTCGCATAAGGTACACTGCCTTAAATTTTCTAAAATATTAACGGAAACGTTTAAAAATGTCCGCTTCGAACTAGATAAGCACGATTTAATCACTCAAATGGACCCCACCAATATTTCAAAATTATGGATCTACCCGGAAAAAGAAATATCGCCACGAAGTCTGTTATTAATGAAAAACTTGACAGACCTAACATTGTGGCACAACATTCCCCCAGCTATCTATATTAAACACCTACCAATGTTAAAAACTCTATCCCTCTACGCTCATAATTTAATGACTGATGAGCATCTTCTAAATCTAACGAATTTAACATGTTTAAAATTTATGGAACAGTCATACAACCTGGACAGACAGCCAGGCATTACTGACGCGGGACTAGGAAAATTGATTAATCTAAATCACTTAAGGTTAGACTTAGACAATGATCGAATAACTGATGATTCGATTCGGAAATTATCGAACTTGACATATCTTTTGATCATTGGGAATAATCATATATCTGATTCGTCAATTGAAAATTTAAAATCTTTAAAAAAGATAACGTTATACTTAACTATAAATATCACAGGTGCATCTCTCTTAAAATTACCCGATCTTGAAGAATTAAATCTATATCAAGGTGTAAATATAACTGATGATTCTCTTATATTTTTAACCAACTTGAAGGCCTTATCCCTATATATCGGTGTAAATATTTCCGATCGAAGTCTGATCTACCTAACAAATTTAACTCATCTTTGCATCTGTGAAAGTAGAGAAATAACTGATATTTCGTTGTCCAAATTGATAAATCTTGAGACATTTATGTTATCGGGCTATAATAAATGTACTGCCGATTCGTTCAAATGTTTAACTGGTTTGAAATCTTTGCATTTGAATTACACCGTCAGCACGAGCGATAATGATCTGAGAAGTTTAACCCATTTAACACATTTAGATATAATGGGTCCGATGAATATTACGGACGCACTACTTGAAACGTTTATTAATTTAAAATCGTTAAAATTATGGTTGTCTGAGAGTACGAAAGTGACTTCCAAATGCTTGAAGAATCTGGGGAGACTTGAGGATTTACAAATTTATGGGAACATAATTTATGAAAATGATATTCGGCATTTAACGAATCTTACAAAACTGAATTTAATGGGTGGGAAATATGTGAGAGGCGGTGGTTTACCCGGGAGAAGTAATTTGACTTCTTTGGAGATTAGTTGTCAAATGGAGAGTACGTTCAATGGTCCAAAATTATTTCCTGATATTGAGTCGTGTAATGTAGGGAGTAGTTGTTGTTATTGCAATGACGAAGAAAATTGGAAATGTATCAAATTCGTTTTGTTTGTGATGATTGTGGGGTTAATTATTATTTTCGTTTAAAATTGAAATGTAATGTTTGGGGGGAAGTTATATTATTTTGTATGCAGAGAAATGTATTATTCTCAGAATATGTCGTTGTGGTTTGCATTTATGGGGATATTAGGGGTTTTAGTGGTGAATAAAACGAAATATTGGCCCGAAGGGAGAGTGATCGCTTTTTATACGGCGATGGATATTTTGCAAGCAGTTGAGTATAATTTTGTTGGGGAGTGCGATTTATGGATGAATAAATTTTTAACGGTTGTTGCGCATATTTTTGTTTGTGTTCAGCCTTCGTTATGGAATTTGTATAGGTTTTGGACGAATAATAAGAATACAGAAATTTTCCGGGCGTTCTTTTGGAGTGGTGTGGTCTTTGCGGTGTTTTATAGTGTGAGATTGTTAGTTGGTTTGTATGATCCAAGCGCGATATTGCCGTTGCATGAAATGAACGTTGCTCCAAAGATGTGTACAGAACAGGGACCATCTCATATTCGTTGGATGCTACCGTATGCGAGTTTCAACGGTTTAGAGCCAAATTATTTCACGTATTTGCTAATTTGGGTGTTCCCAGCTCTATACGAAGATACTAATCATATTCTGAAGTTTCTCTTCTGGAACATTCAAATCCAAATCATTTGCCACATCACAGAAAATAAATCAGAAGTGAATTCAGTATGGTCTCTATTATCCGTACCATTATATATCTGTTATTTTCTTTCCCTGCTTTTCGCCAAATATAAACAAAATTAGGAATCCTCCTCTGGAAACTCACTCTCGAATTCGTCAGGGTCGAAATAGTCTGAACATTTTCGGCACTGATATTCAAAACATTGTTCGCATTGCAGAGCGTTTTCTGCAAGAGCAAAGCAACCCGAACACCTTGCTGTCCCAGCATTCGAGTAAATAATTGTCACCCCATACGTTTTCTCTTCAGAACAATAGCAATCAGAACAAACAGTAGCCATCAGCCACAGATAATATAACGAATTTCTAATAGATCTTTCAATAACTCACAAATTTCAATTTTTTTATAATACGCTAAAAAGTTGAACACTGAATAGTTTAAAATATCAGTTACGATTAACGAATATCAAAAAGATGTGTTACAGTCAGCATATGTCTCTGGCGTTTGCCATATTAGGTTCAACCGCTTTCTATCTGATTGATAAAAGAAAATATGGTCCCCAAGCTACGATCATCGGATTTTATACTACCATGGAAATTCTCCAAACGATTCAATATAATTATTTGGATCAATGTGACTTTCTAATGACGAAATTCTTAACTATAATCGCTCATTTTCTAGTTTGCGTTCAACCTTCGTTGTGGAACTGGTATCGCTTTAAAACTAATGAGAAACATTGCAAGATATTCTCCGCGTTCTTTTGGTTAGGTGTCATATTCGCTATATTTTATACCCGGCGATTAGTAGTTGGGTTGCTTAATCCTTTGGCGGCAATATTTTCCGATAACGAAATGAATGTAGGAAAGCAAATCTGCACATTGCAAGGCCCCTCGCATATTTGCTGGGTTCTTCCATACGCTTCTTTCGGCGGGCTCGAACCGAACTATTTCACATATTTGCTAATCTGGTTCTTTCCATCAATCTACGAAGATCGCTATCCCATAATAAAATTAATCTTTTGGCTCACCCAAATCACTTTGATTTCGTTCATCTCATACGATAAGCACGAGAATAATAGCATCTGGTGTTTATTATCGATACCGATCGTATTTGGATTATTTCTGACCACCCGCGCGACTACTGAAGATTAATCATTTTTTGAAATGTCCAGGTGGTATTCTTAATTTTATCCAATGTATATGATTTTAATATCGATTCCTGCCCTCCCATTACCCGCCATATTGTGCATTCATCAGAGGAATCATAGCCCGACCACGGCCCACTCCCACTAGGCATATACCCCGGCGAATTAATCTTCCACGGATCCACAACTAAACGACACAACAGGCTCCACGAATCCATCATACATTCCTTCCCATACCGTAACGACAAAATTCCATACCCAATCAACGATTTCCTAACCGCCGCATATAATTTCAACAACTGATCAATCGTCAACGGTTTCTCATTTTTAAATTCATCTAAAAAAGACATCAGTATCATCTCCTCATCCGGATTACCCATCGTTGCAAATATACTATTATCGATAAATTTCTCAATATGCCATATATATTTTTTAACTTGCACCTCAAATTCCTCATCACTCATCGCCAACACACCAAACAACGCACGTTTCATATTAACACTATCCTGAACCATTTTATATTTTTTCGTCTCCTCTGACATATATTTCGGCTTATGATACTTCGCCCGCTCATCTTTCAACCATTGCGGCGCCCCCAAAGCAAAACACAAAGAACACATGAAATTATTAAACGGAGTCGAATAATACCCTACGCATTTGGTACACACCTGATTCACAACGGACGGTTTAATCTTCAGTTTCGAATATTCTCTACTAACTTCCAAAATATTATAAACATCCACAACATTCAAAAATTTAGCCGTATAAAAAATTAAATCTTTAGGCAACGAATTCATTTGTTCTAATTATATTCTGTTACTACTCTATCTATTTATTCTTCAATTTTTTCCTCACTCACTTAAACTACGATCAATCGCTTTCGTCACCGAAGAGTAAACTATTACGATCATCACCGTTATCGATATCAAGACGACGACGAAAGAATAATGATAGAATTGAATATAATTCGACATATTCATTCCGAACAAACCAGTTATCAAAGTAGCTAAATTTAAACTTAAGGCGAACACAGTTAAATAAATCGTTACCATCGCCATCTTATTTCGGTTGCTTGACATCTGAACGTCTTTTATCGACAGTAATGTAGCAATACTCTTTTTCATTTTGTCGAGCATATCCATTTCCTCTTCAAAATGTCGCCTATACGTAGCCAAAATATCTTCCGTCTGCCCCACAGCTTGAGCAATATCTGGTTCCGTCGCACTCAAGCACAACTCCCCATAATCTTTCTCATCCCACTCACTCAAATCCTCCAGCAAATCACAAATATCCTTAATCTTAAAATGAAAACTAATCAATCTAATCTGCGTGCTCATAATATCCCTATCGGAAATATCTGTCAAATTTTGAGACTGCAACACGTTAATAATATTCGTCACTCCCGGCGATATCACCTTCACTTCACTCTCAAATCTATTCGATATATGAATAAATATCTCTTCAAGCACTTGCAATTCGAAAGACAACTTAGCATTATTTTTTATTTTCAACGTTAAGTTGTCATAGAACAATTGATTTGGCAGTTCAGTAAACATCGCAACGTCTTTGAAGATAATGGCCCTGATGTCATCTAATTTTATTAATATGGCATTTTTTTTTGACGAGAACGATGAGATGCGGAATTGCATTTTATCGTCTATGATGTGCATATCGCGGTCGCTCAGGGATGGAATGATTCGGAATAGTTCATCTCGGGTGTATGTTTTTGAATACCATTCAGCTCGATTATTGACAATGTTAAATCTAAATGTCATGGACATATTTCATATATTGTGAAGTTTTATTGTTTCGTAGTTTAAATGGTTAGGATATCAACTTTTCAATTCAATCGAGAAAAATTAATACAATCTCGTCGGGGGATTTTCGTACGACGATGAATTTGTCCGTGGTTTCGATGGATTCGAGATCGAGTCCATCTGGGGCGAGGGCTAGTAGTTGGTCATTATGTAAAATGGAGTCGCCTGCACTATCTTTCAGAAGAGGGATCATGACGCATTCTTTTCTATAATTCTTAACAAATTGTTCGACGACGGCGAATTTCATCAGGGAGTCGTCGGATTCTTTGTCGTCGTCCTTTAATTGGAAGTATAGATCGATCATGATTTCGTTATTTTGGTATAGGAATGTTTTTAGTGCGTTCATTATTTTTTTTTTCGTTGATTCTTTGAGGTTATATTTTCGGCAGTAGAATAGTATGTTAAATGCGTTCGTTTCGCCGATATGGGAAATTATATCGTCGAGTAGGGTTTTGGTGAGAATGTTTTTTAGAGTGGGAGATTTTCCGCCGGAGTCTAGATATAATTCACCGAGTTCTAAAAGTTCGAAATAAGCAGAATATGATGATGGATGAAGTACTTGTCCGGTGTACAGGAGATATATAAAACTATGGACAGCTGAGTGATCGTAGTCTAATTTAATTATTTTTTCGGTGCTTTCCAGGAAATTTCCGTGGATCATTTTTGATAGGACGGTGGATTGTGAGGTTAAGAGTTTGCTGATTACTGTTATGTCGCGGGTTTTAGTTTTTATTGTGAAGTCGCCGATATTGCTTTGGAGTATGAGGGCTAAATGTGTCACGGCAATTGTGTCGGCCATTTTATTTGAGGGGTTTAATAATCGTAGTGTGGATTCAAGTTTGGTGGATTTCAATTTTTGCGATAAAGGAATTATATTTCGAAGCGGGAGCGGAAGTCGGAGAAATTTTTGATTGGGTCCCAGGTGTACGTTTCTTTGAGGAGGGAGATAGGGAGTGGTGTGCGGTTAGTTGTTGTGGCTGTGAGTTCTGTGGAGACTTTTTCAGTGCCTAGTATGGGGATTGGTTTGTTACGGCATTCGATGCAAATATCTTCGTGAAGTTCGAGGAGAGAACAGTTATGTTCTTCGGCGATATCGAATTGGAGAGAGTTTAGGAAATCGGGGAGAGTTAGCGAGGGGTTTGCGCATGTGGTACAGTCTATGAAATGGTAGTACTGTTCATCATAAGCATCATCCTTTATTCGAAATGGTCTATCGTGGGTATGTACATGAGTCAAAATTGATGCATGAAGAATCTTTCGCTTTTTTAATTTAGCGATTGCTGATAGGACTAGGTTAGTGATATTTAGAGACCGATGGAGCTTCAAACAAGGATCGGCTAGTAAATATTCGCTATGATAACGCCAAAATATTTCCCAGGGTTTCCGCTGCATGATTCGACGAGTTTGTTTGGATAGGATGTAAAGGGTATGTACCGATGAGAGTTCCAGATATTGCAGCGCGATTGGAAACATCCACGTTGTCATAAAGTGGACCCGTCCCGTGGGTTTAATAGTCTTCCGCTTCCCATGGCTTCGACGGCTACCTCGGCCAAAACGTTTCGAATGCTTTGATGGCTTGCGGCGCATGTCTTGGTGTTACACTGGAGCAAAATAAAACAACTCTTCAAACAGAGTGACATTTCAATTTTTATTCTCTGCATTAACGATCGGAGTTACATCAATACTAAAACCAGTCATCAACAAAGGCTTGTTCTCTGAATCATACACCACCGTTGCACACGAAGATATAACTCTCACACTATTATCAGATCTAACTATTCTAAAACTCGCTAACGAATGCCCTGTCGCAAAGGCTTTCTTAATATCCTCCTGAACTTTCGCCCGATCGTCGGGATGTACAATCGACATGAAACTTCCTATCGTCTCATGCATCCCAGGACGATAATTATATATCTCTCTCAATTCGGGCGACAACGTGTTACCGCCCGTTTGGATATTCCAGATAAACGTTCCGACTTTCTTAGGGTCATCATACTTCGATATATTACAAACCTGCTTTCTTTTTGCGGCAAAGAATCCATATAACCAATAAAGAACCAACAAAGCGATAAGCGTAATAATCACGGCGGTGAGGGTATCCATTTATATATATCTACAACGCAAAAAAATTGAATGTATAAATTATTTGATCATCTTTATAGAATATTCGAAATTATTTAGTTAGTGGCGCAATGGGAAATACGGTTGATACTGCTTTTCGAACGGGGGTGGATTCGTATAATGGAAAGAGTTATCCCGATGCGTTTCGGCAATTTAAAGGGTTGGAAGAGCAATCACATGCGGAGGGGATTTATATGTTGGGAGTGATGGCGTATTATGGGGAAGGGTGTGAGAAAGATATGAAGGAGGCATATGAGA